>ERZ777011.1557-NODE-1557-length-23339-cov-13.098566_pt1 | contig 23339 bp, 12 predicted proteins | sample MGYA00374964_ERZ777011 | MGnify/ENA primary metagenome ERZ777011 (study PRJEB29310, sample SAMD00008975) | mouse gut metagenome | study: EMG produced TPA metagenomics assembly of the Metagenome analysis of fecal microbiota from mouse which was promoted... | reverse complement strand
AACGGTAAAGTACAGTTGGAGATTCTTCCGCAGGGAGGTGCTGTATTGGTAAACAAATAGATGATATCTCTATCGTTTGTTGTGGGATCATGTGGCAATGATTGTTCGGTAAAAGTTTGATAGAATCAATATTTATAGCATAATTTATGTAGCACTTTTTATGCTACACAAATTGTGCTATGAATAATAGCTTGAATATGAACAATATATACTGCTCCCTTTATTCTTTGAATGAAATCATATTTGAGAAATGTTTCGTGGATATAATTCATTCAGTTGTGGTTGCAGACATTGCCTTACGCTGGTATACTAAAATAATCATATTCAAGAAAAGCCCCTTCACCTTTCACAATGCCCTGTTCATCGGCATTGGCGGGTGAAGGGCTGGCTTTCACCTTCCTTTCACCTTTCTACCCTGGTTTTTACAGCTTGTCTAATCTGCTAAATCTTTTATCTATAGCTGGCAGGAGAAGTATTAATAGATAGCTTCCAGACTATTATAAGAAAACTTCTTTTCTATAAGGGATAAACTTCCTTTGTATAGGACCCAAACTTTTTTTGCATTATAAGAAAACTATAAATGCAAGCTTTGATTATATAAATGAAACTTTTATTTATATAATTGCAAGTTTTGTTTTTATAAACGCAACTTGCAATTATAGATTGCATTTAATGAAAAGTAAGTTTACATACTGATAATAGTAAGTTTACCTATAATCAAAAGAAAGTTTGTTATTAATGAAAGAGAGGGCAGTTATTAATGAATAAGGAAGCAGGTCAGGTATGTTTTCAGAAGCATAGATAGAGAAGTGCCATATAGGATTAGGAAACCGATGGGTGAAAGACGGGTGAAAGCACTGCTTCACTCGCTAATGTCGATGAATAGGGCATTGTGAAAGGTGAAGGCTGTATCTGTAAAACTGAATAGGAAGAGTTTGGAATGTAAACGTTTCATGTTTTGAGGTATTGGTCGCACGTTATATTGCAAAGATAGTTGGATCAGAAAATCATTCTACGTCTGTCATTGTATTGATGCCATATTTACTGCCACGATTTCAATGTTTGAGAATCTAGGAACTACTCCTCTTCTTGGAATATTCCCTGATTCATTGACTAAGTTACCGGTTATTTGCTTGCATATGTTCAGAAATTTTGCGAATATTGCATATAGGTTGTGCATATGATATTTGTTTATTAAAAGTATGATTACCTTTAATTTGTTAAATATCAACAATATACACAATTTATTATACATAAATCTTTTATCAATTTAATTCCGCTAACGGGTGATAATTCTCTCATTGAATAGATAAAGGTATTTATATTTGTTTTAATAAAACCATAAATCTACTATATGGCAAACAAACTATGCATAAATATTGTTAATAGAAAGATTATACTTCTTTTATTTTTATTCTGTATGCAACCTTCTACTGCACTACTTGCATTAGGAGATAACCTTGTCGCCAATCTGAAATTCAAGCGGTTTCCTGCCTTGAATAATTTGCCGTCGGACGAAATACAAAAAATATATCAGGATAAAGATGGATTTATTTGGTTGGCAAGTCGTTATGGCTTTTATCAATATGACGGTTATGAGACTACTTTGTATAAGTCAAACCTGTATACGCCCGGATTGCTGACTAATAATAACATTCTTTGTTTGGTGGACGATTATGACCATAACCTGTGGGTAGGCACGCAAGAGGGGTTGAATATATTAGATAAGAAAACCGGAGAAATAAAGAAAATACTATCTCCCGCCATTCCGAGCAATGTAATATCTTGCCTGCTGGTGGCGCGAGACCATTCTGTCTGGTTGGGAACGGATGCCGGATTGTGCAAATACGATGCCGAGAATGACAGGTTTGTGGTTTATGACCGCGAACAGACCGAGGGAGTGCTGGACTATACCGCTATTAAATCATTGCTGGAAGATTCGGAGGGCGATTTGTGGATAGGTACTTGGTCGTCGGGATTATACAGATATGTCCCTTCCACCGGAAAATTCTACGCTTATCCTACCATGAACGAACGCAATTCGGCACATGTCATTTATGAAGACACGAATAAGAATATTTGGGTAGGCGGTTGGAACTGCGGGCTTTTCAGACTTGACAATCCGAAAGACCTCAGCGCGGTGTCCTACGTGAACTATCGGCATAAGGTAGGCGACAGCGCAAGTCTGTCCGATGATATCGTATATGATATAAGCGAAGACTTGAACACCGGAACATTGTGGGTGGGTACACGTAGCGGATTGAGTATCATGGAAAAAGACGCTCCCGGTCGTTTCGTCAATTATAAGTCCCGCGGCTCCTCACACTATATCTTTTGCGATGAAATCAATACTATCCTGCGCGATAAGGCAGGGACGATGTGGCTTGGGTCCATCGGCGGAGGGGTATTGGCGGCTGATACCGGCCGACCGATGTTTGCTTCCCACAGCCTGGATTTTACGGATAATGATATCCCCGTTACTTCCGTACGCGCGTTGTTTACAGATTCCGAACGTAATATTTGGATGGGGATTGGTACGTATGGGTTGGCCTGTATCGAACAGGCTACCGGCAAGTTGAAGTCTCACTCGCAAATACCGGAGTTTGCAGGAATGTCCATCCCTACCGTGTTCTCCGTGGTGCAACGGCGCAATAGCGGCGATATTTGGTTCGGTACATACGATGGAGGCATCTTCATCTACCGGAAGGGACGGCAAGTAGAGAATCTGACGGCTGATAACTGTGAATTCGTGGGGAATTCGTGTGTTTCAGCGCTTTATGAAGACAGGCAAGGCAACTGCTGGGTAGGAACCCGCGGCAGTTTGGGAGTGCTGCTGGCCGATGGGCAGAGTTTCTTGTTCGGTCCCATGACATTTGCGGACAACACACGGCTGGACTGGCTTTATGTGCGCGACATCATTGCCGATAGTGAGAATAGTGTGTGGATAGCTACTTCAAACTACGGGCTGATTCATATTCAGGGAGATATTCATCATCCTTCCACTTTAAAGTATGACAATTACAGCTTTTATAACGGAAAATTGACGACAAACAATGCGTTGTGCGTTTACAATGACATGACAGGACGTTTGTGGGTAGGGACGGAGGGAGGAGGCCTTTATCTCTATGACCGCCGGAAAGACTGTTTCGAGGCGAAAAACCAAGAATATAATATTCCCGGCGATATGGTAGGAAGTATCAAAGAAGATAAGAATGGCAACTTATGGTTAGGAACCAATGCAGGATTGGTAAAGTTGGGCGCACAATCGCCAGGGCGGGATGCGGTACTTCGCGTATATACTAAAGTGGACGGGCTGCAAGGAAACTTCTTCATACCCCGGTCAGCTTGTTGCCGCGATGGCGAATTGTTTTTCGGAGGCTACGGAGGATATAGCAGTTTTATTCCTGAGAATATGGAAGAAAAACAGAGTGACGTCTCGCCTGCAATCACCGATATTAAGATATTCAACCACTCCATAACGTTGTTGTCATTGGGTGTGAGGCGGAAAATATCCCGTTTCACTCCGGCTTTCACTCAGAAAATAGAGCTACCTTACCAATACAATAATTTCAGTATCGAGTTTGCCACACTTACGTATAAGAATCCGGAACTGAACCGGTATGCCTATCAGTTGGAAGGATTTGATAAGAATTGGGTGTATACAAATTCGAACCGGCGTTTCGCTTACTATAATAACTTGAAGAGCGGAACTTATACGTTCCGCCTCAAGGCAACCGATGAGAATGGAATTTGGAGCGGTTATATTCGTGAACTGACGATTGTGATACTTCCTCCGTTTTGGGCAACCTGGTGGGCGTATATCTTGTACGCACTGTTTGCTGCCGGAACGGTTTTCTGGCTCTTTCGAATCACCCGTAATCGTATTTTGTTGCAAAATGAACTCCGGTTGCGCGAAATGGAAAAGATGAAAGCGGAGGAATTGAATCATGCTAAATTGCAATTCTTTACCAATATAACTCATGAATTACTGACACCGCTCACTATCGTTTCTGCTACGGTGGACGAGCTTAAAGCACAAGCTCCCCAGCATACTGACCTGTTTGCGGTGATGTATAACAATATTCATCGGTTAATACGTTTGTTACAACAAATTTTGGAGTTTCGAAAAGCGGAAACAGGGAATTTAAAACTTCGGGTTTCTTCTGGAGACATAGCTGTTTTTGTAAGGAAGGAAGCGGAGAGTTTTCAACCTTTGATAAAGAAATCGAAAATACATTTCTCCGTATTGTGCAATCCGGATTCAATCATAGGATACTTTGATACGGATAAGTTGGATAAAATTTTATATAACCTGCTGTCTAATGCGGCTAAATATACAGTAGAGGGTGGCTTCATACAGGTGACGCTGACGTATGCGGAAGATAGAGACCATGTATGTCTGAAAGTCAAGGATAACGGAAAGGGCATTTCGCAGGAGAAGCAGAAAACTCTTTTTAAACGTTTTTATGAAGGCGACTATCGTAAGTTCAATACGATTGGGACAGGAATCGGCCTGTCGCTCACCAAAGACTTAGTAGAATTGCATAAAGGTACTATCTCTGTAGTGAGCGAAAGCGGACAAGGCGCGGAATTCATAGTGTGCATCCCGGTCGACCGCTCTTATTTCAGCGAAGACCAGATTGACGACGAGACTATTGTGCCGATACAGAAAACCGAGGCTTATGCCGATGAGGAAGATGTGCAGACAAACGATGAGGCGGAAGTGGTGAAAAAGAAACATTCGGTGCTGGTAATAGAGGATAATGAAGAGTTGCTGCAACTCATGACAAGACTGTTGAAACGTGAATATAATGTATTTACGGCGGAAAACGGTAAGGAAGGGATTATTGTATTGGAAAATGAGGATGTAGATTTGATCGTGTCTGATGTGATGATGCCCGAAATGGATGGAATCGAATTTTGTAAATACGTGAAAGGTAATCTGGAAATCAGTCATATTCCTGTGATACTGTTGACTGCCAAAAATAAGGAGGAAGATCGGGCGGAAGCTTATGAGGTGGGTGCGGATGCTTTTATCAGCAAACCTTTCAATCTGCCTGTGCTTTATGCGCGTATTCGTAATTTGTTGAAACATAAGGAAGGGCTGGTGCATGACTTCAAACATCAGTTGGTATTTGAATTGAAGGACCTGAATTATACAAGTCTGGATGAGGATTTCCTGCAACGGGCTATTGATTGTGTGAATGGTCATCTGGAAGATGCTGAATTTGATCAGCCGCAGTTCGCCGATGAAATGAAAACCAGTAAATCTACTTTGTATAAGAAACTAAAATCTTTGACAGGACTCAATACTTCAGCTTTTATTCGTAATGTTCGCTTGAAATCCGCCTGTCGGATTATGGAGGAGAAAGGTAGTAATATCCGTATATCCGAGTTGGCTTATGCGGTAGGATTTAACGACCCGAAATATTTCAGCTCTTGCTTTAAGAAAGAGTTCGGAATGTTGCCTTCCGAGTATATCGAACGCTTCTTGGACACTCCTGCCAAGTAGAAAGAACGGAATTGTCCGCATTTTGCAGGTCGAATTATCATTCGATTTGGTGGAGTAACTAAAATTCATCCTAAGATAAGTATTATTGGAGCCTTGCAGAGAGGCAGCTCCTTACTTTTGCACAGGTTCTTCTATGTGATCCATAAGAAGAACCTGTAGTTCACTTAATGTTTAATCTTAATATTTATACTAAATGGAAAAACAAAAGCAATTCCATGAAAGACAAGCGGGAAAGAAATGTCGGCTGCTTCCGATAGTGTTCTCGTTGTTTTTGTTTCTTTTGATTCCTCTGAAAGGATATGGAGACGAAAGTTCCATGCCGGAGGTGGTGCAACAAAGTTCCAAAGTGACAGGTACGGTGGTGGATGCCAATGGCGAGCCTGTGATTGGTGCCAATGTTACGGTAGTGGGAACTACGCAGGGAACCATTACCGATATAGACGGGCGTTTTTCTCTCAATGCGAATTCCGGTGCAAAAATTAAAATTAGTTTTATCGGTTACAAAGAAAAAGTGGTAACCATTAAGAAAGGTATTAGTCTCAATATAGTTTTGGAAGAAGATGCACAGTCATTGGGCGAAGTCCAGGTGGTAGCTTATGGCGTTCAGAAAAAAGTATCCATCACGGGGGCCATCTCCTCTATGAAGGGCGACGACCTGTTGAAAACTCCGGCAGGCTCTTTATCCAATGTATTGTCGGGGCAAATCACAGGTATTTCTTCCGTACAGTATTCCGGCGAGCCTGGAGCGGATGCGGCGGATATTTATGTGCGTGGTGTCGCTACATGGAACAATGCGAAGCCGTTGATTCAGGTAGATGGCGTAGAGCGTGACTTTTCGCAGATTGACCCGAATGAAATTGAAAGCGTCACTGTGTTGAAAGACGCTTCGGCCACGGCGGTATTCGGTGTGCGCGGTGCCAACGGCGTTATCCTGATTACCACCAAACGTGGTGCGGAAGGAAAGGCGAAGGTCTCCTTCTCCACATCTGCCGGTGTCAATGTGCGTACGAAGGATTTGGATTTTGCCAATTCCTACCAGTATGCTTCCTATTATAATATGATGAAGGTCAATGACGGTGGAGTGCCTACTTTTAGCGATGAGCAACTGGAAACGTTCCGCAATCATTCCAATCCGTTGTTGTATCCGGATATCAACTGGATTGATTATTGTATGAATAAGGCAGCTTTCCAGTCTCAACACAATGTGAACATATCCGGTGGAACCAGTAATATGAAGTATTTTGTCTCTGCCGGTTTGTTTACGCAAGGCGGTATGTTCAAGCAGTTCAATGCGACGGATAACTTCAACTTTGATTATAAACGATATAATTATCGCGCTAATCTGGACTTTGATGTAACGAAAACCACCTTGTTGTCTGTCAATATCGGCGGTCGCATAGAAACGAAACGCACGCCTGAATCCGGCGAAGACCAGAATCAGCTGTTTCGTAAGCTCTATTGGGCGGTTCCCTTTGCCGGTGCGGGCATTGTAAACGGCGAGCGGGTGGTGTCTAATTCTGAAATTCTGCCTTTTACGGGAGTGGACGGATTGAGTTCATACTATGGAAAGGGATTCCAGACAAGAACGACAAATGTGCTGAATGTAGACCTTGCTTTGAATCAGAAACTGGATTTCATCACGAAAGGATTGTCCGTAAAACTAAAAGGCGCTTATAATTCAGAGTATGCCAATACCAAGCGAGCAAGCTCATCCAAGGCTTATTATACCCCTATTGCGAATGCGGACGGTTCTATTTCGCTTCGTAAATATGGAACAGATTCCCAGTCGAGTTATGACGAACCTGACAACGGCTTCTCCAAAGCACGCAACTGGTATATGGAGTTGGCGCTGAATTATGCCCGTAAGTTTGGCGATCATAATGTGACTGCATTGTTGCTGTATAATCAGTCAAAGAAATACTATCCGTCAGAGTATTCTGACATTCCTACCGGATACGTAGGCTTGGTAGGGCGTGTGACTTATGACTGGAAAACACGTTATATGGCAGAGTTTAATGCGGGTTATAACGGATCGGAAAACTTCCGCCCGGGAAATCGGTATGGTTTCTTTCCGGCAGGTTCGTTGGGCTGGGTCGTGAGTGAGGAATCTTTCTTCCAGTCGGTCAAGAATGTGGTGAACTATTTAAAGTTGCGCGCTTCTGTGGGAATGGTCGGTAATGATGTGTCACAACGTTTCTTGTATCTGCCTGACTCTTATCAATATGGCAGCGGCGGATACTATTTCGGACAGAATGTCGGCAATAAGATGCCGGGCGCAAGTGAGGTCAGCCGTTCGAATCCCGATGCCAAGTGGGAAACAGCGGTGAAACAGAACTATGGAGTGGACGCCACTTTCTTGAAAGAACGCTTGTCCGTCTCTTTGGATTACTTTAGAGAAGACCGCAGCGATATTTTGTCTAAACCGGATTACTTGCCGAGCATTTTGGGCATGTCGCTTCCTTCTGTCAACGTAGGAGAAACATTGAATAGAGGATTTGAAGTACAGTTGAAATGGAACGAAACGTTGAAGAATGATTTCAGATATTGGGCGAACTTCAATGTCTCTTTCTCAAGAAATAAGATTGTCTATAAAAACGAGGTGGCTCAGAATGAACCTTGGATGTATGAGACAGGACGTAGAATAGGGTCCCGTTCGATGTATAAGTTTTGGGGATTTTATGATGAAACGGCTGACATGCGTTATCAGGAAGAGTTCGGACGCCCGATAGCCGATCATGGTATTACGCTTGTGCCGGGCGACTGTGTGTATGTGGACTTGAATGCTGACGGCGAAATAAACTCCAATGATGCGACCCGCGATATCGGATATACGGATATGCCCGAATACACGGCCGGATTGAATACTGGGTTCACTTGGAAAAATTTCGATTTCTCCATGCAATGGACAGGTGCTTGGAACGTTGACCGCATGTTGAGCGAATTCAGACGTCCGTTGGGAGACACCAATGAAAAGGGATTGCTGCTTTATCAGTATGATACGACGTGGCGTTCCTCAGCCGATACATTTACGGCTAAATATCCGCGCGCTTCCAGCTTGCACGCTTCCAATAATTATGCAGGGTCCGACCTGTATCTCATTAATGCCAGCTATCTGCGCTTGAAGAACGTAGAGATAGGCTATAATTTTAAATTCCCTTTCATGAAGAAGTTGAAGATGGATAATTGCCGGTTGTATGTAAATGGATATAATCTGCTTACTATTACCGGATTCAAATGGGGAGACCCGGAATCTCGTCAGAGCGACCGTCCCAATTATCCTCTGACACGTGTGTTTAATATTGGATTGAAACTTGGATTCTAATGCTTTATGAATAATATGATGAAACATTTAAGTAAATGGTTTATAACGGCCTTTGCAGGAGTGGCTTTGTTCTCCTCTTCTTGTGTCGATCAGGTGAAATTTGGGGATGGCTTTTTGGAAAAAGCTCCGGGAGTAGCGGTAACGCAAGATACCATCTTCGGGAAAGCCACGTATGCTCGCGCTTTCTTGTGGGATACATATAGCAAACTTTATTATGGGCTTCCCGTATATTGGAATGCGGTGGAAGGTAAAATGAATACCGGAATCTTTGAAATGATGTCTGATTGTTGGCATAGCCATACTGATTGGAACGGGGTCAACCGGAAATACTATTCGGGCTCTTATAAAGCAGGTGATGAGGATAGTGGTGATGATACACGCTTTGGATATACCAAAGAGAACTGTTGGGAGGCTATTCGCGCCGCATGGTTGTTTATTGAGAATGTGGATAAAGTCCCCGATATGGAGGAAGCGGAGAAAAAGCGTTTGATAGCGGAGGCTAAAGTGATCGTTGCGTCTCGTTATTTTGACTTGTTCCGTCATTTGGGAGGGCTTCCGTTGATTAAGGAAACCTATGATATACAGCCTTCTTATGAATTGCCGCGTGCTACGGTGGAGGAAACCGTGAACTATATGGTGAATCTTTTGGATGAGGCTGCAGCGACTCCTCAACTTCCTTGGGATTTGGGTACGGATGACATGAACTGGCAAGGACGTTTCACCAAAGCATCTGCTATGGGATTGAAGTGTAAGATTCTGTTGTTTGCAGCCAGTCCGTTGTTTAATGACGACGTGCCTTATTGCACGGAATCACCGCAGGATGCCGTGACGAATCATCAGGTGTGGTATGGTGCTTATAAACCGGAATTGTGGGAACAATGCTGGCAGGCTTGCGTTGATTTCTTTGCGGAATTGGAGTCGAAAGGATATTATGAACTGACGCAGGCGACGGAAGCTACAATCAAAGGTTATAGAAATGCGTATAATAAAGCTTATTTTACTCGTGAGAATAATAAGGAACTGTTGATTTCCACTCATGTTTCACGTTTCGGTAAATTCAATTCATGGGATGAATGGCAATATATTTTTGTGAATAGCGGAAACGGTACGGTCATTACAGGCGGATTGACTCCTACATTGGAATTTATGGAGATGTTCCCTATGAGCGACGGCAATCCTTTCCGGCTGGATAATACGACCAATCCGTTTTATACGGATAATGATTATAATAAGCCGATTCGTGACCCGCGTCTGTACGAAACGATGTTGGTGAACGGAACACAATTTGGCGATCATGCTGCCGAGTTATGGATTGGAGGGCGCGACAACGTGAATGATACAGAGAAAGAAACAGGAAAATATGCTACCGGATTCGGATGCTATAAATTTTATAAGGAAGGTATCAATTCATTGAAAGATAAATATCTGCAATGGCCCTATCTGCGGTTGGCGGAAATGTATCTGATTTATGCAGAGGCGTTGCTCCAACACAAGCATGATTTGACGGGAGCTATTGAACAGGTAAATAAAGTGCGTGCCCGCGTGGGATTGGGAGACTTGGCGGCTTGCAATCCGAGCAAAAGCTTGACGACCGATTCCGATGCCTTGTTGGAAGAGATTCTGAGAGAGCGTGCTTGTGAGTTGGGTTTGGAAGATGTTCGCTTGTTTGATATGATACGCTACAAGAGAGAAGATCTTTTCAAAAAGCAACTTCACGGATTGAAAATTTATAGAAATGATGGGGCAGGGAACACTCCTTGGTCAGGAAGTACCGGAAACAGCAGTACTTATCCTAAACCGACTCAATTCACTTATGAGGCATTCCCGTTGGTGAATCCTTCCCGTGCGTGGTGGAGCAATTTTAGTCCGAAATGGTATTTGTCGGCATTTCCACCGTCGGAAGTGAATAAAAACTACGGATTGACCCAGAATCCGGGATGGAATTAATGCGGAATAACTACGATTAATCATAGAGTAAAATGAAAAAATATAAGATATTAGCTTTAGCAATGTTCGCTTGTGCCACTCTGAACGGATGGGCGCAAAGTGAAAGTAATGTGACCGGAAAGGTGCTCGACAAAAAAGGGAAACCGGTAGCGGGAGCTTTAGTATCGGTAGAAGAAAATCCATTGGTACGGGTGGCTACCGATAAAAACGGACGTTTTGAAATCGTTGCGGTGAAAGGAAATCGGTTGAAAGTACAGACCGGTGACGATGCGATGAAGGTTGTGAAAGTGGGCAGCAGTCCGGAACTGACTGTGGTCATGGATTACTCATCGGAGAAAGTAAATTATGGTTTTGGATTGCAGCAGACCAATGCGGAGTCTACAGGAGCCGTATCTACCGTATATGCGGAGAATATAGAGAAAAGTTCGGCTTTCTCTATCGGAAATTCTTTATATGGCAATGCGTTGGGACTGACTACCCTGCAAAATACCGGTGTGGTATGGGAACAGATGCCGTCAATGTATATTCGCGGACTTAAAACACTGAACGGCAATAATGGAATCTTGCTGGTAGTGGACGGGATTGAACGGGATAATAACTGGCAGGCTCTGAAATACATCACTCCGGAAGAAGTGGAATCTGTCAGTGTGCTTCGTGATGCGGCTGCATTGGCTCTTTATGGCTATAGGGGAGTGAATGGTGTGGTCAATATTGTGACAAAACGTGGAAAATACAATACCCGTGAGATTAATTTCTCTTACGATCATGCTTTTAACTACATGACACGCAAGCCGGAAATGGCGGACGCTTATATGTATGCTTCCGCCCTGAATGAGGCATTGGCTAATGATGGTAAGCAGGTGCGCTATTCACAAAATGAGTTGAACGCGTTCAAGAATGGTACTTCTCCTTATCTTTATCCGAATGTAAACTGGTGGGAAGAGGTCTTTCGCGAACGTGGAACATCGGATATCGCCACATTGAGTTTCCGTGGCGGTTCTACTAAGATGCGTTATTATACGATGATGAACTTGCAGAACAACCGTGGGTTTATCAAGCATTACAACGCAACTCCGGATTATTCAACGCAGGAAAAGTATTCAAAAGCAAATTTCCGTTCAAATCTGGATATTGACTTGTCGCCGAAAACAAAGATGCAGGCCAATATTATGGGAATCTTGAATGAATTCAGCCGTCCGGGTATGGGCAGTGATAATTTGATAAGTAAACTGTATCAGTTACCTTCGGCTGCTTTCCCGGTTCGTACGGAAAGCGGATTGTGGGGAGGAAACACTACTTGGGGCGAGAACTGGAATCCGGTAGCGCTGACCGAAGGCCGTGCATATTCAAAAGGACACACTCGCGGATTGTATGCGGATATGTCTTTGCGTCAGGATTTGTCTTCTTTGACCGAAGGATTGGGAGCTTCTGTCCGTATGGGATATGACAATCTTGCTTCCTACTGGGAAAATCATACGAAGGGATATAAATATGGTATGGCAACAGTGGCTTCTTGGGAGAACGGAATGCCTGTGGCTGGTGAGGAATTGACCGGAGGTAAAGACACGGAAATGTCGGGTGACAGTAAACTCGACTGGCAATACCGCGCCTTTAATTTTCAGATGAATATCGATTGGCAACGTCAGTTTGGTGCGCACAATTTATACTCCATGTTGCTTTATTCTTATAAATATGATAATGCTAAAGGCATCAATAATACGTTCTATCGTCAGAATGTGGGCTGGTACACTCATTATGGCTTTAAGAACCGTTATTTCGCCGATTTTACATTGATGGCTTCTGCTTCCAACTTATTGGCGCCCGATCATCGCTGGAATGTATCTCCTACTGTCGGGCTGGCATGGCTCATTTCTAATGAGAAGTTCATGCAACATCAGAATGTGGTGGATTTCTTGAAACTACGGGCTTCGTTCGGTATGTTGAATACAGACAATATCCCCGGTAACGGCTATTGGAATGAGACGGTAGGCGGAGGCAACGGTTATCCGATAAACAACAACTTTGGTGGTGACGGTGGCTGGCAGGAAGGTCGTTTGGCTTCCGTAAACGGAACCACGGAAAAAGCCTATAAATACAATGCCGGTATAGACGCTACTTTGTTCAAAGGCTTGACTTTGACAGTGGATGGATTTTATGAAAGACGTTCAGATATCTGGGTGAGTTCTGCCGGACAGAATTCGGCGGTTCTCGGTGCAACCAGCTCTTATGTAAATGCTGGTATCGTAGATAGTTGGGGGACGGAAATCGGTGCCAATTATTTTAAGAAGATTGGTGGTGTGGAATTAAATCTGGGAGGAACCTTTACCTACAACCGAAGCAAAATCATAGAGATGCTGGAAGAACCTGCCGCTTATGACTATACACGTGCCACAGGCAATCCGGTAGGACAGATTTTTGGCTTGCAGGCCATTGGCTATTTTGTGGATCAGGCAGATATAGACAATAGTTTGCCACAGCAGTTTGGACCTGTAAAGGCCGGAGATATCAAATACAAGGATATGAACGGTGATAAAGTCATTAATTCGGATGATAGAGTGGCTATGGGATACAATAGTACCTGCCCTGAAACGTATTATTCGTTCAGTCTTGGTTTGGAATGGAAAGGATTGGGCTTTAGTGCGCAATTCCAGGGAGTAGGAAATTATACGGCAATCTTGTCTTCCAACTACTATCGCCCGTTGGTCGATAATACGACGATTTCTACTTATGCCTACCAAAATCGCTGGACACCGGAAACTCCGAATGCCCGCTTCCCGAGACTGACCACGGAAACTGTCGATAATAATCTACAGACAAGTTCATTGTGGCTGGCAGATCGTTCTTTCTTGAAGTTGCGCAACTGCGAAGTGTATTACAAACTTCCCTCATCCTGGCTGAGCAAATGCTGGATGAAGAATGCGAAAGTATATGTAAGAGGAGTCGATTTGCTTTGTTTCGATGGCATTGACCATTTAGATCCGGAAGCGATGAATAATTCTTATCCTGCTACCCGTTCTGTTCATGTAGGTTTGTCAGTAGGATTTTAACGTTTAACGCTATAAAAAGAAAGAAACTATGAAATTGAAAAATATATGCTTAGGAATAGCTTGTATAGCGGTGGTGTCAGCTTGCAGCGATAAGATGGATTATCATGAATATACGTCATACAACAAGGGGTATGTCTTTTCAGACTTTTCCCGGACTGCGGGATTTGTGAATAATATCTATAGTTATCTGGACACTGATTTGCCAAGCTATCAATCGTTGGCTTCTGCTTGTGACGAAGCGGAAATGGCTGTGACTTATTCATCCGTTCTTGACTATACGAATGGTGGATGGAGCGCATTGAACCCTAAATCTTTATGGGGATATTATTCCGGCATCCGTGCTGCCAATTTCTATCTGGCGGAGAGTAAAGACCTTGATTTTTATGACTTACGTTATGCGCAGGATTATGAAGCTCAAATGAATCGGTTCAATCGTTATCAATATGAAGTTCGTCTGTTGCGTGCATATTATTATTTTCTGTTGGTACGTGCATACGGAGATGTTCCTTTCACGGTAAATGTATTGACAGAAAGTGAAGCCAATTCTCTTTCACGTACTCCGGCCTCGGAAATCTTTGATTTTATTATCAACGAATGTGAAGAAGTGGCGCCCGAACTGCCTGTCTCTTATTCGGCATTGGACAATGACGCTGCCGGTGGTTCCAATCCGGAGGCCGGTCGTGTCACGCAAGGAACAGCTTTGGCTTTGAAAGCCCGTGCCGCATTGTATAGGGCGAGCAAGTTGTTTAATAGCGGTGAAGAACGGGAGTTATGGTACGAAGCTGCTGTAGCCAATAAGGCTGTGATTGATTATTGTACAGCCAATGGCATCCGGCTTGGAAAATATACGGATATCTGGGGAACGGACAATCACCAGGCTTCTGAAATGATTTTTGTTCGTCGTATCGGAGACACGAGTAGTCCGGAATACGCAAACTTCCCGGTTGGTATGGAGAACGCCAATTCCGGCAATTGTCCGACACAAACCTTGGTAGATGCTTATGAATCGAAGGATAATGGAGATAAAGATCCGCGTTTCGGAATGACTATTGCTTGTAATGGTGATAAATGGCCGAATACGAATCCGACCCCGTTGGAAACGTTTATCGGTGGTAAGAACGGGTTGCCGTTGCCTTATGCTACACCTACCGGTTATTATTTGAAGAAGTATCTGGACGCATCCACTGATATCAGTGCGGAGAGTGGCAGTGGCGGCAAACGGCATAACTGGGTGGTTTTTCGTTTGGGAGAATTTTATCTGAACTATGCCGAGGCAATCTTCCGCTATTTGGGTTCGGCGGGTGCTACGGACAATGAATTCAGAATGTCGGCTTGTGCCGCAGTCAATAAAGTACGGCAGCGCTCGGATGTGCAAATGCCCGATTTCCCGGATAATATTTCTAATACGGAGTTTTGGCAACGGTATAAAAACGAAAGAATGGTAGAATTGGCTTTTGAACAACATCGTTTTTGGGATGTACGCCGTTGGAAAGAGGGTGGCTTTACTGAAATCGGGCGTATGCAGATTACCAAAAAGGAAGATGGAAGTTTCCTCTATGAGCGGAAAAATAAGTCGTTGGTTTGGGATGATAAAATGTATTTCTTCCCGATTCCGGCTTCAGAAATACGTAAGAACCCGAATCTCACCCAGAATCCGGGATGGTAAGTCTTATTAATGAAAAAAGATAAAAACTATGAAGTTGAATATTAAATATATGTTTGCGGCCTTTATGTTTTTGGGAATGATTGGCTGTGATAAGAATTTTGAAGAATTTGAAACAACGGGAGGAAAGAGTCCTGCTTCCGTGGAACTCTCCACAGTCGTGTCGGAGGCTTTGCCGGGACAGATTAAATTGACTTGGAAAGCACCCGAAGGGGATTATGCTTATATGCAGATTCGCTATTATGACCCCTTGCAAAAGAAAGATATCTGTAAGATTGCTTCTAAGGGAACAACGGAAATGTTGATAGAGAATACTCGTGCCCGTTTCGGAGACTATACTTTCTATTTGCAGACTTTTAGTACGGCTCATGAAGCAGGAGTGGTTCAGGAATTGAAAGCACGGTCGGGTGCGATGCCAGCATCCTATACAGAAAAATCCCGCACGCAGGTTGCTTTGACGGTAGAGCAGTTGTCTTGTAATTATCCGGATGTGTCCGAAGGGTATTTTGACCGTCTGATAGATGGTAAAACAGCGGACCCATCTTTCTTTCATACCAACTGGCATTCTCCGCAGGTCGATTTGCCGCATTATATACAGATTAATTTGAAGGAAGAGCATGAGAACTTTGCGTTTGAGTATTATACGCGGGATACTGGTAATGCGGACGGATTCCCTACTTCCGCAGAATTACAGATTAGTACGGATGGCGAGCATTGGGAAACGGTTTCTACTTTGAACGGGTTGCCTACAACACGTCAGACAAAGTACGCTTCTGACTTTGTAATGCCGGGTAAGAAGTTCAAATATTTCCGTTTCAATGTGTTGACAAGTTCGCAGAATAAGAAATATTTCCATATAGGAGAAATTGCCTTTTTTGATGCAGATATCGAAAAGTATGACCCGGAAACAGTTCCTTTGGATTAATTTAAAATGAGACTTATGATGAAAATGAATAAAATATGGATGGTCGCTTGTGTGGCGGCCACCCTCATCGGTGGAGTGTATGGTTGTGACGATGATAAAGACTTTACTTATGAAGGTCAATTGGATTTAAGTTTGCTGAACCTGACACAAGCTCGTGAAGTGTGGGACGGTGCGGAGTGTAATGTGGCTACGAATTTGCAACAAAGCGAGGATGAAACGCCTGTTAAGAACTTTACTTATAAGTTGAATCTTTCTCTTTATCAAGGGCGCACTGCCGGACAAGAAGCTAAAGTGAGTCTGGTTGTGAATAAAGATACGCTCGATAAAGTATCGGCTAAAGTGGCGGAAGGAGGTATTTATGCAAAATATGATGGCGCGAAATTGCTTCCCGAGGGCTATTATCATTTATCTTCTCAGACATTAACGTTACAGGCCGGTGAAACAAAATCGGATGCCGTATCAGTGACTGTTTATTCCAATGAATTGGTTACCGCTTGTCAGGAAGCAGAGCGTGATTTGCTGTATGTACTTCCGTTAACGATTGAGTCTTCATCTTCTTATGGAATCAATCCTAAGACGAATACATTGATGTTGCTATTCAATGTGAGCTATGTAGAGCCGGCTGAGGATGAAAGTGGTCCGGAATATCTGCCTGACCCTAACGACGCACCGGAAACAACGGAGGACGGACTTGTTTTGAAGTTTCATGATGAATTTAATGGAACGGGAGAACCGGACTGGAATGTATGGCGTTGGGAGGAAGGTTTCCAACGTAATCAGGAATTGCAATGGTATCAGAAAGAAAATGCGATTTGCAAAGACGGGGCATTGATAATCACAGGAAAAGAGGAACGGGTAAAAAATACGAATTATGAGGCTGGAAGTAGCGACTGGAAGAAGAATCGTGAATATGCAGATTATACTTCAAGTTGTCTGATTACGAAAGATTACAGATTCAGGAAAGGACGCCTGCTTGTCAGAGCCAAGATACCTACGGCAATGGGAGCATGGCCGGCTATTTGGACAACCGGTGGGAGCACTGACAGTTGGTGTTGGGAATGGCCGTTGGGAGGTGAAATTGATTTGCTCGAATATTATCTGGTAAATGGAAAGCCGAGTGTACATGCCAATGTTTGTTGGGGTTCCGACACCCGTTGGAGTGGCAAATGGCAGTCTTATAACAGACCGGTTGCGGAATTTATAGCGAAAGACAAGAACTGGGGAAAGAAATATCATGTTTGGCGGTTGGACTGGTGCCTGGATGAGGACGAAAATACCTTGAGACTTTATCTGGATGATGAGTTGATGAATGAAATTAAGGATTTGAAAGCGACTACAGTAAATGGTTCTGGTGGACTGGATGATGGTTGGTGGAGAGGAGCATGGCGTAATCCGTATCTTGATGATGGCAATCCTAATGAAGGCTTCGGTCAATGTATCTGGTTGAACTTGGCTTTAGGCTCCAACGGGGGCGAACCGGACTTGTCGAAGTTTCCGCTCGAATATCATGTAGACTACGTTCGTGTTTATCAGTTCGAATAAACGATGGGATTAAGCAATGGTATATTTGAAGAATTATTTGGTTATACCGCTGTTACTAGCGTTTTTGCCTTTGCTTGCAAAGGCGCAAAATGATGGTTGGCAGTTGGTTTGGAGCGAAGAGTTTGATACGGAAGGGAGATTGTCCCCTTCTGTATGGAATTACGAACAAGGTTATGCACGTAACGAAGAGGCTCAGTGGTATCAGCCCGACAACGCTGTCTGCAAAGGAGGCTCTCTCATTATCGAAGCCCGGAAGGAGCACGGTCGCCCGAATCCTCTTTACGTGCCCGGTAGTAACGACTGGCGTAAGAAACGGGAGTTTATAGAATACACCTCTTCATCGGTGACGACTGCCGGAAAGAAGGAGTTTCTCTACGGACGCTTTGAAGTGCGTGCACGCATACCGGTGGCGAAAGGTGCATGGCCGGCTATTTGGCTGTTGGGCAGTCATATGGAATGGCCCTCTTGCGGGGAGATTGATATGATGGAATATTACCACATCAAGGGGATTCCTCATATATTGGCAAATGCTGCATGGGGAACAGATAAGAAATGGAGTGCAAAATGGGATAGCCAGGCCATTCCATACGCTCATTTTACCGATAAAGACCCCGACTGGGCTTCCAAATTCCATATTTGGAGAATGGACTGGGACGAAGAAACGATTAAGATTTATTTGGATGATGAGCTTTTAAATGAGATTCCTTTGAATAATACGGTAAACGGAAGTATCGGCAAAGGGACGAATCCTTTTACGAAACCACAATATCTTTTGTTGAATCTTGCTATTGGTGGTATTAATGGTGGTCCGGTTGATGAAACTGTTCTTCCGATGAAGTATGAGATAGATTATGTGAGAGTTTATCAGAAGGAGAAAAAGATTGTTTCCGGTAAAGTGTGGAGGGATATAGAAGGGAATGTGATTAATGCGCATGGGGGAGGCATACTTTTTCATCAAGATATATATTATTGGTTTGGCGAACATCGTCCCGAATCCGGTTTTGTGACAGAAAAAGGAGTAAATTGTTATTCATCCGTTGATTTATGCAAATGGAAGCCTGAAGGTATTGTCTTGGCTGTTTCCGGTGAGGAAGGGGCTGATATTGAACAAGGATGTATCATGGAACGTCCGAAAGTGATATATAATGAGAAAACCGGAAAGTTTGTGATGTGGTTTCATTTGGAAAAGAAAGGGAAAGGATACAGTTCTGCGTGTGCAGCCGTTGCTGTCAGTGACTCACCAACCGGACCATATCGGTTTATCCGTTCCGGTCGTGTCAATCCGGGCATTTATCCATTAAATATGAAGGAAAAGGAAAAAAGGATCAAATGGGACTTTTCAGAATATAAAGAATGGTGGACTCCGGGATGGTATAATGCGATTGAAAAAGGATTGTTTGTAAGAAGGGATTTGGAAGGAGGACAAATGTCCCGCGATATGACTCTGTTTGTGGATGATGACGGGAAGGCTTATCATATTTATTCTTCGGAAGATAATCTGACATTGCAGATTGCCGAATTGTCTGATGATTATCTCGGTCATACAGGCAGGTATATACGCATTTTTCCCGGCGGACATAATGAAGCCCCCGCTATTTTCAAGAAAGACGGGACGTACTGGATGATAACTTCCGGTTGTACGGGATGGGGGCCTAATAAAGCCCGGTTATTAACTGCTACCTCGATTCTTGGAGAATGGAAACAACTTCCGAATCCATGTGTCGGAGAGAAAGCGGATAAGACGTTCGGGGGACAAGGCACATATATCCTTCCTTTGCAAGGAAAGGAAGACTGGTTTGTTTTTATGGCAGATAGCTGGCGCCCGGAGAGTTTGTCGGATTCACGTTATATCTGGTTGCCTATTCAATTTAATGAGAAAGGAATACCTTTTATTGAATGGATTGATAGGTGGAAACCTTATTAATTTCGTATATATAACTATCCCTGTATGAAATTTGGTCTTTTTGTATCCCTTTTTTGACACAAATTTAGACATTATTCTTGTGAGTATAAAGTATCTTTGTAAACGAAAAACTATAATAATATCATGAACTTGAATAGACATTGCATATTACTATTGCTTATGGCAATCTTGATGATTCCGTCACAAGACCTGTCGGCAAAAAAGAAGAAACAAGTGAAAGAACCGACCGACCGTGAGTTATGGGCGGAAGTGTTGTATCGTATGGCTGAACCGGTGCTTAGTAATATGAGTGAAGGTAAGCTGCAACAGAATATGTTAGTAGAGTTAAGCCCGACATGGGACGGAAGAAATAAAAAGGTTACTTATATGGAATGTTTCGGACGTTTGATGGCAGGACTGGCTCCTTGGATTTCATTGCCGGATGATGATACGACCGAAGGTATCCAGCGGAAACAACTGCGTGAATGGGCGCTCAAGAGTTATGCGCAGGCTGTCGACCCGGAAAGTCCCGATTATTTGTTGTGGAGAAAGGAAGGGCAAACCTTGGTGGATGCCGCTTATATCGCGGAAAGTTTCATAAGAGGATATGATGCTTTATGGGTTCCGTTGGACAGCGTGACGAAACAACGTTATATTACCGAGTTTACACAGCTTCGCCGGGTAGACCCGCCTTATACGAATTGGTTATTGTTCTCTGCTACCGTAGAAGCGTTTCTGCGGAAGGCGGGTGCGCCAAGTGATACTTACCGCATAGCTTCGGCGCTGCGCAAAGTGGAAGAATGGTATGTCGGTGACGGCTGGTATTCGGATGGAAAGGATTTTGCTTTCGACTATTACAATAGTTTTGTATTGCATCCCATGTATATAGAACCGCTGGAAATAATGACCAACGGCGGAAAGAATAAAGTCTGGAATATGCCGGACTGTGATTACAACCGTGCAGTAAAACGAATGCAACGTTTCGGAATGATTTTGGAACGGTTCATCTCTCCCGAAGGGACGCTCCCTGTTTTCGGTCGTTCTATTACCTATCGTACAGGAACTTTGCAGCCTTTAGCATTGCTGGCATGGAGAGAATGGTTACCCAAGGAATTGCCGAACGGACAAGTGCGTGCAGCCATGACGGCTGTTATTAAGCGGATGTTTGGCGATGACCGCAATTTCAATGAGAAAGGATTCCTCACTTTAGGTTTCAATGGCAAACAACCGAAGATATCCGACTGGTATACAAATAATGGTAGCTTATATATGGCATCACTTGCTTTCCTGCCGCTCGGACTTCCGGCTGACCATCCCTTCTGGACATCTCCTGCCGAAGACTGGACAAGTAAAAAAGCCTGGGAAGGGAATGACTTCCCGAAAGACCATGCTTTTCATTAATTATGAACTAATCGGCAATGAACCACCGATACCTATTGATTGATATATGACCAGACTATTATTATTTATTGGAATAATGCTTGTGCCTGTTATCGTTTGTTCGCAGTGCTTGGTAGAAGTAGGAAAGGGATATAGTTGTACTTCGGTCAACACTGCTGTATTCCGTAATAATTCCCTGGTTACCCATGGAGATGAGCAGTACATCAGTTATTATGATGCTGACGGTTATCTGACACTGGGAAAACGTAAACTGGACTCCGGACAATGGACGCTGCATCGTACCCAATATCAGGGAAATGTGAAGGACGGCCATAATATCATCAGCATGATGGTGGATGGAGAAGGCTATGTGCACGTTTCTTTTGACCATCACGGTCATAAACTGAATTATTGTCGGAGCATTGCTCCCGGTTCTTTGGAGTTGGGAGATAAAATGCCGATGACCGGACTGGATGAAGGAAATGTCACTTATCCAGAATTCTATCCTTTGGTGAACGGGGATTTATTGTTTGCCTACCGTTCCGGTTCTTCCGGTCGTGGTAATCTGGTAATGAACCGTTACTCATTGAAAGAACGCAAGTGGACTCGTGTTCAGGATGTCTTGATTGACGGCGAGAATCAACGAAATGCCTATTGGCAACTATATGTTGATGAACAGGGAACTATCCATCTTTCATGGGTGTGGCGTGAAACCTGGCATGTAGAGACAAACCACGATATTTGTTATGCCCGTTCGTTTGATAATGGAGTGACCTGGTACAAGTCCAGTGGAGAGCAATATGAACTCCCGATTAAACTTTCGAATGCGGAATATGCTTGCCGTCTGCCGCAGAACTGTGAATTGATAAATCAAACGAGTATGAGTGCCGATGCGGGTGGAAATCCTTATATAGCTACGTATTGGAGAAATCCCGACAGTGACGTACCGCAATATCGCATTGTATGGAATGATGGAAAAATATGGCATCACCGTCAGGTAAGCGACCGTAAAACTCCTTTTAGCTTGAAAGGCGGTGGCACGAAGATGATTCCTATCGCCCGTCCGCGTATTGTCGTAGAGGGTGGAGACGTTTTCTATATTTTCCGTGATGTAGAACGGGGAAGCTGTGTTTCAATGGCTCACGCTGCCGATGTCGGCATCGGCAAATGGACGATAACAGATTTAACAGACTTTCCGGTAGATGCCTGGGAACCGTCACACGACACGGAACTTTGGAAGAAACAACGAAAACTGCATCTCTTTGTGCAGCATACCCGCCAAGGGGATGGCGAACGTACGGCAGAGATTGAACCTCAAATGGTGTATGTGTTGGAAATGGATAGGAATACAAATAAATAAAGATATGAAGAATTTATACGTAACTCTTTTTTCGGCTTTTCTTCTGAGCGGTATGGTCTGCGCAAGTTGTGTGGACAAGAAAACCGATTCTTCGGAAGAAGTGATAGAGATAATTCATAAGGTGAATGGATATTGGCAGACGAATCATCCGGAACACGGCCGTTCTTTTTGGGACAATGCTGCCTATCATACCGGAAATATGGAAGCCTATTTCCTGACAAAGAAGCCGGAATATTTAGAGTATTCGAAAGGTTGGGCTGAACATAACGAATGGAAAGGTGCTAAATCGGATGATAAAACTTGTTGGAAGTATAGTTATGGAGAAAGTGACGACTATGTACTTTTCGGGGATTATCAGATTTGTTTCCAGACCTATGCTGATTTATACAATCTGGAACCGGATACACAGAAGATAGCCCGTGCCCGTGAAGTGATGGAATATCAGATGAGTACTTCTAACCATGATTATTGGTGGTGGGCGGATGGTTTGTATATGGTAATGCCTGTAATGACAAAGATGTATAACATCACGAAGAATCCGCTTTACCTGGAGAAATTGCACGAATATCTTGCTTATGCCGACAGTATCATGTATGATGATGAAGCCGGACTTTACTATCGGGACGGTAAATACGTATACCCCAAGCACAAAAGTGTGAACGGTAAAAAAGATTTTTGGGCGCGTGGAGATGGCTGGGTATTGGCAGGATTGGCAAAAGTGCTGAAGGAGCTTCCTGA
>ERZ777011.1553-NODE-1553-length-23372-cov-17.988120_pt1 | contig 23372 bp, 17 predicted proteins | sample MGYA00374964_ERZ777011 | MGnify/ENA primary metagenome ERZ777011 (study PRJEB29310, sample SAMD00008975) | mouse gut metagenome | study: EMG produced TPA metagenomics assembly of the Metagenome analysis of fecal microbiota from mouse which was promoted... | reverse complement strand
TCCTCATAAAGTGCGCCTTAACAAAAAATCCACCACTCTGCGTTTAACAATGATTCTTAACCAGCCTCTTAAACAACCAAAGTTCTAACAACGGTCTGTGCTGCCAATTATCTCTCTTTGATTGATTAACAGACATTTTTAAGCAGCCTCTGAATATCGGTCTCCCAAGCTCGGACACACAATGACCCATTTCCCATAATCGGTCGAAATCGTCCGAATGACATTTATATACGGGGAAGGCATTTGGCGGTATGGATTAAATTTCGTAAATTCGCAATCCAAAGAAACAATCTTGTCAAAAATGATAGAATCCGCATCATTGACCAATTATGGCCCGATAACCAGTCTAAACGTCAACAACCTTGGACATATCAACCTGCTGATAGGGCCTAACCGTTCGGGAAAGACCTTCTTTTTGAAAGCCTTGTATTCCGCCTTGAGGACAATCGAACTGTATCGCCGTGGAAAGAACATCGAAAATGACAAGGAAATCCTTTTCAGAAAGCTATATTGGACATTTCAGACCGACAAAATAGGTAATATAGTAAGACGTCCGGACCAAGGGAGTCTGTCTTTCATGCTTACCGAAGATGATGGCGGCTCGTTCAGCTATTCATTCAGCCAGTCTGCCGAAAAACAGATTGTAAAAGTGTTCAACACATGCCGTCCCCGTGATACGAACTCGATCTTTCTTCCGGCCAAAGAAATTCTGTCGTTGCTCGACACCATTGTCTACGACCGGGAGATACGCCAATCGTTCGGATTCGACGAAACCTACTACGATCTTGCCAAAGCCCTGAACCCTACCTCAAAAGGCAAGAATGTGAAGACATTCAGCAAAGTACGGGAAAGGCTGGAGAACGCCATAGACGGACGGTTATTGTTCTCCAAAGAGAAACAGAGATGGGTGTTCAAGCAAGGAAACATAGAGTTTGACATATCGCTGACTTCTGAAGGGACAAAAAAGATTGCCATATTCGACACTCTCTTAGGCAACCATTTCCTGTCGCGGAAATCGGCAGTATTCATCGACGAGCCGGAAGCCGGGTTGCATCCGAGCATGGTGGTGGAGCTTCTTGACATCATAAGACTCCTTGCACATACAGGCATGCAGTTCTTCATCGCATCACATTCATATTTCGTCATCAAGAAACTGTATCTGACCGCGCAGTCCGAAGGCATTTCAATCCCGGTGATTTCTTTCGGGTCAAAACCTGACGATGACATCATCAGAATAGGGGATTTAAAACAAGGCATGCCCGACAATCCCATAATAGACGAATCAATCAGACTTTACCGTGAGGAGATGAGCCTATGACCACCATCAACGAATCTGGCATGACCTTCAAATTTCCAGACGATGACTGTTTCTTGATTGAGAAAGACGACATCGCAAGAAAACAATGCGTAAAATCCTGCGAATGCGTGGCACGTATATCACAGCGTGGAAAAGACTTGTATGCCTTCATAGAAGCAAAAAGCTCTGTTCCAAGAGAAGCAATGTGCGACCGCCGTAAGATGCTCTATGACGGGACGCCGATGGATGACTCATGGACAATACTTACGAATTTCGACAATTTCATCAACGACATATGTCAGAAATTCGAGGATTCCTTCTCTGCTTATCACGCAATATGTTCCGGATATCATGGACTTGATGCCAAACGACGCGTTCCGTCAGGATGCAAAGGACTCGACAACACAAAAGTCAGGTTCATACTGATAGTAAACGGTTTCAAAGAAGAGTGGTTCCCTCCTATAAACGATGCGTTGAAGAAACGAATACGCCATTTCCTGAAAGTCTGGAACATACCTGATTCATCTGTCAAAACGCTCAACGCAGACGGAGCCTATGCAGAAGGCATCCATGTCTCCATAGACGGATAATGCCATATCGGCAAGCAACCGCGAAGCCCGGTTTTCCAGGAAACGGAAACCGGGCTTCGATTCGACTGTATGTATTTTGCGGATACGGACTTCATTCACGCCGACGGATGCGGAGCGCAATGGCGCCTTCGGGAATCCTGTCCACCACCATGGCGAGATAGCCTCCGCCGCCCGCGCCCGGCATCTTGTAGGCCAACGCAGTGTCGCGCCATCTTTCTATGTATTCCTCCACTCCGGGCTGGACCATTGCCGGGAACATGGAAATCTGCGCCTCGAAAGAAGCCTTGAACGCCTTCGCGAACGCTTCAAGGTCTCGATGCATTATCGCTTCCCAGCAGTCGTCGGCTGCCTTGGCCAGCGCGGCCACTTTCCCAGGCGTGATGTCTTTCCCTTCCACAACCGAACATCCCGGACGGCGAGGGAACATCGGCACCATGCACAGATGCTCCTCGAGCCACGACAACGTCTTCTCGTCGTGGCAGCTCTCTATCTTAGTGGGCCAATACGTGTTGTCGTACCAATGCCGGTTTAGCCCCGACATACAGATGCCTATGGAGTCCTGCGCACCGGAGATGTGTCCTTTGTCCTGCTCCGGGTCGTTCTCAAAACAGAACAACAGCCGTGCGAGCATCTGCTCATTATAGGCCGGCAGCTCGTAAGGCCATATCTTGCGCGCGGCATTGCGGGTGGAGGTGGACATTCCTCCCCGCTCCATAAACTCCTGCGTAGGCTCCAGCGAAATCGTGAGCGCCCACCCGGGGCAGTACTGGCTCACATAAGGCTGGTCGATCCACGTCCCGGCAAGGTCGAGACGGTAAGGAAGCCGACACGGGACCTCGGAACGCAAAGAAGTGGTAGAGCGGGCTTTCAGACCCGTCTCCGGGACACGCTGAAGCTCCACGTATTCTATGCCGCGTTCGGCACAGAAAGCACGTTTGACGTCGCTGCCGCCGTCGCTGTTGACCACGAAAATGTCGGGCCTGACCATATCCACGGTATCGACAAAGTCCATCATTCCCGAACCTTTATTGATGAAAGCGTCGGCGACATAGCGTATTGCCTTTACCATATAAAGGCGTTCGCGCTCCGAACACACGGTCTTCCTGTGCTTGAGCTCCTCGATGGTCCTGTCGGAGCCAATGCCGACGTAAAGGGCGCCATACGCCGAAGCCTCTTTGAAGAACGCCACGTGCCCGCTGTGGAGCATATCATAGCAACCGGACACGAACACGCGTTTCCGGCAAGCATTTTCATTTTGTTTTGATTGAGTCTGCATGGTTTATTCCTGAGGAGTAGACTAATATGACCGCGAAACACACGAGTGGCACCACGAAAGAGACGGCGGCTCCGGCACAGTCGCTCACCAGAGCCTGCAGCGGAGTGATGAGCGCGCCTCCGAGGATGGCCATGATCAGGCCGGAGGCGGCAATCTTGGCGTCTTCCTGCCCGATGCCTTCGAGAGCAATGCCGTAAATGGTAGGGAACATCAGCGACATGCAGGCTGAAATGGCAACCAATGCGACAATTCCCACCGGGCCTGCGCAAGTCATCGTAACCAAAACGCAGACCACTCCTGCTACGGCCGCGGAAGCCAGAAGCCGCGACGGCCTGACGTATTTCATAAGCCACGTGAAGAAGAATCGGAAAAGAGTGAAGGCAACAATCGAAGCGAGAAACACCAGCGATGCGCGGCTTTCGTCAGCTCCCGAGCATGCCATCACATACCGGATCGTGAACGACCATACGCCTGTCTGCACTCCGACGTAGAAGAACTGTGCCAGCACCCCGTAGCGGTAGCGGCGGCGGCTCCACATACGGCCTGCGGTCTCACGGAAGCTCCAGGCTCCGGAATCGTCGCGGCCTCCCGGCATCTTGGTGAAGGCAATCACGAAAAGAAGCACGACAAGGATGCATCCGAGGAGCATATACGTCCCGCTCACGGCATCGAGCTCGTGCGCCTGTATCTGACGCAGAGCCCCCGCATCCATCCCGGCACGCTCGGCGGCCCCGGCTGCGTTAAGCTCGCTCAGTATGAAATGGCGGCTCAGCAATATGCCGCAAATCGCGCCGACAGGATTGAACGTCTGCGCGATGTTGAGCCGTCTTGTGGCCGACTCCTGAGGCCCCATACTGAGTATCAGCGGATTGGCCGTGGTCTCAAGCACAGCGCAACCGCTGGCCATCACGTATATGGCGAAAAGGAAGAACGGATAGCTCGCCGACTGTCCGGCCGGATAGAAAAGCATCGTCCCGGCGGCGTAAAGGACAAGACCGAGGATGATGCCCGCCTTGTAGGTGAAACGCCTTATGAAAAGCGCAGCCGGAAGAGCGATGCAGAAATATGCGCCGAAGAAAGCGAACTGGACGAAAGACGTCTGCAGGTCGCTCATCGACATTATGCGCTTGAAAGCGGCAAGGAGCGTGTCGTTCATATTGTTGGCCACGCCCCATAGCAGGAACAGAAGCGATACGAGGATGAACGCCCCGATATATTTTATGTTACGGCCCATGATATGGTCATTCTGGAAGTTCAAAGATTTGAGACATGCGCTGCCACTTCTCGCCCGAAGAGCTTCCGGAAGCGCACTTCTGATAACGCCCGACGAATTCCTCCCATTCCGCCTGTCGCGGAAGCGAGGCGAGCCTGGCCATCGCATTGTCGAAGTCCACGCCAGTCGCGGTCTCCACAATCATAGTCAAAGTGGTTCCGTGGAGAAAAATGTCCATTCGTTCCACGCCCACCTGTCGGATTCCGTCCGTAATCTCCTTCCACACGTTACGGTGAACCTCCTTGTACGCTTCTATAAGCTCTGGGTCATCCACCAGCTGCAAAGTCTGTACTATCCTCATTGACAATTAAATATCTTTTGAAACCTTATTTCTCACTCTTACTTGTGCAAAATTACTCTATTTCACCGTATCATGCAAAATCTTCATCCGGAAAAACCAAGGATGCCTCAAAGAGCAGGAAGACAACCGGAACGAACCATAAGTTCTGACACGCGCCACGCCTCCTCTGAAGGATACGGGTCTTCAAGAATCCTGTCATGCTTCTCGCCGCCATGCCCCGAACCGAAAATGCGCGGATCACGGAGAACAGAACGGCCGAATCCACGCCAGCCGTAATTTCCCTTTCCCATCACATCGAGAAGCGTGGGATACAGATCTATCTGGGCAATCTCGGCCTCCGCCGCATCAAAACGCATTCCTGACCGGTCAATGCCCGAATTAAGAATGCACAAAAACAAATGCCTATCGTCAAGGAGGCGGCCGTCGAGGCAGCTCTGGCGGGCATCATGGTCAGAAACGACCACTATCACAGAATCGTCATACATTCCATACCTCTTCAGTCCATCGATGAAACCGGCAAGGGCTTCCTCGAAAACAGCCACGCGGCTGAGATACACCATTTCCCCACGGCTGGCTTCGGGCTGCATACCATCCATATGCCCATGCGTTTCCGTATCATCATAAGGGTCATGCATATCTATGGTGAACACCGTGGCAAGAAACGGTCTGGCGAGCATACGCATAGTCTTCAATGCCTGCACGAAACAAGCCGAATCGGCCCGTTCGCCCGGCTTCCGGCCGGCCGAGGCATCGGCGACAAGCTGGTCGTAGCCAAAGCTGACATTGGTCTGCGCATGATTCCACACGTCGGCGTTTTCGGCAATCACCTCCACCGAACTCCGTCCAAGCGCACGCGGCAACGAGGGGAACGCCCGCTCGGCGTAGCCCGAGGCCACCGGCTCCGACTTTATGGGCAGCATTCCTGTCATATACATAAGGTTTCCGTCAGAAGACCTGCCCTCGCCCACCTGCGCAACCATTCTTGTGAATGTCAACGCGGCGGAATCCTTTGACAATGAATCAAGAAACGGGAACAAAGGCTCGCCCTTCGGCGTCTTCAACGACAAGACTTCCGAATTCAACGATTCCACTACCACCACAATGAGATTCTTGCGTGAATTGTCCGCGACCTTGCACAGCATCGGCGGAGGAGAAGACTGGCGTTCCAGCAACCCTTCGATGGCCGACTGGTCTTCACGGGTCAACCGCAAATCAGGCTTAAGGCTCCGGCAGACTTCACTGACCGAATACAAAGGAAGCCCCATGAAGCACAGCCTCACTTTCTTCACCGGGCTTATGCCCTCGGCGAGCATCATGATTCTGGACCTCAGCGAGCCGGGAATCCCGTCTTGATTGTATTCCCGGAAAGCCTTATGCATAAACAGCATCTCTCCCACAAACAGCATTGCACCGACACCGAACAGAACCGCCCTGGACCTCAGTCCATAGCCATCCTGAACCCTCCACGGCCTCATAACCGCAAATGCCGCCACAAACACAACGAGCGCACCGACATACACCGCATCCGCCGCTTCAAAAGAACTCAGAGCCGACCTGAAGACAAAGACATTATAGCTCGATGCGGCGAATATCGACTTGAAAGGGATGAGGTCTTGGAAATTACGCATATACAGCGTGTTTGCCGCAAGATACAACGGAAGAAGAACCATCGGCAAAGAAACAGCCCACCGGAACCGGCAAGGCAACAGGAAGAACGGCAGCAGAAACACCAAGGCGTCGGTCAACGAAATGAACACCTTGGTCTTGAAAGAGAAATAATAAACGTCGGTCGTTACGGCAAAAGTCAGAATCTGCACAAAAAGCAGGGACAGGCACAGGAGAAAGAAAACCGTCTCCCGCACCTTCCCTGTCTTTGCGTTCTTCAATCCGAAAGCTGTCATACCGTCGGATTACTCCAGACCGACACGATCATTTGCGCTCCTTGATGATGCCGTGGCGATAGGCATAGAGAAGCTCCAGAAGCTCATCGATCTGGCCCTGCAGCTCGCCGCCTATGTCAGTGTCGCGCACGCATACCGGATCGGCATTCAGCTCCACCACCTGCGTCGTGCTCTTGATGTCGGTGCCGTTCCTGGCCGCATCCTCCGCAGAGCTGAACGGCTCATGCTGCACGAGCTGCAGGCCGCGGGAATGGTAGACGAGCGTATATCCCGCTATGCCTGTGGTGTTGTGGTAGGCCTTGGAGAATCCGCCGTCAATCACCATCAGCTTGCCTTCGGCCTTGATGGGGTTCTCGCCGTCGCCCGCCTTCACAGGCACATGCCCGTTGATGATGTGGCGATGCTTGCCCACCACCCCGAAGTCGTCGAGGATGAGGTCGCAGATCTTGGGGTCGAGCCTCAGACGGTAATAATGGCCCTTCTCCTCATGGCGCACGGCCTTGTCTGTGAGGAAGTAACGCTCAAACGTGGCCATCTTCGACTTGTCGAAAAGCGGAGAGTCCGGGCCGCACCATATGTAGAAGTAATAGTCCACGGCATAATCGCGCACATCGGCCGGCGTGTCGTTGTTGAACGCCGAGCGCATCAGCATGCCCACATTGTGGAGAAGCTCCTTGCCCTTGTACCTGCGTCCCATCACCTCCACTTCCTTGAGCGTGCCGTCTTCGTTCATGGGGATTGACGCATGGAAAAGCAGATTGCCGTTGCATACGTTGTACATGCAGCCGTGGGAGAAGAACACCCCGATATGCTTCTTGAGCTTGTCGCTTATCTTGAACGAATGCACAAGCTTCTCCACCAGTTCGGCCTCCTCGTCTGAAAGCCTGTACGGGTCGGCAGGGTCGATGGTCGGGAAGTTCACGTCCGGCATAGGATACTCCTTGCCGTCGATTAACACCACCTTCTTCTCCATATCGATGAGATGCAGGAGATTGCGGCCCTCCATGTTCCATTCCGGATGGCGCGCTATCAGAGCGGCCTCAAGCTTCCACTGGATCACGCTTATCGCCTTGTGCATCTTGGCGATGATGCGGCGGCTCTTAAGCGAGAGCGACGAATCTCCGGAAGGAACCTTCGGCTCGAATATCGGGCACGGGTCGTCGCCGTATGTCTCCATGGCGAAAGTGGCGAGCGGCACGAGGTTGATGCCGTATCCGTCCTCAAGGGTCGCCATGTTGTCATAGCGGAGCGATATGCGGAGCACGTTGGCTATGCAGCAGTCGTTTCCGGCCGCCGCCCCCATCCAGAGCGCGTCATGGTTGCCCCACTGTATGTCGTAATCCTTATAGTTGAGCAACGTGTCGAGTATTATGTGCGCGCCCTGGCCGCGGTCGTAGATGTCGCCGAGGATGTGCAGGCGGTCGATGCTCAGCCGCTGGATCACGTTGCAGATGGCGATGATGAAACTGTCTGCCTGGTTCGTGGATATGATGGTCTCGATGACACGGTTGTAGTAGCCGGCCTTCTTTTCGGAAGGCACCTCATGCAGCAGCTCCTCGATGATGTAGGCGAACTCCTTGGGAAGGGCCTTGCGCACCTTGGAGCGCGTGTACTTTGCCGAGACGGTCTGCAGCACCTTCACCAGGCGGTGGAGCGTGGTGCTGTAGAAATCGTCAAGGCTGGCCTCCTCCTCATGGATGTATTCGAGTTTCTTTTCCGGATAATATATCAGGGAACAAAGCTCGCGTATCTCATCCTTACGCATCGTGGTCCCGAAAAGGTCGGCCACCTTGCGCTTGATGTTTCCTGAGGCATTCTTGAGGATGTGGGCGAAAGCCTCGTGCTCCCCGTGTATGTCGGCCACGAAATGCTCCGTGCCCTTCGGGAGGTTGAGGATTGCCTCAAGGTTTATTATCTCGGTCGCCGCCGAAGAGACGTTGCCGAAAGTCTGCGAAAGCAGTTCGAGCAGACGGATGTCTTTCTCTATCCGCGCGGCATAAGGGATTTTTCCAGTCTCTGCCATGGCCTACCGTTTATTGGGATTCGCGAGGAAATGGTCGCCGGTCCTGCGCACGATCTCCTCGTAATAACCTTTGTCCGTATATCCCGGGAATTCAGGGGAAGCGGGGAGGCCGTATTCAGTATAGATGAACTTGCCGTCCTTGTCGGTCTTCTTGCGGTTGCCGTCCATGTATTTCACCAAGAGGTAAGTGCCCAGGTCGCGGTAAGCGTCAGTGGCCTCCTTGGCTATCTCGGCGCCCTCCTTGTTCACGGCGGCGGTCAACGCGGCCATGTCGCCTGCGGCAGCCATCGCGGAAAGCTCAGCCTCCTTGGCGGCACGCGTAGCCTGGAACTTCCCTTCAAGGGCGCCCTGCACCTTGCGGATGTCGGGAATCATCTGGTCATAACGGTTGTAAGCCTGGTTGGCCACCCAGTTCGTCATCCAGAAATTGGAGTCAATGTCAAAAGTGTTGATGTCGCCGTGGCCGAGCTGCACAGGCACTTCGGTCATGCTGCAATAGAAAGGCATATAGACCGACGTGTTGGTGTCGTCCGTGCCGAACCAAAGCACGCCGCCCACCGCATCGGGGAGGTCGGCACGGCTCTGGCTCACGAAGCTCCAGCCGGTCTGCTGCGTGGCTATGGCACGTTCCATCACGTATTCCTTGCCATCGACCTCATACGTCATCGGACGCCAACGGTAAGGCACATGATAAGGGCCTGCGCCCGGGTCTGACGACATGTTGAAAGGAGTGTCCTCGAAATGGTCGCGCATGCGTTCCTGCATATCCTTGAGGCTCACCTTCTTGTCAGGAACTATGTAGAGAGGCATCGGCTCTTCGCTCGTGCCGGAGCACCACGCATAATACTTCTCCATTTCCGGACTGTAGCGGCGGAAGAAGCTCCAGACGCGCGCATCGCAACCACGGCGCGTGGCCGGGCTATGGTGCTCAAAAGCGTCGGCGAAAGAGAAATCCTCGTCCTTGCCGCTGAAATAGCCGCGCTTGCGTGCGAACTTTATCAGGTCTTTTGAGTAAAGCACATTCTTCTTGTCCTTGAGGTTCACCTTGCGGATGCGCGGCTCGTTGGCATGGCCCGAAATGGCGTCGTCAGGAATGCGCACGGCAATCCACACCGCGCCCTTCTCCGCGCCCTTTCCGATCATCTCCATCACCCACACCTCGTTCTTGTCGGCGATGGAGAACGATTCGCCGGAACTTGCATATCCGTACTTGTCCACAAGGTCGGCCATCACCTGTATGGCCTCGCGGGCCGTCTTCGAGCGTTCGAGGGCTATCTGGATCAGCGAACCGTAGTCGATGATCGAATTGCCCGTCGTGTCCTGAAGCTCCTTGTGGCCGCCCCATGTGGATTCGCCTATGGCCACCTGATGCTCATTGATGTTGCCCACCACGTTGTATGTCTCGGCAGGCTGGGGAATCTCGCCGAGCGGCTTGCCCGTGTCCCATTCCACCACCTTGCGCATCGCGCCCGGCGCATGCTTGGCCGCGGGCGTGTGCGTGAGCATTCCGTAAAGATTATGGCTGTCGGCGGCATAAGTTACCATCACCGAGCCGTCCACAGTGGCCTTAGGGCCGGCAATCAGATTAGTGCAGGCGTCGGCATGAGGCGCGGCCAAAGCCGCGGCCAAAGCCGTAGCAAGTGCTAATTTGTTTTTCTTCATTATTTGGTATTCGTTTGATATTGTTCTTAGTTTGAATCCGCTGCACATATATGCTTGGATTTTCCGGCTTTGCGTAAACCGTACGGTTATTCCGCACAAAAATAGTAATTATTTCCCACCCGGCAAAACCTTAGAGGCTGTTTAAAAACCATTGTTAAACGCAGAGTGGTGGATTTTTTGTTAAGGCGCACTTTATGAGGAGGGAGCATATCGGGATATGCGACCGACGATTAACGGAAAAGGCACCATTCTGACTGAAAACATCAAATTCTTTTAAAGAGGCTTTGCAGGAATGCCTGCCGTCATTCCGGAACCTTTGCGTTAACAAGCATTTTTAAACAGCCTCTTACCGCAATACACAATCCGCAAACCGGCATACATCCCACTTTCACAACAAAAGGCGAATACGGAGTAATATCCATATTCGCCTTATCATCAAATCCTTAAACCTCAAAGTTCCACAATCTTAAACCAAGACTCGCGGGCTGATGCCTGAGATTTAAAAGCTTGAAACCCGTTTGCGGCCTCCCTGGATGTAGACCGTCCCCGGCTCGGGATTCCGTATCTCGCGCCCGTTCAGGTCGTATATCCGGCTGTCGAGCCTTGGGTCGGCGTTTATCGCGTCCACGCCCACGTTGTCAAGGCTTTGGTTGTAATAGAGCACCGTGCCGTCCGCGTCGGTTACACGCATCAGGCTCGTGGGCTGCAGTCCGTTGGTAGGCCACGGGCCTGTCTCGAAATCGGCGAAGGTGCCGCAGTCGACCATTCCCAACGGAGAAATCACCTTGAACTTCTCATTTCCCGCAGTATTGCCATGTTCATCGCGGATCTCCACGTTCCAGTCCTGTATCAGGAGGCATCTGTCTGTACGGTAATCCGGCTCCCAGACAATCTTTTCAACTGTGATTCCCGCATCCATTTGACCGTAATGGCCGGAGTAGCCGAACGAGTCTCCCGGTAGCATGTTGAAGTCGTAGAGGAGTGTTTCGGTGCCGTCTTCCGGATTGTGGCGGAAGACGCGGTTGTGGTCTTCGCGGACAAGGAATTTCCGGTCGAGGTCGCTTTTCAGCACTCTGTACGCCGTCCCGTTGATTGTCGAGTCCCCTTTTAGGGTCATCGTCTCTATGTAATTATGATAACCGAACATTCCCGAATGCCGATATTCCCATTTCCTGCCTTCAACGAGCATCGGTTCAAGGTTTCGGAGGCTGACTTCTTTTTGGGAGAAGATGACGTTGCCGTCAGTGTCTGAGACTTCCCTCAGCCTCAGTTCGGAATGGGGGTGCAGATAGCCTCCCGCGAACCGGTCTCCCAGATAAGGCGCGAAGAACCGGCCCGGCCCTGAAACGCCGATTCCTTCAATGGCCATATCCGTGAATCCCGAATAATTATCCCGTATAAGGAATTGCTGTCTGAAAACACGGCCTCTGATGCAGCATGTCTCAACTGAACCCACGTGTACCTGTATGATTTCGTACCCGCCGTCGCCGCATACGAGCCCGTTGTATGAATCTCCCGGCCTGGCATCGAAGTCATATATCAGGATTTCCTTGTTGAGGTGTTCCGGATTGTCGAACCCGTCGTTTGTCCGTATGGATCTGTTGAATCTTTCGTCATTGAAAAGATAAAGTCTGGCTCCGTCCTGACGCAGCAGTGCGACGGTGTCCGTGACTTCCCCGAGTCTGTTTATCTGGACGAGTGCTGAATAGTCATTGTCTCCCATTCGGACATCATCTTTCTGGAACCGTACGGACGGCCTTTCCGTTTCCGATTCCACGCACCCTCCCGCATAATTCTCCGCACTGTAATGCCACACCTTTCTTTTGTCGACGAAAGATGCAAATTCATTCTCGGCACTGTCCTGGAAGTCCCTTTCTGTGAATACCGTGTTTCCGTCGGAATCCGTCACGTTCACGGTATGGTATATCGAAGTGGAGAACCCGGCATTTCTGGGTCCCCACTGCGGAGCGTCAAGCCGTCCGTAATCGGGGCCGATGCCTTCGACCACTGTGAACGTATGCTTGTCATTCCACAGTTCCGACTCAATCCTCTGCCTTATACGTTTCTGTCCGTGAACTTCAATGGTGTCAACCGACAATACTGTCAGGTCGACATGCGGCATCATATCAATCATATCATCACAACTGCCGACGGTCGTGTATTTGTCCCCCGGTTTCAATCCGAAATCGTAAAGCACCGTTTCCTCGTCTCCGTTGAAATGTTCCCGCAAGTACGGTTCGAGGTTACGGTACACTTTGCCGCCTTCCTGGCGCATAAGGGCTGCTTCCTTTCCGCTGCCGTCCCTGAAGACGCCGTATGTATGCCCGTCCGCCTCCCGCGTGCCGTCAAAATGATAGCCGAGATCGTCTATGCGTTCAATGTGGCCGTAACCGGAGTTTTCAATACAGTAGTTCCATGTCTTCCCTTCGCAGACCGTCAATGGACGTTCCTGCGCCCGTGCGGCGAAAGGCAGCAGGCAGGTTGCCGCAAGTATGATGTTCCGTATATGTATTTTCATTTCGTTTGAGGTTATGGCACCGTCGGCGACAGTTTGCGTTGCCGACGATGCCGGGTTAATTATTGTTTCGTTTTGGTTATGAATATACCGCCTTTCTCGACCTTGAAGCCGGTGTTCATCCTGCGGGGAATCGGAGCTTGGCGGCCTGTCTGCCGCCAACCTTGAGCGTCGCGATGTATATGCCCGGCACAAGCCCGGAAGCAGAAACGGTGATTGAGCCGTATCCTTCTGCCTGTCCGATTTTCGCGCCGTCGGCAGAGAAGACCTCCAATGTCATCCGGCCTTCTCCTTCAGCCCTCACCACTCCTTCGGCATAGATAAGCATTCCTGCATCGCTTTCGATGTCTTTTATGTCGTCGGTATCAGGAGCTTTGTTGTTTTCTCCTTTGTAAAGGATGTTGCCGTTTAGGTCGTAGACATTGTTGAGGGCTGTATGTCCGCAATCGCACGACAGGAACGGGCCAAGGTTTATGAAAACCATATCTCCAAGACCCAGGTTTCCCGCGGTATTGCTGTAAGCAAATGCAGGTGCGTATGCGGACTCTTCTTCAATTGGAACAAAGTTCAGAATTCTTGATGCCTCAAACGAGTATTCTATGTCTATGGTGTCAGCAACGAAGGTTTGTCTGGAAATATATCCGTCCGGATACCATGGGAATGACAATGTGTCGCCGGGATGAAGCCCGAAATCGTAGAGGAGGCGTTCTTCGGTGAAGTTTGGTTGCAGCTCGTCATTATTGCCATCTTTGAGTCGCACATAAACTTTACCTGACTTTTCGCGCATCAGCGCGACCAAAGACCGGCTCGTATCTTCCGCGTAGTCGGAATATGTGCCGTCATTATCGTGATGATCTGTCCATAAAGTCTGCCCCGTCTGCATAAGACGGTGGTAATTCTTGCCTTCAAATTCCTCTTTTCCTATGAACTGCCATCGGTAAAGCCTGCAGTGGCCGTACGACATATAGTCGTGGTCGGTCGTGAAGTATTCCCAGACGCGGTCTTCGCGGATGAATGGCAGATAGGACTGGTCCTCGCCGTCTGTGAAATCCTTTTGGCGGAAAACCGCATTTCCGGATTTGTCAGTCACTTCCCTCAGAACGTAGTCTATGTGTTGTCCGTAAGTGGGGCTTCCTGTGATTGCATCTCCGAGCAAAGGCAGGAAAAAGAGGTTTATGCCTGTGCCGATTCCTTCGACAACCGGGATTTCTCCTCGGAAAGGATGTTCAGGACAACTGATGTTCTGCCGAATCAGTCTCTGTCCGTATTTTTCAATCGTGTCAACCGACTCTATCTTCAAATCAGTCAGCTCCAAAGAACCCATATCCCCGGCAACCAATCCACGATAGATGTCTCCGGTTTTTGCGTCGAAATCAAACACAAGAATCTCGTCCCCGATTTCTAAGTCTTTATCATATGCAAATATGTTGTCCTTTATTCGCCCGTCTACAAGAAATATGACTTTCCCCTCCTCCTGTCTCATCCGCAGCAAAGTGTCTGCATCGCTTGAAGGGGTCTTTTCCCGCATAAGCGCGAAATAGTTCTTTCCGTTTATTACCTCATAATCTGTTGAGAAATAAAGGACAGGCCCGATGGTCTCTCCCTGAGGCTCCCCGAAAGAGCCGGCAGAGTGCCTGGCATAATAATGCCAAACCTTGTCCTTTGACACCAAAGGAACGCGCGTTTTCCCTGCATTGGCTTGAAAAGCGCACAGACAGGCAGACAACGCTATTAAAGTGTAAAACGTTTTTTTCATTAGCTTGAGGTTATGGCATGGTCGGCGACGGTTTATGCGTTACCGACCATGCCGGGTTGGTTATTGTTTCGTTTTTATTGTGAGAGTTCCGCCCTTTCTCGATGCTGAATCCGGGGCCGAGGGTCACGGTCTCGCCTTCGACGGCCAACGTGCCGCCGCTTTTGACCGTAGACCCTTCGAGATTGACGTGCTTGTCGCATTTCAGTTCTGCTGTCCCCCCCGTCTTCCACTTCAAAAAGCTCGGTGGAGGTTATGCTGTCTATTGCCCTGACTGACAGCACCACCTGAAGAGCCACCTTGAACTTCGATGCAGCTTCGCCTTCCCACGAACTTCCCAATAAAGCATCCCGTACTATGTAAGACTTTTTGACTCCGGCCAACGTAGCGTTCTGCCCGAAATAGCGTATCATAGGGAGCTTACCGGTCTGCCATACAGATATGGCAAAGTCGCCATCAATAGCAGTAATACTTGAAAATCTCGGCATTTCCGGACTCAAACCTTAAGCCTTGTATTCCTCTGAGCTGGAGAATGTCAGAGTCTTCCCGTCCGGCCCATTCACCAACGGTGACATTGCGGTCGTTGCCGAAAGCGATGTATCCGCCGGAGACATTGTTGCGTCTGCCGAGCACTGTCAGTGCAGCGTTTTTGTCAATGGACAACGAGCGGTTTTGACGCCATAGGGGATATTCCGTTGTCGGGAGAATCTGCGGCAGTGGTGGTCGGGAACAACAGCAGGGAGTCAAGGGAAGGTCGGTCGTATTCGGCCTTGAACGGGCCGACTTCCACGCGCCCCCCTTTTTGCACTGAAAGCTGGGCGGAGGCGATTCCGGTGAAGGCCAGTGCGGCGAATGTGATAAGTGTAATCTTTTTCATTTTGGTATGATTTTAGGTTTACGCCGCAAAGATAAGCATTCATTCCGACAATTCCAAATGTTTTCCGCAAAAAAATCCGAAGAAAAACGACGTTGTGGCAAATTGCAAGAAGAAGGTGTGTCCTACATACTGTTGTAGCCGCGTTCTGCTTGCATTTTGCCAACAGGAGGACGTGTATCAGGATGTAGATGATGAACGTCTGGAGAGAACGTTTTTTGATTTGCCAGAACGGAGGTTTTTCGCTAACTTTGCATTTTACATATCGATGCAGCGAATCATCAACAGACTTCGCCATCCACAAGAAGATTCTCCGAATGGAAGAAAACAAACCATATATAGTCTCGGCAAGGAAATACCGTCCGGCCAATTTCCATTCCGTCGTGGGGCAGAAGGCCTTGACGGCAACCCTGAAGAATGCGGTATCTACCGGACGTGTGGCCCAGGCCTACCTTTTCTGCGGCCCTCGCGGAGTAGGAAAGACTTCCTGCGCGCGCATTTTCGCAAAGACGCTCAACTGCCTGAGCCTCACGCCTGAGGGCGAGGCCTGCGGAGAGTGCGAGGCTTGCCGGGCCGTAGATGCCGGCAATTCCTTCAACCTCCTCGAACTTGACGCGGCATCAAACAATTCGGTCAACGACATACGGGACATCATGGACCAGGTGAACGTGCCGCCTCAGAACGGCCGTTACCGCGTCTTCATCATCGACGAGGTGCACATGCTCTCCCCTTCGGCATTCAACGCTTTCCTCAAGACTCTCGAAGAACCGCCCAGGCACGTGGTTTTCATTCTCGCCACCACCGAAAAGCACAAGATATTGCCCACAATCCTGAGCCGATGCCAAGTGTACGATTTCAAGCGCATCACGGTGGACGACATGGTGGAGCATCTGCAATACGTCGCTTCGCAGGAAGGCATAACGGCCGAAGCCGAAGCCCTCGACGTGATAGCCCAGAAAGCCGACGGCGCGATGCGCGATGCACTCTCCATCTTCGACCAGGTGGCAGCTTCCTGTATGGGCAACATCACATACTCCGGCACCGTCGCCAACCTCAACGTGCTCGACTACGACTATTACTTCCGTCTTGTCGATTCGTTCGAGGCCGGAGACGTGGCAGGTGCATTGCTGACATACAACGAAATACGCGACAAAGGCTTCGATTCCCTCTTCTTCGTTGGCGGACTCGCCTCGCATCTGCGCAATCTGATGGTGGCCGCCGACCCGCGCACCGTCGGACTTCTCGAAGTGAGCAAGGCCGTCGGCACGCGATATGAGGAACAGGCGGCAAAGCTCCCTCCGCACTGGTATTACCAAGCTTTGGGAATACTCAACGAATGCGATGTCAACTACCGCACTGCGGCCAACAAGCAGCTCGTGGTGGAATTCGCACTGGTAAGGCTGGCCTCACTCCGCAATGCCGCGCTCCAGCAGCCTGCACCGCAGCCAGTACAGCCGTCAAAGCCGCAGCAGCCGGTACAGCCCGCCCAGCCGCAAAGCCCCGCGCCTGAACGTCCGGCACCCGTACAGCCCAAACCCGAAGGAAGACCCAGGCCGACCCCTCAACTACCTCCGCAGACCCACCGTCCCGTTTCCGTGGCACGCAAACCCGGCGCACCATCGTCTTTCAGGATAAACGGCAGCAATGGCACAGCCGACGGGAAACCAACTGCCGACCCAGACCACCGACGGACAGAGGCATCAAACGGCAGCCGACGGGAAACGCCAATAACCGAAGAACGTCTGAGCGAAGCCTGGCAGCAGTTCATAATCAGCCATCCCGACCACAAAATAGTGATCCACACGATGCAGACCAACGTGCCGAGGCCGATCGGCAATGGAGCCTATTACATCGAAGTGGCAAACCCTGCCCAACAGGGACAGTTCGCACAGATATTGACCGAACTCAGCGCGTTCATGCGCGACCGTCTCGGCAACGACAGCTTCAAGCTGGAAGTCAGGCTACAGGAGGCGGAGTCGGGCCAGAAGATGATGACTCCCAGGGAATTCATAAGCAAGGCCGTCCAAGACAACAAAGTGCTTTCCGAACTCCTCGGCTTCCTCGACGCTGAACTGATATAAACGTAATCAGGGCTTACCCTGAACCAAAATTTCAACCAACGATGTCTTATCTTTTTCTGACTCTCGGCCTCGCGCTGATCCTCGCCGGGGCAAACTACCTGACCGACGGCGCAGCGGCGGTCGCCAAGCGTTTCCGGATTTCCGACCTTGTGATAGGCCTTACAATCGTGGCTTTCGGCACTTCCGCCCCCGAACTCGTCATAAGCGTCATGTCAGCCGTCAAGGGAAGCTCGGAAATCGCAATCGGGAATGTAGTGGGTTCCAACATATTCAACATCCTGATGATAGTGGGATGCACCGCGCTCGTCATGCCCATATCCATAGGGAAATCCACGATGTCGAAAGAGATTCCGCTTGTGATCCTCTCCTCACTCGTGCTTTGGTTCTGCTCTTCCGACATGCTTATGGACGGAGCGGCGGAAAACGTCGTCAGCCGCTCCGACGGACTGATGCTGCTCGCCTTCTTCCTCATCTTCATGCGCTACACATTCTCGATTGCCCGCAATTCCACAGAGCGTCCCGGCGGGGAGACAAACGTGAAGGAAATGAAGCCTTGTCTTGCCGCCCTGGCCATCGTCGGAGGGCTTGCCGGACTGATTCTCGGAGGGCGTTGGTTCGTCGATGGAGCGTCCGACATAGCCAAATCGCTTGGAGTGAGCGAATCGGTCATAGGACTGACCATAGTTGCCGCCGGAACGTCGCTTCCCGAACTGGCCACCTCGATAGTCGCCGCCGTAAAAAAGAATCCCGACATAGCCATAGGCAACGTGGTAGGCTCGTCGCTCTTCAACGTCTTCTTCATCATAGGCACGTCTGCCACGATAAGACCTTTGGCAGTGGGCCACATATCTGCGGTGGACTTCGGAGTCCTCATCGGCGCGTCGCTCCTGCTGTGGGTTTTCGGGCAGGCATTCGGCACACGCAAAATCACACGTCCGGAAGGCGCGGTGATGGCCCTTTGCTTCATTGCCTACACGGTCTATCTCGTCATCAACGCCTGAGGCAATAACGCATGCCCGCGCCGCGTTATAAACAAAATGAAAACTCTCAAAACCCGACACATACACATTCTGTTGCTGCCCTTGGCAATGCTCCTTCTCATGGGGGCGTGCAAAGGGGCAAAGCTCTCCACCGCCAACGAACAGCTCGAGCGCGGCGAATTCTTCGACGCCTCCAAGACCTACCGGAAGGTCTACAACAAGCTCACGAAGCGCGAAGACCGCCCTCTGCGCGGCGAGGTGGCCTACAAGCTCGGCACATGCTACCGTCGCCTCAACCAGGCCCCGCAGGCAGCCGCCGCATTCCAGAACGCCATCAGATACGAATATCCCGATTCGATGACGTATTACTGGCTCGGGAGGTCGCTGCAGGCCGACGGCCAATATGCCCAGGCCCTTGACGCATACACCGCTTTCCTGCGCCTCTGCCCCGACGACGAGCTGGCCAAGGAAGGCGCACGAGGATGCCGCATGGCAATACAGGCAAAAAAGGCCAAGAAAAGCCGCTATGTGGTGAAGAACGCCAAAATCTTCAACTCGCGCCGCGCTGATTTCGCCCCGATGTACCTCGACAAGAATTTCGACCAGCTCTTCTTCACCTCGACCAACGAGAAGAACATGGGCGAACACAAGTCCGAAATCACAGGCATGAAAAAAAGCGACATATACGTCAGCAAAAAGGACGAACAGGGGAAATGGCAACGCCCTGAACCTGTGGAGGGAGAGCTCAACACCGACATGGACGAGGGCATAGTGAGCTTCTCACCCGACGGACAGACGATGTATCTCACCAAGGCACGGCGTTCGCCGACATCCAACACGAGCGTCGAGATATACACTTCGCGGCGCAGCGACGCCACCTGGGGCGCGGCTTCGAAATACGAAATCACCGCCGACACGCTTTCCGCCGTCGGACACCCTGCCGTCTCCCCCGACGGGAAATACCTCTATTTCACCTCCGACATGCCCGGCGGCTACGGAGGCAAGGACATATGGCGCGTGGCCATAGGCGAACGCATCGGTTCGCTCGAGAACCTCGGCCCGCAGATCAACACGCCGGGAGACGAGATGTTCCCTTACCTGCGTGCCGACACGCTCCTCTATTTCTCTTCTGACGGGCATCCCGGTTTCGGGGGTCTCGACATGTTCAAGGCCACCCTCAATTCCACCCGCGACCGATGGAGCGTGGAAAACCTCGGACTGCCGATGAACTCAGCAGGCGACGACTTCGGCATCACATTCGGCCCCGGCGAAAGCGGATTCTTCAGCTCCAACCGTGGCGACCGCAAAGGATACGACCACATATATTCGTTCGAACTGCCTGAACTCAAGGTTACCATTTCCGGCTGGGTGATGGACAAGGACGAGGAACCCGTCCCGAAGGCCGTGATCCGCATCGTCGGCGACGACGGCTCCAACCAGAAGGAAATCGCGCGCGACGACGGAAGCTTCTCCTTCAAGCTCGGACGAGGGGTGAAATACGTCATGATGGCCGGTGCCAAAGGCTATCTAAACGTGAAGCAGGAGTTCGTCTCCGACTCGGCGGAGGAAGACGCCGACTATGCGGTGGACTTCATCCTCGCTTCGATAAGCAAGCCGCAGGTGGTGGAAAACATCTTCTACGACTTCGACAAGGCCACCCTCCGCCCCGAATCCAAGCAGGCTCTCGACGAGATGGCACAGATGCTGCGCGACAATCCCAACGTAACCATAGAGATGGGGTCGCACACCGACCGCCACGGAACCGACGCCTACAACGAAGACCTATCCGACCGGCGCGCAAAAAGCGTGGTTGACTACCTGATTGCCGCAGGCATAGCCCCCGACCGCCTCAAATGGCTGGGCTACGGGGAAAGCCGTCCAAAGACCGTGACGAAGCGCATCAACCGCGAATTTCCGCAGTTCCCCGAAGGCACCACGCTAAACGAGGAATTCATCTCCACGCTTTCCGAAGCCGACCAGGAAGCCGCCGACCAGATCAACCGCCGCACCGAATTCCAGGTTACCTCCATCGACTACGAAATGTTCTGACCCACCCACACCCATGCGAATAGACATAATAACCGTGCTCCCGGAAATGCTGGAGTCGCCCCTCAACTGTTCAATCCTCAAACGTGCGCAAGACAAAGGGCTTGCCGAAATAGTGGTTCACAACCTGCGGGACTACACGATAAACAAGCACCGCAAAGTGGACGACTATCCTTTCGGCGGAGAGGCCGGGATGGTGATGACCGTCCAGCCAGTGGACGCGTGCATCTCGCATCTGAAAAGCCAGAGGGAATATGACGAGGTGATATTCACTTCGCCCGACGGCGAGACGCTAACTCAGCCGATGGCCAATTCCCTTTCGATGCTCGACAGCATCATAATCCTCTGCGGCCACTACAAGGGCGTGGACTACCGCATACGCGAACATCTGGTAACCAAAGAGATTTCAATCGGCGACTATGTGCTTACCGGCGGCGAGCTTCCGGCTGTGGTGATAGCCGACTCGATAGTGAGGCTGATTCCCGGCGCGATAGGCGACGAGCAGTCGGCCCTCTCCGATTCGTTTCAGGACAACCTGCTCGCACCGCCCGTATACACCCGCCCGGCGGAATACAACGGGTGGAAAGTGCCCGACATCCTCCTTTCCGGCCACGAGGCCAAGATCGCCGAATGGCGCCATGAACAGGCCCTCGAACGCACCCGCCGCCTGCGCCCCGACCTGCTCGTGTAGGCGCATGTCCAGCTCCTCCCGGCCATACATGCCGTTCTGACGCCATCCGTCGGCCCATAAAAACCAGGAGGGGGCTTCGGTTGTAATTCTGTTATGACCGGAAAAGAGAATCAGAAAATGAAGAGCATGTCTGCGTTCGGGCTGCTCGTTACGCTCGGCATCGTCTTCGGCGACATCGGCACTTCGCCGCTTTACGTCATGAAGGCAATCACGGGCGTCAATCCCACGTTCGACGCAGACTACATCCTGGGAGCCGTCTCCTGCGTGATATGGACGCTCACGCTCCAGACCACCATCAAATACGTGCTCATCGCCCTGCGGGCCGACAACAAAGGGGAAGGCGGAATCCTTGCGCTCTTCTCGCTGCTCAGGAAACTGCCCCGGAAATGGCTCTACGCCGTGGCGGCCATAGGCGCATCGACACTGATTGCCGACGGTGTGATAACGCCCGCGATCACAGTAACGTCTGCCATCGAGGGCCTTTCCGTGATAAGCCCCTCGATTCCGGTGCTTCCCGTAGTGATCGGCATAATACTCGGCATCTTCCTTTTCCAGAGCGCGGGCACGGCCAAAATCGGACGCCTGTTCGGACCGTTCATGCTCCTGTGGTTCCTTATGCTCGGCATCCTCGGATGCACCCACATCGGTGATTTCCACGGGATATGGAAAGCGTTCAACCCTTGGTATGCGGTGAAGCTTCTGGCCGAGTTCCCCGGTTGGTTCCTCATCCTCGGCGCCGTATTCCTTTGCACAACCGGGGCGGAGGCCCTTTACTCCGACCTCGGGCATTGCGGACGGCTCAACATATCCGTGAGCTGGCTGTTCGTAAAGGCAATGCTCATCCTCAACTATCTCGGCCAAGGCGCATGGCTGATTGCCAACGGGCCGGAAGCGACTCAGGGGCAGAACCCTTTCTACGGCATAATGCCCCACGGATTCGTGATTGCGGGGGTAGTGATGTCGGCAGGGGCGGCCATCATAGCCAGCCAGGCGCTCCTCAGCGGATCGTTCACCATCTTCAGCGAGGCCATCAACCTCGACTTCTGGCCGCGGCAGAGGATAAAATACCCTTCCGACGAGAAAGGGCAGCTCTACATCCCTGCGGTCAACTGGTCGCTGCTCGCAGGCTGCCTGATAACCGTGATGCTCTTCCGCGACTCGTCCCGGATGGAGGCGGCCTACGGACTTGCCATCACCGTAACAATGCTTATGACCACCGTGCTGCTCGCCTTCTGGCTTCTGCACAGGGGCACGCCGCGTTGGGCCGTGGCGGTCTTCCTGCTCGTGTATGCCGCGCTGGAGGGATGCTTCTTCGTGGCCAACCTCTTCAAGTTCATGCACGGGGGCTGGTTCACCATAATGATAGCCGGACTTGCATGTTCCGTCATGATAGCGTGGCGCAACTCCACCCGCATAAAAGACTCGTTCACAGAATTCAAACGGCTCGGCGACTGGCTCGGAGTGATTTCAGACATAAAGGCCGACCGCGAGATACCCAAATACGCATCCAACGTCATATATTTCTCACACTCGCCAGATGCCGGCACAGTGGAAAGCAAGCTACTGTACTCCATCGTCAACAAGCAGCCGAAGCGCGCCGACCATTACTGGATACTAAGGATGGAATACACCGACGCGCCCGACACTCTAGAATACTCCGTCTCAATCCCGATCGCCGAAACCCTATACTGCGTACACATACGCCTTGGCTACAGGGTGCAGCCGCAGGTGTCGCTCTATCTACGGCAGATTGTAGAAGACCTCGTGGCTGAAGGCCGGCTCGACCTGACAAGCGGCTATCCCGCCCTGCGCAGAAGGGATATACCGGGCGACTTCCGCTTCATAGTCCTGCACCGCCTCTTCTCGAAAGGAAGCTCCTGCCGTCCGGGGCAACGACGCCTGATGACGCTCCACGACATGATAGCGCGCATCGGCATCTCCGACCAGGACTCGCTCGGCCTCGACACGAGCAGCGTCTCCGTCGAGACAGTCCCGCTGATCATCAACAACGCCGCTCCCCGCCGAATACGCCATGCCGGCCATCAGCCGTCTGAATAAGAGGCTGTTTAAAAATCATTGTTAAACGCAGAGTGGTGGATTTTTTGTTAA
>ERZ777011.1551-NODE-1551-length-23397-cov-2.793634_pt1 | contig 23397 bp, 26 predicted proteins | sample MGYA00374964_ERZ777011 | MGnify/ENA primary metagenome ERZ777011 (study PRJEB29310, sample SAMD00008975) | mouse gut metagenome | study: EMG produced TPA metagenomics assembly of the Metagenome analysis of fecal microbiota from mouse which was promoted... | reverse complement strand
CAGAATCATTGATTTATTGATGCCATATTTTTTCATAAGTGATTCAAGTCCGTCTAATGTTCCGTCGGTACATGGGGAAATATTCCTGATTTCAGCTCTTTCAGAAATTTCAGCAGTATGGGTAAGCGAAGACATGGCACGACCAGAAAGCGAGTCAGGAAAAGCATGAGTATGAAAATCAAAATACATCATAGTTTCTGCTCCATAACGTGTTCCATGGCACAATAAAAAATTCTCTGAACGTGTGCATCACAAAGGGAATAAAAAATAGTTTTACCGCTTCTGCGTGCTTTGACAAGTCTTGCCTGTTTGAGTATGCGAAGCTGATGAGATATTGCCGACTGAGTCATTTCAAGCAGATTTGCAATATCACATACACACATCTCACTTTGCACCAGAACAAAAATAATGCGTATTCTCGTCGAATCGCCAAAAACCTTAAGTAATTCCGCTGCATCATAAAGTACAGCTTCATCAGGCATAACTTTTGAAACTTTATCAATTATATCCTGATGAACATCACAATCATCATTTAAAATTTCTTCCATTATTATCACTCCTAAAAATCACATTAAAGCAGCAAATGAAATAATTCGAAAGGAAAAATACACTGCCGCAATACTGAAAATAAGTCCCGAAATACAGGTTAATATCGCCCATATATCATATACTTTCCTAAGCTTTTTGCTGAAATACACATTATAAAAATGGCCTTTCCTGTACATAAGACCGGCTTCTTTCGGAAAAACACAGGGATATTCTTCACCGTCAACAAGATAATAGGCAACCTGAAATTTACTGTTTTCAGACTTATCTGAACGTATAAAGCTTGCCTTCTTCTTTTTGGTAAAAAGCAAATGCAGACAAAAATAGATAAACAAAAGAAGCATAGCAATTATTGCAAGTTCAATAAGAATAAGTCCTCCAAGAATAAGAAACTCGTTGCTTACTCCCAAAACCTTGCAAAGTACTATTATCACAAGCAATGAAAGAACCAATTCCATTGAATCATCTCCCAAGATGAGTGTATCATATTTTTCATATATAATAAATAAAAATCTTTGTTAAAATTCAAGACGAATTTTTATTAAATATATTTCATTAACAAAATATTATTGCTGATTTCAATAACTGAACACCGACAATTATCATACATACAAACAGATATTAAAAAATATATCTTTTATCCTATAGGTAATCTATACATAGATGTAACCCTTTTTATTTATGATATTATACCACTTTTTTTCTTTGATGTCAACCATACAAAAGACTTGCTATTTTTGTAAATATGTGATATAATAAAATCAATATGTTTATTAAGGGGGATTTTATGAGGCTTCTTGCAATTGACGGAAACAGCATTCTCAATCGTGCATTCTATGGAATAAAACCGCTTTCAAGTTCAAAAGGAGTTCCGACTAATGCGGTTTTTGGATTTATGAATATATATATGAAAAATCTGAATGATATAAAGCCTGATTGTATTGCTGCTGCTTTCGATTTGTCAGCACCCACATTCCGACATAAAGCTGTATCTTCATACAAGGCAAACCGCAAAGGTATGCCTCCTGAACTATTTCAGCAGCTTCCGATAATCAAAGAGCTGCTTACTCTTATGGGAATCAGGGTTATTGAATGCAAAGGATATGAAGCTGATGACATTCTGGGTACACTTGCAAAGTCCTGCTCCGGAAGCGGAAATCAGTGTTTTATACTCACCGGAGACCGTGACAGCCTACAGCTTATTGATGAAAATACAACAGTTCTGCTTGCTACCAACAAGGAAACCATTCATTATAATATTCAGCGCTTTAATGGAGACTACGGTTTTAAACCCATTGAATTAATCGACTTAAAAGCACTCATGGGCGACAGCTCCGACAATATTTCGGGAGTTGCAGGAATCGGAGAAAAAACTGCTTCTGCACTGATTAAACAATTTGGCACTATTGAAAATCTTTATGCAAATTATTCTGATTCTGATTTGACTAAAAGCATCAAGACCAAACTTGTAAATGGTGAAGCTTTGGCAAAGGAAAGCAAATGGCTTGCAACTATATTTTGCGATGTTCCGATTGATAAAAATCCTGAAAGCTATAAATTCAGTGAAATTGACAAAGCAGGAGTAAGCAGGCTTCTTACTGAGCTTGAAATGTACAAGCTGCTTGAAAAACTCAATATACCTGTTTCCGACACTGTAAAAGACATTGAGAATGATGAATATGAACCGATTGAAGTTACTGAAAATAAACTGACAGAAAATATCATTGATAATTTTAAAAGTACAAGTTATCTCTTTGACGGTAAAAATCTTAACATAAGAAACGGAAACATTGTTTATACAACTGATTCAGATGAACTTATCTGTAAATATTTCAACTCGGAATGTGAAAAAATAACAAGTAATGCAAAACCGCATTATCATTTTGTAATATCTCATGGAATAAATCTGAACAATCTAAAAAGTGATGCAATTATCTGCGGATATTTACTGAATTCATCTGCTTCTGACTATACAACAGAACATCTGTGTGCTGAATACGGCGTGCATTATTACTCCGAAAACGGTAGTTTTGCCGACCTGATTTCACTTGAAAATCTTATAGAAAAACTGCTGTCTGAAATTGAAAAAGAAAACATGACCGAATTGCTTAACAATATAGAAATTCCTCTTATTGAAGTCCTTGCTTCGATGGAATACAATGGAATAAGTATAGATAAACAGGGAGTTCAGGATTTCGGAATTTTACTTTCTGAAATGATTGAAGAAACCCAAAAAATAATTTTCAAAGACGCAGGTCATGAATTCAATATTTCTTCCCCGAAACAGTTGAGCACTGTTCTTTTTGATGAACTCGGACTTCCCGCAACAAAAAAAACCAAAAGCGGTTACTACTCTACAAATACAGAAGTTTTAGAAGAACTCCGCAGTCTTTCCCCTGTTATTGATAATGTGATTAAATACCGGCAATATACAAAGCTGCAATCAACTTATGTTGTCGGACTGCTTGACAAAATCGCCGATGACGGCAAAATCCATACCAGTTTCAAACAGACCGAAACTCGTACCGGCAGAATTTCATCAACTGAGCCGAATATGCAGAACATACCTGTACGAACCGAATTAGGCTCACAGATGAGAAAATTTTTCACTTCATCAGACGGAAAAATTCTTATTGATGCTGATTACAGTCAGATTGAACTTCGTGTTATGGCTCATCTGTGCGGGGATAAAAATATGATTGATGCTTTTACTTCCGGTGAGGATATTCACACGTCAACAGCAGCACAGGTATTTGATATAATGCCAATTATGGTAACTCCTGAAATGAGAAGTGCTGCAAAAGCCGTAAATTTCGGAATAATTTATGGCATAGGTGCGTTTTCACTTTCAAAGGACATAAATACAACAAGAGAACAGGCTGAAAAATATATTTCTGACTACCTTAAAAAATATCCAAAAGTAAAGAAATTTATGGACAATACTGTAAACAATGCCATGAAAACAGGTACTGTTTCAACGATGTTCGGACGTAAAAGACGCATTCCGGAGCTTTCGTCTTCAAATAAGAACAATAAAGCTTCAGGAAAAAGAATCGCTATGAATACTCCTGTTCAGGGTACAGCAGCAGACCTTATAAAAATTGCCATGATTAACGTTCATCGTCGTCTGAAATCCGAAAGACTTGACGCTAATCTTATTTTACAGGTACACGATGAACTTATTATAGAATCCGATATTTCATGTGCCGAACGCTGTTCTAAAATCCTTAAGGAAGAAATGATGAATGTCTATGATATGAAAGTGCCGCTTTCTGTTGATGTAAATAAGGGACAGAGCTGGTATGATGCAAAGGGTTGATTTTTATGGATATATTCAATAAATATGCATTTCATAGGATTACTCCAGATACAAATCCCATCATATTTTCCGCACTTTCGGAACTTGATAAAAAATGTGTCGGCAATGAGGGCTGGTCTGATGAATCATTTATTTCAGAGGTTGAAAAAGAAAATGGAATTGTAATCTGCTGTTATGCCAATAATTGCATTATCGGACTTATCTCGGGCTATTTTGCAGGAGATGAGGCAGATATAACAAGTATTGCAGTCGATGAAAAATACAGACATATCGGAATAGCTTCAGCATTGATAACAAAATTTGAAAAAAATTTGCCTGAATATATAAATGAGATTTTTTTAGAAGTAAGAGAGTCAAATATTCCTGCAATTTCACTTTATGAAAAATTTAAATTTAAAAAAATATCTATAAGAAAAAACTTTTACTCAAATCCTAATGAAAATGCTGTAGTTATGAAAAAAATCAAATCGAAAGAGGAATTAAAATGCTGATTTTAGGAATAGAAAGCTCCTGCGATGAAACGGCAGCGAGTGTATGTGAAGACTGCCGAAATATAAAATCGTCAGTTATTTCTACCCAGATTGAAGAACATAAAAAATATGGCGGTGTTGTACCGGAAATAGCGTCACGCCGTCACTGTGAAAATATTCTTGGTGTTGTACGCCAAGCCCTTGAAAATGCAAATATAACCCTTGCTGACATTGACGGTATAGCTGTAACCTATGCCCCCGGACTTATAGGAGCGTTGCTTGTAGGAGTAAATTTTGCAAAAGCACTTGCTTTTTCAGCAAACAAACCACTTATACCTGTACATCACATTGCAGGTCATATTGCCGCAAACTATATCTGTCACAAAGAACTTGAACCACCATATCTTTGCATAGTAGCAAGCGGAGCACACAGCCATATAGTTGAAGTTTTAAGCTATACGAAATTCCGTGTAATCGGAAGAACACGTGACGACGCAGCCGGTGAGTGCTTTGATAAATGTGCAAGAGCCATGGGATTCCCCTATCCCGGTGGTATTCATATTGATAATGCTGCAAAAACCGGAGACCCACATTCTTTCAAACTTCCGCACCCCGTTGTTGCAGGAAGTGAATTTGACTTCAGCTTTTCAGGACTAAAAACATCAGTAATCAATATGCTTCACCATGCTGACCAAAAAGGCGATACAATTGACAAAAATAATCTTTCGGCAAGCATTCAGTCGGCTATATCGGAGATAATTACTGATAAAACCATTCATGCCGCTGAGTCGCTCGGCTATAAAAAAATTGCTCTTGCTGGCGGAGTTTCTGCAAACAGCGGAGTACGTGCGGCACTTTCAGAAGCGTGTATAAAAAAAGACTATGATTTCTATATGCCCGAATTAAGTCTCTGCGGAGATAACGGTGCAATGATTGCCTGTCAGGGAAGTTATAATTTTCTTGCCGGCATTACTGCGGATGAAAGCCTTAATGCCAAAGCTACCCTTTCAATGAACGATATTTAAATTTTCTATGGGAGATATAAAATGAAAAAATTAATTTCAGTTATGCTTGTATTTATGATTCTAACAGGCTGTACATCAATGACAGATAATCAAAGTAAAAAAATAAGTCGTGTAAGCTCATCACCTATAGACCCTGAAATTTTAGGAAAATGGGAAAATGAATCGAACGGCTATTATTTTAGTGAAAATCGTAAAGTTTCACTGATTATGGATTTTTCAGCCATGGGTAATTATTTTACTCCTGAAGGCGATTTTCAGATGGCTGGCGGACTTATGAAAAAAGGTCAAAATATAATGTATGACGGTGAAAATCTCAATGTTATATATGATTATTTTGACGAAACCGATAATGCTTCCTATTCACAGTTTCTTCTCTGTATGAAAAGAACAGACGAACCGAATACCGAAAGTTATGATGGCAGCTATACTCTTTTAAGCGGTATATGTTTTCAGATTATTTCTGATATGATTGGAATGAGCATTGAAGATATTATCAATAATGTAAATGTAGAAGCTGAAATCAGAGGCGAAAGTTTTATTATTACTGTCAATGATTACTGCGACTATGAAACAAACGGCAATACTTTGGAACTTTTCAGCGAATATATGAATTATATTGACGAAACAGCAACATCAATAAAATATGATTATAAAATAGAAGATAATTCGCTTACTCTCAATTATATCGGAACAGAAGAAAACGCAACAGAAGTTTATAAAAAAGTTGAAGAAACAAATTCCGGAGAATAAAACATGCTTAAAAAAATATCGTCTGTCATTACAGGATTTTTAATTTTATTCAGTCTGTTTTCCTGTGAAAAATCAGACTCAAAAACCAAATCATCTTCAAAATACAGCAAAAGTGATATAATCGGAGAATGGTACAGCGGAGAAATTGGGGGAAGTTTTTATTTTGATGAAGATAACAATTTCAGCCTGAGGGTCGATGTTACCGATGTCATGTATATAGATTCAAAAGGTATTTCCCATATTACAGGTTCAGATGATGACTATTCGGATTACTGCAATTATGACGGCGAAACTTATACTTTCAATATAAACGGTATTGATATGCTTACAATGACAAGAAAAGAAAAATCTGATTCAGATTCAATTTATGGAAAATATATTCTTAAAAGCGGAATCTTATATGATGAACTTTCTGATGAATATGAAAAAATTGATGACAGATATAATATTATAGTAAATGAAAATATTCTTACAGCTGAAATAAATATGTGTGAATATAGCGTTGATAATGGTATTATTACATTTTCCGGCAACGACCTTGAAATTTTCGGAACAGATGAAAACAAAGATACAAAATTCAATTTTGCTGTACAAAATGATGTGCTTACGCTTGTACAAGGTGAAGAAAGACTTGTATTTTCAAAAATATCTGATTAAATAAAAAAGACTGTATCATATGATACAGTCTTTTATGTTTAAGTAAGTATGAATTACTTAATTTCAATTGTAGCGCCAGCAGCCTCGAACTTTTCTTTAAGCTCGTTAGCCTCTGCCTCTGAAACGCCTTCCTTGATAGCCTTAGGAGCAGCCTCAACAACTGCCTTAGCTTCCTTAAGGCCAAGACCGAGAGCTTCCTTAGCACACTTGATAACTGCCATTTTAGCATCGCCGAATGAAGTAAGAACAACATCGAACTCTGTCTTAGCAGCCTCAGCAGCACCTGCACCACCTGCAGCAGGAGCAGCAGCAACCATTGCAGTTACACCGAATTCCTCCTGAATAGCATCTACGAGTTCTTTAAGTTCAAGAACAGAAAGAGTCTTGATTTCTTCAACAAAATTTGTAATTTTCTCTGAAGCCATGATAATAATCTCCTTTAATTAAATTTTTAAGCTGATAATTCAAAATAATTACAGAAATCAGGCAGCCTCTTCCTCTGATTTCTTGTCTGCAACAGCATCGATAACTGCTGCAAGTTTCTGCAGCGGACCCTGAAGAGAGCCAACAAGCTGAGCGAGCAGAACATCCTTTGAAGGAACTTTTGAAAGAGCAGTAACTCCTGCCTGGTCATAAATTTCACCTTCAACATATCCTGCCTTGAGATTGAACTTGTCCTCACCGGCCTTCTCAGCGAACTTACCGAGAATACGGGCTGGAGCAGTCTGGTCGTCATTTGAAAGAGCGATAGCGGTTGTACCGTTAAGGCACTCTTCAAACCCCTCAATACCGCAATTTTTGAAAGCACGAAGAAGCATTGTATTCTTTTCTACAAAATAATTGACACCTGCTTCACGGAGTTCCTTACGGAGCTTTGTATCTTCCTCAACAGTGATTCCCTTGTAATCAACGAGAACACCTGAAACGGAATTTTTAATAAGGTCTGTAAGCTGTTCAACCTTAGCCTTTTTAGCTTCAAGAACTGTATTGCTTGGCATTTTATATTCACCTCCGAATAAAATATTATCGTATTCAGAGTAAGCAATAAAAAAGCTCTTTCACTGACAGCACAGAAAAAGAGCTATGATAATTCATCACTTGCAATTCCTCGGCGGGACTTATAGGGATATACCTTGCCAGCTGTCTTTAGAATACGATATTTATATGCTGTTAAACCAGCTTTATTATTATAACACATGAATATTCATTTGTCAAGAGTTTTCTGAAAATTTCTAATATTTTTTTCATATTCATAAAACAATACGGCAGTCATAATAATTAAAAGAATTGACGGTATCGGTGAACTTGATTCATGGAGCCTTGAACTTATTGCAGATACTGCAATACTTTTTCCTTCAATAAATAACGGAAGTAAAATACGGCATATTGCATAGCTGAAAACTGATGCAATAACCCTGAAAACAATTAACGGAAATACCGAAAGTTTTCCTTTGAATATTGCCGAAATCTGCAAAAATACACATACTCCGCCAAATGAAACAAGTCCGGAAACAACAGGTATAAGATTGAAATTTTCCTGTGCCAGTCTGCTTATTGCTGTAACGTCAAGAACAGCACAAAGAATATTTTCAGCCGTTTCATATGATAAACCGCTTAATCCTGAAATCACTTGCGAAATTGTGGATAATATTCCAAAGTCTTTTAAAATAGCCGTTATAACCGCAAATGCTATAACAGCAAAACAAATTTCCGCCATCGAGCGACCTGCTGAATTGACCGAATCCATAAGCATTTCAGCAGAAAAGCTTATTTTTTTATGCGGACTTTTCTGGACAGAATTTTTTCTGAAATAAAATGATATAATAAAAGCAATTATAATATTTGCTAAAATATTTGATATTAAAATAAGCCAGCCTATAAATCCATAACTTGATGCACATCCGAAAACAAAAGCTCCGCCTGCTCCGAAAAATACTCCGGAAAGTAATTCAGCTTCTTTCTTTGATATATTGTTCTCTGAATACTGAGAGTACAATATTTTTGCCCCTGCCGGATAACCTGCCAACATACTGAATAATCCGCATATTATTTTTCCTGCTGACTGTGCAGTACTGCTTTTTACAAGAAGTCCAGAAGCTATCATCATTGCATAAAGAGATGGTATTATCACAGTAAGACATCGGTCAAGTGCATCAGAAACAGCCGATTTTACTGAACCGGCTGAAATCATACAGAATAAAGCAAATATTATAATCAATATCACAACTGTGATATTTTTCATTTTCTTCATAAAAATCACCTGATTAATCATATTATTTTAAAAAGAAAATTATAACCGGAGTGGATTTAATATGTTTGAAAAACTTAATGATAAAGCAAAAGAAATATTTTTTCTTGAGACAGGTATACATATTGCCGGAAATAAAGAACTTATAATAGAAAATTGTTACAGGATTGAAGAATGCAGCGATATTTTCATGAGCCTTGCAGCAAACGGACTTCTTGTGCAAATCTGGGGAAATAATCTCAGGGCATTTGATTTCAAAACCAACGGACTCATCATCAGAGGTAAAATTTCACAGATTGAGCTTATCGAAAGGAGAAAAAAACATGAAAAATCAAATTCGGGGAAGCGTGAAGATTAATGCAGAAGGCAAGCATATATATAAATTCATTAACCGGATTCACAACGAAAGAATCTGCTGTTTTGAACAGTATGTAAAAGGTGGAATTTTCTGTGCTGAAATTTACCGTCATGACCTGAAAAAAATCAAAAATATTGCAGAAGAATATGATATTGAACTTAAAAGCTTTGAATATGATACACTGTCATCAGAAATTATCCGTCGCCGCAGAAGATATGGTATAATTATCGGACTTGTAATTGTAATTGCTGCATCTCTTTATTTTTCAGGAGTTATTGTAACTATTGACATACAGGGAAATGAAAAAGTAAGCGACAGTGCGATACTTTCTGCTCTGGAAGAAATTGATATAAAAGCAGGTACTCCATTCGGACAGATTAATTATGTATGGAGTGAAAATCAGTTAAGACTTATGGTGAATGATATAGCATGGGTAGGTATGCATCGTACAGGTCACAGGCTTGTTGTTGAAGTTACAGAAATTGTAGAAAAGCCTGAAATACTTAATGAACGGGTTCCCTGCAATATAGTTGCCTCACATGATGCATATATTTCCTATACTTCTGTTCTTGACGGTCAACTAATGAAAAAAGTAGGAGACTATGTTTTAGCAGGTGAAATGCTTGTAAGCGGTGTTACATCTGATTCAACAAGTCATACAACACTCCATCATGCAATGGCAGATATTACAGGAATTTACAAAGAAGAAGTAGTTTTTGAAGGGGAATTGAAAAAACAGCGGTTAACCCCTACAGGCGAAAAAGATACAAGATGCAGATTTAAACTTTTCAGTCTTGATATTCCGCTGTACTTCGGCAAAAACAAATATGAATACAGTGAAAGTGAAGTAATAGAAAAACCCATTACGATTTTCGGGAAAAAACTGCCTATAGGTATTACCAAAGAAAAATTCACTGAACTTGAAAGAATCGAAACAACCCTTACAGAAGAAGAAATTTCAGCCGAACTTATGAAAAAAGTATATCTTTATGAACAAAATTTTTTAAATGAATGCGAAATTTTAGAACGTGAAATAAATCAGGAAGCAAACGGAAATATTTTAACTTTAACAGTGAATTATAAGCTTGAAGGAAGCATCTGTGAACAGAAAGAAATTATGATTAAATAATATATTGATTATTGTTAATTATTCTAATTATGAATAAACTGTATTCTAAGATAAGAATTTATACGGACAGTAAAAAAGTCGACAATAAAAATCTGTCGGCTTTGATTTTATCTGTTATTATCTAATAATCGAATGAGAGTGAATATAAAATTCTTCCTGACTTGGCTGCCATGCCCTGACTTTTGGTGGAAAGAGCTTATCAAATTCTGCAACAGTCTCAATATCACCGCATGGCTCATTAGCATTATTGGAATGATAGAACCATTTTCTGCCGTCGAAAGCATCATCACTGAACACTTTTATAAGCAAAGCAGCAGGGAAAATATCGCCTTAAAAACAGACATTGTACTTTTTACAGCTTTTATAGCCACGGACAACGTAATTATCGGGATTACCGAAGTTTATAACAGTATCATATCCCATTTTCTTTATGATTTCAAAGGTATGTTCAAGCATAGCCTTACCATATCCCATACGCTGATAATCAGGGTGAATGCAAATCGAACCCATAGAAACGATTGACTTTACATTCCCATTTTCATCAGAAAGTTAAGCTTTTGTATACATAATACAGCCGATAATTTTTCCGTCCATTTCAATAACACGAACAAGTTCGGGAATAAAATCCTTATGCTTTCTCATCACAACCGGAAATGCTTAAATTCCAGAACGCTTCACGGGCAAAATTTTCAACTTCATAATAATCTTTCTCCGTCTTCAAACGGATAATATAGTCATTTTTATTCATTGTTTTTCCTTCTGAAAATTGTTGACACAATACGGGAGGTTTGTGTGAGATAGTATTCGCAAACCTCCCGTTTACGCTGATATTTCAGGTCAGATATTTTTCTTCAAACAACAATCTAATTAAATCTCAAAAATTAGGACAAAATTACATTCAGTAAATTTGTCCTTGGTGCGGGTGACAGGAATCGAACTTGCACACCTTGCGGCACAAGAACATAAGGGTAGAGTAACGTTAGTTGAAAAATATAGTATTAATTTTTTGGATTAGATTAACATTTTTATTTACGATTATATTATCATCAAATCTGGGTTAATACACCCTTATCCATTTCACAGACAATATCACAAAGAATCCTAATATCTTCAGCAGAATGTGAAGCAATAATAATAGTTTTCCCTTGTTTCTTTAAATTAAGAAGATATTTTCTCATGTCCTCAACTCCGTCTTTATCAAGACCATTCATCGGTTCATCAAGAATAAGAATATTTGGATTCTCCATAATAGCTTGAGCAAGTCCCAATCGTTGTCGCATACCAAGAGAATATTTTTTAACATGACGTTTCAAATCAGGGTCAAGGCCAACCTGATTCATTGCAGATTTAATTTGTTCTTTACTGATTTTCTTATTTAAATCCGAAAGTAGCTTCAGATTTTTATAACCGGAATAATAGGGAATAAATCCAGGGGTTTCAATTATAATTCCTACTGAATCGGGGAAGTCACAGTCCTTTCCGATACGCTTTTCATTGACAATTATCTCGCCATCCGTAGGATTTATAAATCCGCAAATACACTTCATAAGCATAGTTTTTCCGCTGCCGTTTCTTCCGATAAGACCATGTATTTTACCTTTTTCAAAGGAAATATTGATTTTTTTCAGTATTTCAGTTTTCTTAATGGTAAGACTGAGGTTTGTAATTTCAATAATGTTATCCATATCTGCCTTCCTATTCGTTATCGTCAATATTCAGGAAATTCGTATGTTTTACCCTTATCAGACTTAATATAAGCAGGACAAGAATAAATACTCCGAAATATATAAATGAAGCTTTCAATTCCATTATCGGCTCTTTCAGATGTTTTGTGAAGTGAAGATGTATCATAGTATGTGCCATTGGGAAATACCACATTCCTGATGAATTTAATATGCCAAGAGCACTTCCCACCGCAATAATACTGATCGATACAGGAACGCCTATTTTCCGTAGATTCAACACGTGAAACAGCAGTAATATCATTGCAAGAGTCAGCATATACAGGAAATTAAGGAAAAAAGACGTTAATGCCGCTTGATACGGAGCGATTTGGTTGTATAATTCCTCTTTTATGAGAGATGCGGCAAAGGAATGGGCTCTTTCGGGATTATAAACGCCATATTTTGTAACTACCAGACTCCAGCCGTTTGCGGCAAAAGAGTTCATACAGTTTGGTATCAGTGACGCCATAAAAATTATCGCACTAAATGCAAAGGCTGAGAATGTGAAAAAGATAAACTGTCCAAGTGCCCATTCTCTTTTATTGACACGGTGCAGAACAAAAAGACTGCCTCTGTCAAGATGCGGATAGTCGGATATAAGAAAAATATACATGGCTGGCGTTACAAGACATAACACCCTTGAATTTAAAACCGCAATAAAAGGCTCGATAAAATTCAGCGGACTGTTCATTTCATGGCTTATCTCCATAAGAGGAATTACCGCAAAGCTCCACACGAAAACTATCATTGCTGCGGCTACTATCATTCGTGAATTTATTATCCACTTATAAAAATCAATGCATGCGATTCGCCATGTCCTTGAAATTGAAAATTTACTGTCCATAGTCAAGCCTCCTGTTCATAATCACAGTAAAGCCAACAAGTGCAGCAACGGCTAATACAGCGTGATATATCATGATATCAGCATTCACATCAAATAATACTTCTTTAATATAACTGGGGTAGAGAAAGGACATTTTAAAAACCATATCCCATCTGCCATGGGCATTGAAAATATCCTGAACTTTCGAGACCGATGTATAATAAAAGTGCATAAAAATGAAAGGAAAACAGCATATCATATACTTATTCTTGATAAACGCCGAAAGGAAAAATGCCGGAAGAACAGAGATCGTACCGTATAATCCCATTCCTATGTACATTTTCATAAGCTCAAGAACGGATAAGCCCTCATTAGAAAACGAAAAGCATACGACGACGCTATACAGCATAAATCCAGCCATTACAGCTATTCCGCCGCTTATAACTGCTGAACTGAATTTTGAAATGCAATATTTAAATTTGCCGCTCCTTGTGATTACAAATCTCATATTTCCGCCCAGTCTTTCTGCACAGAAGCCTGTGACAAAAGGCAGAGATGAAAGTACCGGAATAAATAAGGTAAGATAGGGACTTACAGATGCATGAAGAAGCCGGGAACTTGTGAATGAAGAAAACACAGAACTGCTTTTATTCGCTATGATCTCAAAAACCGAATACTCTTTCCCTGTAAAGCTATCGGTATAAACAGACGACGTAAAGCACAGCAGGCAGGTGATAACTATGCAAAGTATAAATCCATAGCTGAAAACAGTTTTTTTCAATTCAACAGCAATGCTGTTAATTATTTTTTTCACATTAACCACCAAGTCCTTGTTTTACAACGTCAAAGTTGTATTTAAGCTCACCTGTTACCATATCAATATAAATGTATTTCCTCATATCACCATAAGTGTTTGCTTCCCCGTTGGCGAGGAAATCTTCAGGGAGCACATCTATTATGAATTCCCATACAGGACGGGAATTATAGCCGTTTACAAAATAGTTTCCCTCAGCGTCGGTTTCGTAAACAGGATTCAGCGTGTACATAACGTCAATATCTGAAATCGTAACGTCTCTGAATTCTGTAAATGTGTTTTCACAGAAATTCAATGCACTTTCAAGGGAAATACATTCGTTTATTTTTTCTTCCACTTTGGGAATGAACATTCCGCTGCCTGTTGTAAACGAATCAATTGAATTAACGCTGAGCATCTGTATTGAAATGCCATAGGAGAGATATGCCATTTTATTCGTAAATTCTCCGTCTATATATTCGGGCTCTATTGTATAACTGTCAATCGATACTCCATTATACAGAGCCTCAATCAAAAATTGATAAAGATAATTATCATCATGCTCTCTGACAATAACCGTATTTACCTGATAATCATAACTCGGAGCGAGCGGTTTATAATTAGTTTCAAACCAATCGTTGATATATTCAACTGCGTCTGCAACGGAGCATTTTCCGTTTTTAAGCTGGTATTCATCGCTTAAGTCATCTTTTCTGTCCGGGTGATATATCTTTACAAGCGGTTCACTATATGAATATCCAAGATCGAATGCTTCAGGATTAAGCATTGCTAAAAATCCGTTGTCACCGGTACAGAAATAAACTTTATCATTTTCATTGTAATATAAACAATATCCATTATCGTTTGAGGTTAATTGAGGGTCAATAATAGATTTATCAAAAAAATATGGAATTATTTCTTCTGAATTTTCATTAAAGTTACTTATAGTTGAAAATTTCATAACATTAATTTCATCCGGCTGAACAAAATTTATCTTATCTGAAATTGTAAATTGCCCGTAATCCTCGTTGAGCGCTTTTTTTACTTCCGCAGATAAATCCTCAATTTTAATGTAATTACAATCGAAATCATCCGATTTGCCACTTTCAGAATTACGGTAATCGCTCATATCGGATTTTACTTCATCGGGAACGGAAGCACAACCAACAAGTAAAAACAATGTTAAAACAAATACAGAAAGTCTTTTAATCATAAATTCCTCCAGTATATTTTGAAATAACATTGTAGAAGATTAGTATTATTCTTCATACAATATTGTCTCTTCTTCAATTGAATCTAAAGATGTTCATCGCCTATGGAGACGATGAACATCGTCTGCGGTTATATTCGATTTCTTTTTAACCGCTAATTGAAACATCAGCTCTTATTGAGCCGCTATAACCGCTAAGACTAGCTGATGCATATACTTTCGTGCCAGGAACTATGCCGATTTTAGATACAGAACCTCCAGGAGGCTCGATTGTACCAGAGTTTGCGATTCCGCCAACAGAAATATATGCAAAAATGGTTGAATTCTTATCTGTACGAGTAAAATTTGAAACAGTTATTGTCGATGTGGATATATCTGCAATGTAGTTCCACGTTTCAGATGTTTTTCCAGCGTTGCCAGGTGAACCTGCGTCTCTTATAAAATATACAGAATCCGAATATGCACTTGCACTAACACCTGTCATTCCAACAGCGAGCCAAGCGGCAGCCATAACAGCAGCGATAGCTTTTTTAAATGTATTTTTCATAATAAATACCTCCTGAATTTTAGAAATCGTTTTTATTCGTATATTATGTTTCTTGAATTATGTCATGTGATATTACTCATATTTCGCAAAAAAAATTACAAGTAGTATCTATCTAATCAGCCGAAACAAAACTGACCCCGATGCAAATTAAATGGAATCTTTTATTCCGACTGAATAAATTTCTGAAAACTTATACCGCACTTTTTAGAAATTATATAATTTTCTGATAAGTCAAAATGAAACTGACCATAAATATATCATTTAGCTTAGGATTATCATCAAAGAAATTTATCTCTTAAAATAATTATATAAAAAATATACTTGCTTTTCAATAGGTTTTTTTGTAAATATCTGTAATAAAATGTCGGTTTTATCGAAAATATGAATTTTTTCTGAACGCATTCGCACCAGATGTCAAGGTTATAATGAGACGTGTTTTTATAACAAAGAAATACAATAAAGCGGCAGCGGAAGTTCAGACAAATTGTTATGAAAATAGTTTTGCAGCCGGTAAATGTTTTGACGTGATAACCTACGGTATACAATCGTACTGATATGAACATAGAAAAAAATATCAGATATGCAAGGAAGTTTACCATTTCTCCGCACAGCAGGCTGATTATAAGAAATGTAATCAGAAGTCCGCCGTTCAGCAGTATAATTTCGAGTCCATAAATGTAAATCTCACGCTTTTCAATCTCGACTATCTTATTTTTTATCAACAGGAATGTTATGTCTTCTGCGAGGTTTCGGAACACTTTCCATACCTCACTTCTTGTCGGACTTCACGAGAGACTTGAGCGTTTTAGGCTGATACAATCCAAGAATTGATGTTGTCTCGCTTGAAACAGATGCCACACTCTCAATTGTCTTTTTGACAACAGCAATGATTCTATTTTTCATCTTCATTTCTTCCCTTCTGACCTTGTGATTGTATTATAGCACGTCAGGAACGGTTTGTGTTAAAATTTGCACGAATGGTATATATTTATATTTTTTTAACTGTAAAATGACAATTTTTAATGTGTTTTTAGGTTCTTAAATTGGAATCATAACGTTAGTGCTGAACACATTATTTTTATATATAATAGAAAATTCTCCGTTATAACGTCTTACTGTACGCTTTATAGAATTAAGTCCGATGCCATGTAATTTTTTATCTGATTTAGTGGTTTCAAGGGAAATATTATTTTTCATACACTTGTTTGAAATTGAAATTACTAAAAATTCTTCAACCTGTTTTATCTTCACCTCAATGAACGGAGCTTCTTCATCTGCTGACGCTTGGAGAGCATTATCGAGCAGATTGCCGAGAATTGATACAAAATGTTCTGATGCGATTTTGCAGTTTTCCGGAATCTCAGCATTTATTATAAACGCAATTCCGCTGTTTTCAGCCATTTTCTGCTTGATATACAGAATCGAGTCAACTGTGTCGTTGCCGGTTTTATAATAGAAAAGCTTCTTTCCAAGCAAGTCGTTTTGCCTTGCAAGATAACGTTTGATCCCCTCAATATCGTCATGCTCAGCAAGCGACATAAGGTCGATGATCTGATGCTTAAAATCATGAAGTTTTTGCTGCCATATTTCAAATATCTGCTCTGTTTCTTCCATTGACTGCTCGAGCATTTCATTTTTTAGCATTGTCAGTTTCAATTGCTGCTGATCTTCATAGTGAGTTGTAAGTTTAAAAGCTCCGAAGAAAATAATAATTATTAAAAATAGCATCATAAAGAAAAATAATGTTGAAACATAAGAATTTACGGATTCATTTTGAATATCAATAAAAGTTATAGTTACAGTCAATATAAGCATTACTGCGGTAATTAGAAATAAAATTACAAAATACTTCTTTTGCAACACTCCTTTTCGGGCAAGTAGCTTATTAAGTATAACTGTCAAAAACATCAGGAATATTTTTGAGGTTGCAACTGCAACAAGTCGATATAATGACATTTCTTCATAAATATTAGCGGTCGGAATATGGAACGCATAGAACAGCGTACTGACGATGATTCCATCCGCCATTGCAATCAGAAGTAAGTAAATCAACGACCAAATAGCCGCTTTAATTTTATGTTCAGGATATAGAAGGATTTGCATTAAAACGATTGGAGCAAATCCGACAATTGCTGTTATTGGAGAATATAATTCTATGTGATTAGTTATTAGAATAAAAACAGCAGCAATTATTGAAGCAAATACACGAAGATATAATTTTTGATTAAGATTTGTTTTTTCAATAAAGGTTGAACAAAAGATTGTACTGAGAAAAAATTCAGCAAACGTTGCTCCGTATTCGGCTATCCAATATATTCGGCTCATAACATTTCACCCCATATATTCAGGATCTGCTGTTTCACTTCGCTGAATTTTCGTCTGCTGACAAGAAGTTGTTCGTCATTTTTCAGAATTAGCATACAGTTTTGCATATTTTTTACATAATCTGTGTTTACAATGCAACTTCTGTGAATCATTATAAAACTTTTTTTATTTATAAGCTCTTGCATTTCTGCGATAGATTTGCTTGAAAGAATACTGTTACCGTTTTTTAAATAAACAAATGTCTTGTGTTTTTCAGCTTCCAAATACATTATCTCAGAAATCATTATAGCTTTTTCTCCATTTTCCGTGTAAAGAATAATTTGTTTGTCACTGCTTATTTCAAGGACGTTGACTGCCGCTTGGATAGCTATGGGCATTTCGATTTCAAGGCGTATTTTCCTTATGTATCTGAACGGCTGGAATTCAATTGCTTTGAATACAAACTCTTCATGTGCCGACAGAAAAATCATTATCAGATTCTGATTTTCTACCCGAAGTCTTTCAGCAAGCTCCAGTCCCGATATTTTGGGCATATCGATATCAAGTATGAGAATATCGGCAGGCTCTTTCTTCACCAGCAATTTCCGTTCGACTTCAGTAGCATTTGAGTAAATATCGAATTCCGTTTTGATGTGTAATTCTTGTGCAGTTCGTTTTATTACTTCTTTTGCAGCCATTGCATCAGATTCACAGTCATCGCATATTACTATGTTCATTTTATCACGTCCCTATAACAATATATTTTAATTATAGCATAGAAAACTCTTAACTTCAATATTAATTTTCTAAGATTAACATTAGTTTGGATCTGGATTCACGGCAACAGTGTAATGAAAAAATAATCTTATCCAAACAGGTTAAAAATATTTCCTAACTATGCTATAATAAAAATTAAATAATCAACCCACAAAGGAGCGTGACCGAAAATGCCGACACTCGACTGGATAGACAAGAATAAAGTCATAAATCATCACATGGACGTGCCATACCGTGTGCTTGATGCCAAATACGAATACGGCTGACCTAACGGAAATATGATTATCCACGACGATAACCTTTCTGCACTGAAATCACTTCTGCCTGAATATGAGGAAAGGATCAGGTGCATTTACATAAATCCGCCCTACAACACGGGAAACGAGGGCTGGGTATATAACGATAATGTCAACGCCCCCCGTATCAGAAAATGGCTTGATGAGGTAGTTGGCTCTGATGGTGAGGACTTGTCCCGTCATGATAAGTGGCTGTGTATGATGTATCCTTAGTTGAAGCTCCTGTATAAGCTGCTTGCGGAAGATGGGATTATTTTTATATCCATTGATGATAATGAACAGTCAAATCTACGACTTATTTGTGATGAAATATTTGTTGCAAATACTTCATGGCAAAGAACGTATTCAATGCGTAATGATATAAAAGGAGTTGCCGCCGAGATTGAGCATATCTTGATATATAGCAAACAACCGAATTGGCAACTAAAAAATTAGCAAGAACTGATAAAATGGATTCAAAGTATAAAAATCCTGATAATAATCCTCGAGGTACATGGCGAAATATTATTGCAAGTGTGCCCGATTCTGTTGCACATCAAGGAATGGTTTATGCAATACAAAATCCATTTACTGATGAAATGGCATATCCGCCACAAGGCAGACATTGGACATTAGGTCAGGAACAAATACTAAATGCTATGAATCAGTGGGCTGAATATGAACTTCGTGATTTAAGTGATGTTGAAGAAAGAGCAAGAGTATGCGGTGTTTCTACTAATGAAGTAAGAAAAGATGTTCTTGCGATTGTATTAAAAAAATCGCTTAAATCATCAAGTGAAAAAGCAAAACAAATTATGAAAGGCGTATTGCCTGAATTTTACTTTTCAAAAAATGGGACAGGAACATTGAGTCGTAAAGCCTACATTAAGGAAACTGTTAAATCGAAAATTTTTCCCATATCCTCAGTCTTCATATTCAATAAATCCGTAGTAATTTCGCCGATATTCAGACTGTATTTGGTCGTGAAAATTCTATTTTTATGGATAAGAAAATAGAACTTGAAAAAGCTGTCATCAGGCATATCATAGTTGGAGTTGTTCGGAATTGTGTTGTTCATATTGTTTTTCCTTATAACGAATCGAATTTCATTTCTAAGTTAATTATATCATACTTATCAAGTCCCATTCTGTAGTGAATGGAGTTTTTACTTTTAATGCAATTTGATAAATTACAAAAAATTCTCCCAATAAATATATGGGAATGAAAAATGATTGGAGAGTAATAAGAATGTCAGAATTATTGGCAGAAGAAAAAAATGAAAATGCAATTGACGAATTAGTCTATAATCCGCCTTATGCTGTAAAAAACAACTGTCTGTACGAAATAGTGACAGTTAAAGAACAGATTGTTCTCGTAAAACTTGCGGATTTTGTACCTACGCTTACAGCAGAGATAACCCGTGATGACGGTGCAGAACAGACCAAACAATTCAAAGTATCTGCGATACACAAATCGGGAATTACTTTGCCGGAGGTAACTGTTTCCGCAGATGAAATGCAGTCGATGAAATGGCTGTTGAACCGCTGGGGAACATACGGTGCTGCACAGCCAAAACAAAACGTTCTCAACAAGATTTGTCGTGCTATACTGAGTACCAAAACGGCAGTTGAGTTTAAAACTATCTACTTGCAGACAGGCTGGAAAAAAATCAATGGCGAGTATGTGTTTCTTATGACGAATGCAGATGAAAAGTATGCAGTTGAGTTACAAGGAAAACTGAAAAATTATTCTTTCGGTAACAAGTGTTCGCCAGATGATTTGATTTTTCTCTCCGCAATGCTTGAAAACAGCTTCGTCATGCAGAACGTTATGCTGCCGTTGTTAGCTGTGGCTTTTCTGTGTCCTTTGAATCATTTTCTAAAAAACGCAGGATATGAACCAAAATTTGTAACTTCCCTTATCGGTAAGACAGGTTCAAGAAAATCAACGCTTGCGGCACTGTTCCTTTCGTTCTTCGGAAAATTTTCGTCAAACGATCTGCCGATGTCTTTTCACGATACAGCAAACAGCATTCTTTCAAATATATATTAATTGAAAGATGTTCTGACTTGCATTGAAGACTTCCATCCCAACGGAATATTTCATGAACAGGAGATGAAAAGTATCGCTCAAAATATTTCAAGATATTATGGCGATAGAATCGGTCGTGCAAAACTTAATAGCAAAGCAGAATTACAATCAAGCCGTCCACCGACAGAAAATGCAATCATCACAGCAGAATATGTTCCTGAAATTTCTGTTTCAGGTTCGGCAAGATATTTCAACATTGAACTTAATGAAGATGACATTCAGCTTGAAGAACTGTCTGAGTATCAGCAGCTTACTAACAACGGTACACTTTGTGGAATCATGCATCTGTATATTGATTGGATAAAAGATGTGTATCTTGATGATGAAAGTATGTTTGAAAAAATGCTTGAAGATATGTTTTTGAAGTATCACTCTGATTTTATCAATGTGCTATGCAAATCAAAAGTAAAATTTCACAATAGAACTCCCGATATTCTTGCACATCTGAAAATTGGATTTTCATTTCTGCGTGTGTTCTTAAATGAACATGAGCAAGTTACAAAGTCAGAACTTGATAAGTTTGAAAAAGTTTTTGATGAAATAATCCTGAAAGCTGTTTCGGACAATACTGAAGTCATCGAACTTGAAAATCCCACAACAAAATTTTGTGAAAAGCTACGCAGTCTGCTTGATAGTGGTCGATGCTATGTTAAAATCAGGGGTACAGAGAACAGTCCTTGTCAGAAAAATTGTTTGGGATTGCAGGATGATAATTACTACTATCTCTTTGCAGATACTACACACTCAGAGGTGCGAAAGCTATGCACAGAACAGGGGGAACATTTCAGTATCAGCAAAAATGAATTGCTCCGACAATTACGGAAAGATGGGATTCTGATTTCTCGGACAAATAGAAATACGATTTCAATTCGTGATAATTCAAATACGGTCATAAATGTGATCACACTTGATAAAGCAAAGATGAAATTTTCAGAATAGCGTTGATTTCGGCAGTTTCTGCCCTCCAATTTTAAGTCGGGCAAGTTAAAACGCAACACAAGGCAATGTAGAGCGTTTGCGAGCAAATCAATAAAACATGAGAGATGGTTATAAAAATGTGGTGTTGACATATTGCACAAATTCATTTTTTGAGGGCAGCTCAAGAACTCCAAATAATGTATTGCAGGTTAAAGCATATGGGTCTGAAGCCCCCTATGCATTCACAGTGGACGGCAAAGCCGACCGCAAAAATACCGAAATTACGCCGTTCCCGCAAGTGGATTGTGCAGTTTTCAGCAGTCGAGTCATGATGTCATAAATCAAAAACAGGTCACATTCAGGGGTCGCAAAGCCAAAATACTGCGTAAAATTGACATATTTATAGGAGTCGCAAGATGTTGAGCTTGGAAAGCTGTCCCACATGACTATGGCGATGAATGATGTGGAAAATGAAACTTTAAAAAGTCTGCACATAATGTGTGTTACTGAAGTCCGAAAAATCAATGGCATCATCGACTATGAAGGAGCCGTTGATTATCAGCAAAACTAAAAAATCAGAAAGGAATATTTTAAAATGCTCAATTTAATATTCACAAGAAAATCAATTGTAGTAACAACAAGGAGGTCGATAAAATTATGCCAAGAACAAGAGTGATACCCAAAATCAACACCGTCAACGTTGTCTACAACGGCGATAAAAAATCCTTTGAAGTGTTTATGGAGTCCATGATTTTGGACTATTTGAATTCATGTAGTATAGCCACATCTGTACCTCACGAATTTGTTGGTAAAGTAGAAAAAATATGAAATCGGCGTGATTGCTGGACTTTCAAAAACGTTTGTGATATGGTTGTCGTAGCACCAAGAAAGGTGCTGGGACTGCCAGCTACACAAATTCAAAGGAGATTAAAATTATGAGAGCATGGCTGTATTACAGGCTTTCCCGTGACGAGGAAATGAACAGCTTACAGAATCAGCGTCAGATACTCGTTGACTACGCAGAACAGATATGAAATCATTGGCGAGAGTTTCGACGATAATGTTTCCGGGATGACGTTCAATCGTAAAGGCTTAGGAGAAATTGAAAATGCTGTTAACGAAGGTAAAATCGATGTGGTTCTGGTCAAAGATCTATCAAGATTAGGTCGTCACAGAACACAGACAGAATTGTTCATTGACCACTTAAGACAAAATAATGTTAAGGTTTACTCCGTCACCGAAGGCATTGATTCCACCAATGAAAATGACGATTTGATGATTGGATTCAAGCAGATTTTCAATGATTTTTATGCTAAAAACATCAGTAAAAAGGTTCACACAGGTATACGTAAAAAACAAAAGTCGGAACTTGTAGTGAATCTGCCGATGAGATATTACAAAGATAGAAATACAAATGAAATTCTGATAGACGA
>ERZ777011.1550-NODE-1550-length-23407-cov-6.268499_pt1 | contig 23407 bp, 19 predicted proteins | sample MGYA00374964_ERZ777011 | MGnify/ENA primary metagenome ERZ777011 (study PRJEB29310, sample SAMD00008975) | mouse gut metagenome | study: EMG produced TPA metagenomics assembly of the Metagenome analysis of fecal microbiota from mouse which was promoted... | reverse complement strand
GCGCTCCATGAAGATGTAGGGAGCCATCGCGGGGTTCCATTTGCGTTTGAGGTGACCGAAGTGGCATCCTGCGGTGAGGAGCTGGTCGAATGTGGGTGTTGCCATTCTTTTCTTGAAATTGTTTACGTTCTTTGATTTGGCCGGACAGCGGCGGAATCCGCCGTCCGCAATTGCGGAGTAGGGAACGTGTCCATCTCTGCAATTTAGATACTAAACACGATGCGCTGAGCGCAAAATTCGCAAATGTCGGGAAAGGATTCCGGTTAACGTTTGGAGAACTGGAAGCGCTTGCGGGCTTTGGGGCGTCCCGGTTTCTTGCGTTCCACCTCGCGGGCGTCGCGGGTCATGAAGCCTTCTTTGCGGAGAGCCGCCTTGTCTTCGGGATCAACCTTGACAAGAGCGCGGGCGATGGCGAGACGCAGGGCCTCGGCCTGGCCTTTGTAGCCGCCTCCGTCGAGGTGTGCCACGATGTCGTACTTCTCGGCTGCGTCAAGTGTGAGAAGTGGCTGTTTCACCACGTACTGAAGGATCGAAGAGGGGAAGTAAACGTCGAGCGGACGTTTGTCGATTGTGATGTTGCCTGTGCCCTCGGTGAGATATACGCGGGCCACTGCTGCCTTGCGGCGACCAATTGCATTTACTTTTTCCATCTTCTTTATTTCATTTTATTGATGTCCAAAACTACAGGATTCTTGTCGGCGAAAGGATGCTCGCCTCCGTTGAAGACATGGAGGTTGGTGAGCTGGGCCGCGCCGAGCTTTGTCTTGGGGAGCATGCCTTTTACCACCTTGATGAAGAGGGGGTGCTTGCCCTTGACGGTCACGCCGTAAGATTTCTTCATGAGGTCGGCGGGAGTGAATGAGCGCTGGCCGCCGGGATAGCCCGTGTAGCGGAGATATTCGCGCTTGTTCATCTTGTCGCCGTTGAGAATCACCTTGTCGGCGTTGATCACGATCACGTTGTCGCCGCAATCGAGATTGGGAGTGTAGTCAGGTTTGTTTTTGCCGCGAAGGATCAATGCCACCTTCGAGCAGAGACGGCCGAGCACCTGGTCGGTAGCGTCAATCACCACCCATTTCTTCTCGATTGTAGCGGGGGTGGCTGATATTGTCTTGTAGCTTAAAGTATCCACTTTATTTGTTGGTTTTAAATTATCATCGCCCTGGGAATCAGCTTGTCAGTCGGCCAAAACTGACGTGTGCGGACTCCATGGGCCTTTACTTTGGATATAATCGGCTCGCAAAATTAATAAATTATCGCGACATGACAAAATACAATATGAAATTAAGAAGCTGTTTAATAAAATTTTCGAATAAAATTTAGGAAATCAGATAGCCTCGTAAGTTTCACGTGTGTCACGATTTTTCGTTTCCGATGTATTCTCCGGCTATGGAGAGGGCGTATTTCCACGCTGAGTCGTGGTCGTAGGGGATGGTGCCTTCCATCACGGCTTCCTTGACCGCTTCCTTGATGCCCTGGATCCAGCGGCCGGCAGGGAGTCCGAAGTGCTCCATCAGTTCGTCGCCGTTGACAGGGTTTTTCCAGTTGCGCAGCTCGTCGGCGTTGTTGATCTGGGCCATGCGTTCGCGCAGACGGGAGAATCCTTCAAGCTGGCGGCGCACCTTGGCCGGATTCTTCGATGTGATGTCGGCCTCCGCGAGTGTCATGAGGTCTTCCAGATCCGGACCGGCATCAGTGATGAGTCTGCGCACGCCGGAATCCGACACGCCGCTTTCTCCCACAGATTGCGGGCGCATGTGCAGCCCCACGATTTTAGCCACATACTTCATCTTCTCGTTCATCGGAAGTTTCATCTGGCGGAAAATACCGGGTATCATCTTTTCTCCCACGTAATTGTGGTTATGGAATGTCCATCCCAGACGCTCGTCGTAGCGCTTGGTGGAGGGTTTGCCGATGTCGTGGAGCAGAGTGGCCCAGCGGAGCCACTCGTTGTCGCTTTTCGCGGCCACGTTGTCGAGCACCTGAAGGGTATGGTTGAAATTGTCCTTATGTCCCTTGCCGTCCTGGATCGCCACTCCTTTAAGCTTGGCAAGAGATGGGAAAATTATTTCGAGCAGCCCGGAGCGGTCGAGCAGCTTGAAGCCCTCCGAGGGGCGCGGGGCGCGGATTATCTTCGAGAGCTCATCGTTGATGCGTTCTTTGGTGATGATTCCCATCCGGCAGCTGTTTCGCGAAATCGCCTGGAATGTTTCCGGATGAATCTTGAATCCGAGTTGGGTTGCGAAGCGTATCGCGCGCATCATCCTGAGGGGGTCGTCGGAGAAAGTGATGTCCGGATCGAGGGGAGTGCGTATTGTGCGCGCCTCGATGTCGGCGACTCCGCCGAAGGGGTCCACGAGTTCTCCGAATCTTCCCTCGTTGAGACAGATGGCCATGGCGTTGATGGTGAAGTCGCGCCTGTTCTGATCGTCCTCGAGTGTCCCGTCCTCCACTATAGGGTTGCGGCTCTCCCGCGAATAGGATTCGCGGCGGGCGCCCACAAATTCAAGTTCAAGGTCGCCGTGCCGTACCTGAGCGGTGCCGTAGCTGGCATATACTGTCAGATGTTTGGAGCGACCGAGGCTTTCGGCCACGGCCGAGGCGAGTTCGATTCCGCTCCCCACCGTTACGAAGTCGATGTCGACCGAGGGACGGTCGAGAAATATGTCGCGCACATAACCTCCGACCACATAGACCTCGCGGCCCATCTCGTCGGCTACCCGGCCTATGTGCCGGAACACGGGATGCTCCAGACTGGAAGCTAAATTCATTTTACAGTTGGTGAAAGTCTTCTTACGGTTTTACAGTTCGTGGATTTCTTCGTCCAAAGGTGTGATGTTCTCAAGTCCTCCGGGGGTCACTATGTAAGTGTTTTCCACACCGACCGCCCCTATGCCGGGAAGCACGAATTTCGGTTCGAGAGCGATCGTCATGTTTTCTGCCAGCGGACCGCGGTTGCGCTCCATGACCACAGGAATCTCGTTGAGCTGGATGCCCACGCCGTGGCCGATGAACTTCACCTGATGGTTGTGACCCATGAAATACTCTTTCATTCCGGCATCTTCCGCAAGGCGGCACGCGCGCCGGTACAGTTCTCCGATCTCAGTTCCGGGTGTGGCGAATTTTTCTAGGTCCCGCAGGATATCACAGGAGCACCGGTGAGCGTCGTAGGCGATCTGCGGGAGGGTCCCGATGCTCCATACGCGTGTCATGTCGGTCTGATATCCGTTGAACCCCCCGTTCATGTCGACCATCACCGCTGTGCCGGGGCGCATTATGTTTCCTGACGCACCGACAGGCAGCGACGGGTCGGCGCCGGTGCCTCCCATCGAGAAGTCGTATGGCGAGGGCTCATCGGCATTATCTCCAGCGAGCACCGAGCCGAGATTTATCTCCATTCGCCGTCCGGCCACTCTCGGGAATCCGAGGCAACCTTCGCGGCGCAGAACATGCTCGATCTCGATCTGGAACTCCAGATCCGTCATCCCTTCTTTGTAGCAACGGGGAATGCGTGAATAGACGGCAGCCTGTCTGCGTCCGTCCTCCCGCATTATTTCCAGCTCGCAAGGGGTTTTTACGGCGCGGCAGTCACGCATGACCGCCGACGCGTCGCCTGGCTCGGCATCGGGGAAGATCCCGGACAGACGCCTGATCTCCGAGTAAAGCAGGTCTTCGAACTCGAGGCCGATTCTGGCCGGTATATTCATATCATCGGAGGCAAGTATAGACGGAATCTGTTCCGGCTTACGGATGCTTCGGCAGAGAAGGCTTTCGGTCTTCAGCGGGGGCACGATGAAGAATATCGGGCCGTCCGTCAGAGAGAGCCAGATGTAGCCGTTGAATATGCCGCCGGCGAAATAGAGCATGTTGGCCGATGAAACGAGAAGCATGGCCTCCAGTCCGTGGGCCTGCATGGCTTCGCGCGCTTTTTTCACGCGTAAATTCAACTCTGTTTCTGATTCCGGAAGAAGAAGAGGGAAATGCATGTCAGATTATTTTCTATCAGGTTACTTTATTTTTTTATTTACATACGCTCCAGCGAAAGACCTATCGAAGAGAGTCCTTTGGTGTCGGCGGCCGGAGAGAGTGACGATACCGAGAAATCGGTCCATCCAGGAGGAAGACTGATATTTTCGGTGACCGTATCGGCTGTCTCGAGAACTCCGAGTGATCCTTTGCCGGACGAAGATATGCAAGAGGTGCCGGGACGGACTGTGACGGTGTCGGCAAAGAAAGTGCCGGTATCGCATTCTGCGGTCACAAGGAGTCGGAACGGGCGGAGAGTCAGTCTCCGCGGATAGCGGGCATGAAGCACGACGCGGTGTCGCAGCTGGCGTGCCGCTGCAGAATCCGCAGGTTCAACCCGGAACGTTTGTGGCATTTGCGGCTCAAGTCCCTCCGGACCTACATTACTGAACTGAGACCACACTGTGTCGCCCGCCTCCCGGCAGGAGCCGAGTCCGGCTGCCAGCGTGAGCATTGTCAGGATGCCGCAGAACCATACAAAAAATATGCGGTGCCGTCGGTTTGTCATTATCCCTGCTTTGGAGGTCTCCTTTTTGGTTTTCGCCGGTTCTTTTTATCCTGGCCGTCAGCCTTGGGGTGTGGTTGCTGTTTCTTTCCCTCCGGCTTATGCTGCGGCTGCTGTTTTTTCTTTTTCTTTCTTTTGGATTTGTCGAAACGTGTGAGGCTTTCCTGCTCCACGAGATCCACATATTCTGCGGGACGCTCCTCTTCTTTCGATCCCGGGGAGAGATCGTCGGGCTTGACGCCCTGCTTGTTGAGCGCCATCACCTCGAACGCCCTGTCTGCATCGATGGTGACGAGGTTTGCCGGAATCTTGCGGCCGGTGGAATATGTCACGGTCCGGGCGAGGATATCGGCCTTGAAGAAATAGTAAAGATTATCCTTTGTCTCGAGCTGCACATCCTTCGGTGGAAGCTGTTTCTGGGCTTCGGCATAGATATCGGTCTCGAAATTAAGGCAGCATTTGAGTTTGGCGCATTGGCCGGCGAGTTTCTGCGGATTCATGGAGAGGTCCTGGATCCTTGCCGCTCCGGTACCGACCGAGACGAAATGAGTCATCCACGACGCGCAGCACAGCGGTCGCCCGCAAGGACCTATGCCGCCGATTCTGCCGGCTTCCTGCCGGGCGCCGATCTGCTTCATCTCCACCCGCACCTTGAACGTGTCGGCAAGGATGCGGATGAGTTTGCGGAAGTCCACGCGTTCGTCGGCTATATAATAGAATATGGCTTTTCCTCCGTCGCCCTGGTACTCCACGTCGCCTATCTTCATGTTCAGGTCCAGTTCCTCGGCTATTTTCCGGGTCCGGATCATTGTGTCGTGTTCCTTGGCGCGGGCTGCGTTGTATTTCTCGAGATCCTGCTGGGTGGCAAGCCGGAAAATGCGTTTCAGTTCAGTTTCCGGTTTTATGCCGGCTTTCTTCATCTGGAGGGATACGAGCCTTCCGACCATGCTCACGCGGCCGATGTCATGGCCCGGTGAGGCCTCGACAGCGACAATGTCACCGATTTTGAGCGGAAGGCCGGAGGGGTTGACAAAGAATCCGTTACGGGTGTTCTTGAACGTCACCTCCACCGTATCGTGGTCCGAACTGTCGGAAATCCCCTCAAGCCAGTTGGTGGCGAGGAGTTTCCCGCGCGGGTCGCCGCTGTCGGAATATTTCTTTCTGATGTCTGCGTCCACGGCTTCCCCTTATTTTGCGAAGCTGATCGAGCGGGTTTCGCGGATTACGGTTATCTTCACCTGTCCGGGATATGTGAGCTCATCCTGGATTTTCTTGGCGATTTCCGCGGAGAGCTTCTCGGTCTCTTCGTCGGTGATCTTGTCCGCGCCGACTATTACGCGAAGTTCGCGGCCTGCCTGGATGGCGTATGTCTTGAGCACTCCGGGATATGAAAGGGCAAGTTGCTCGAGATCGTTGAGCCGCTTGATGTATGCCTCGACAATCTCGCGGCGTGCGCCGGGGCGTGCGCCCGAGATGGCGTCGCATACCTGCACGATGGGGGCGAGAAGCGAAGTCTGCTCCACCTCGTCGTGATGGGCGCCGATGGCGTTGCAGATGTCGGGTTTTTCCTTGAACTTTTCTGCGAGTTTCATGCCGAGCAGCGCGTGGGGGAGTTCCGGTTCGTCGTCAGGTACTTTGCCTATGTCGTGGAGCAGACCGGCGCGGCGGGCCTTCTTGGGGTTGAGACCGAGTTCGGAGGCCATGACCGCGCAGAGGTTGGCTGTTTCACGCGAGTGCTGAAGCAGGTTCTGGCCGTAGCTTGAACGGTATTTCATCTTGCCGACCATGCGGATAAGTTCGGGGTGCAGCCCGTGGATACCGAGGTCGATGGTGGTTCGCTTGCCTGTCTCGATGATTTCTTCTTCCACCTGTTTGCGGACCTTTGCCACCACTTCCTCTATACGTGCGGGATGGATGCGTCCGTCCACCACGAGCTGGTGCAGGGCGAGCCTCGCTATTTCTCGGCGCACGGGATCGAAGCCGGAAAGCACGATAGCCTCCGGGGTGTCGTCGACGATGATTTCGATTCCGGTGGCGGCTTCGAGAGCACGGATGTTGCGGCCTTCGCGACCGATGATTCGGCCTTTGATCTCATCGTTGTCGATATGGAACACTGTTACCGAGTTTTCCACGGCGGTTTCCGTAGCCACGCGCTGGATGCTCTGGATCACGATGCGCTTGGCCTCCTTGTTGGCGGTCATCTTGGCCTCGTCCATAATGTCGTTGATATAACCGGCGGCGGCTGTCTTGGCCTCGTCCTTGAGGCTTTCCACCAGCTTCTCGCGTGCTTCATCTGCGGAGAGGCCGGAGATTCTCACGAGTTCCTCCTGGGCCTGACGTTGCATCTGCTCCAGCTCGGCGCTGCGGCTTTCGAGCAGTTGCTCGCGGTTGTCGAGATTGTTGCGGAGGTTGTCAAGCTCCTTCTTGCGGCGGTTGTTGTCGTTCTGAATCTGGTTGAGCTGCATCTCGCGCTGTTTGGCGCGGGCCTCGGCGGTCTGGACTTTCTGCATCCGCTGGTTGGCGGTGCGCTCCGCGTCATTGATAATCTTCATTTCCTCCTCTTTAGCCTTGAGGAGCTTGTTTTCTTTTATCACGCCAGCCTCGCGGTTGGCTTCCTCTATGATGAGGTTGGCGCGGGAGCCGGCGTTACGTTTGCTGGTCACTGTGGCCACCGCATAGCCGATGGCGAGGGCGGCCACTGCGATTATGATCCAAATTGCTGTCATATCTGATATAAGGTTTTTTATAATGATAATTATTTGACATGGTTAGGCTTTCGTGATGAAAGCATGACAACATGGATCCGGTCCTGTCGGCGCCGAAGGAATGAAAAAGATTGAAACGAGGTGCTGTATGGAAAAATCAGGAGCCGTGGTCAGGCTCCGCTGCCAGAATGCACTCGTCGGCGAGTGCCGCGGCTTTTGCGTACTGATCCTTTAATTCGCAGTAGAAGGAGGCAAACCGGTAAGCCACCATTGCGAGGATTTCCCGGTCGGTCTTCGAGTGGAATTCCTTGCGCCATTTGGAGTAGAGATTATCCACTTCCTTCTCGACGTCTCTCACGAAGTCCTGATTCCGGAACGGGACGGTCTGCACTATCCGCTGGCCGCCTATATTGAGGTTCATTTTGATATTTTCCGAGTCGTTCATCTTCCTCCTTTTCATTCCTTGAGAATCTCAAGGCAACGGTCGATGTTGCGGATTAATCCGGCGATATGGCGACGGGCGGCAACGAGGTCGTCGGCGTCATTGGCGAGTTTGTGCGAAACCGCAAGAAACTCGGCGTCGAGACGGGCGCGGTCGCGTTCGGCGTAAGCTTCCTCCGTCTTTTTCCGGAGGTCTCGGTTCTCCTCTTCAAGAGAACTGTTCCGGAGGAGGAGACTTTCATTCCGCGCGACGAGCGAATCGATTTTCCCTTTCAGTATTTCAAGGGTGTTCAATAGCGCTTGGCTGCCGTTGGAAGTCGTCATCTGCCAAATTTTTACAAAGTTAATATTTTTTTTTGAATTAGCGGCTGTTTATGGTGATAAATTTCAATACCATTGTACGCCGTTGTTGGTCTGCGAGCGCTGGTCGTATTTGAGGTCCTTCAGCAGCGATGATTTCACCGCTATATGGAAATTGTAGGATTTGTAGGGGCCGACGGGCACGAACGACGCCGACATGGTGAAGCAGTGCAGATCGCGCGAGATGGAGCAGTTCATGTATGCGATTTTGTGGGCCTGGAAATCGTATGAGGCTGAGAACGAGAAATTCCAGTTTTTTGTGGGGCGCACGTTGCCGTTTATGGACAGGTTCTGGTTCCAGCGTCCGTTCCAGCGCATCTTCTCATAGTTGAAATCGCCGTAACCGTAGCTCACCGAATAGTTTACCGACACGCTCCAGGGAAAGTTCCATTTGGCGTAGCCGTCGGCGTCGCTTGTTCCGGAATCCTCTCCCCGCCGGCGTCGCCTTTTTTCGCTGGCCATGTCGGCGAAGCTCTCATGTTCCGTCGGTTCGTCGTCATCCTCTCCGTCCGTGTCATTGTTTCCGCGCCGGTCCTCCCCGTTATCTTTTTTACGCCGGAAGGTGTCGTTGTTGAAAGTGTATGAGAAACTTGTGCCGAACGACGACAGTTGGAGGAAGCGGCCGTCCTGCCAGCAGTAACGGTCCACCTGTACCGGTGTACCGGCCTCGTTCAGGCGGTATGAGTAGGGATCCCAGGTGGTATTGAAGTTCAGGTTGAAGTTCTTGACGAGGCGCAGCATCACGTTGAGCTGAAGGGGGGAGAGCCTGAGCGAGTCGGCGGCGAAATTGTAGCTCTGCGACAGGGACAGGTTCTCGATGAGCGAGATCTTCCTGGCACCGGTCGAATCCTTGTCGCTCTTGACTTTCATCTCGAGGTTGTTGGCCAGGTTGACGGAGACGGCACCCTGCCGTCCGCGCCCCGGCACTCCGAAGATTCCGTGGTTGAAGAACGAATAGTCGCGCCGCTGCTCGTGGCCCTGGGCGTCGATGTAGGTGTAATGGTCATAGATTCCCCATCCCGGCATCCCGAAGTCGGGCTGCCAGTTGAACGATACTGTCGGGGTAAGGACGTGCCGGATCATCTCGACCTTGTCGCCGAGAAACTTCATCGGCTTCCAGAATCCGTAGACTTTCGTGTCGAATCCCATGGAGAGGTTGAAGTCGAAAATATTGTAGAATCCGTAGGTGGTGTCCTGAACTTCGCGTGAGGCCTGCGTGTCCCACTGCCGGCGTATCTTGGATGTGTACATCCTGTCGTTCAGAGATATGGAGGGCGATACGTTGAGATATTTGAAGAGGGAGAATGTGGCGCTGACGGGTACGGAGTGCTTCATGCCGTTGCGCCAGTCCTTGATGAGGCTTTTCTTGAAAAATTCATCCTGCCCCGATGTCAGGGAGTTCTGGAACTGTCCGGAGTAGGAGAGTTTGATTTTCTCGTACCATCGTTCGGCGCCGGCTGCCCTTTTCCGTTTGAAAGGCGCGGTCTGCGACATGGTGACGTTGATGTTGGGGAATGACACCTGCAGGGTTGAGTCCTGTGTCCTCTGGGTTATGTTGGCTGTGGCCGAAAGGCTCCATTTTGTGCCCGGAAACCGGTAGGTGAGGTTGACGGTGGATGATTTGGTGTTTTCTGTAAAATTCTGGTTGTAATATGAATTGAGGTCGTTGCGCGAGTATCCGGAGGTTGCGAAATTGACCGATGCGGAGAAGTTCAGGTTAGGGTTTGCCTTGGCGTCCTGCGAGTGGCTCCACACCACCTGGAAGTTGCGCATGCTGTTGTAGTCCGGGGTTCCTTTGTCGCCGGTCACGGTGTTCAGGAAGGAGATGTCGAACGCGCCGCGGAACTTATAGCGTTTCACGTAGTTGATGTGTCCCGAGAGTCCCCAGCTCCCCTTGGTGTAGATTTCGCCGCGCAGGGCGAGATCGAGATTGTCGCTGATGGCGAAGTAGTAACCTCCGTCGCGAAGATAGAATCCGCGGTTGAAATCGTCGCCGAAAGTGGGGAATATTATTCCGCTCGAGTATTTTTCGGAAAACGGGAAATAGCCGAAGGGGAGGGCGAGGGGGAGAGGAACGTCGGCGAGCACCATGTATCCAGGTCCGGTCACGACATCCTTTTTGGGCCTTACCTTGGCTTTGGTCAGCTGGAAATAGAAATGTGGATGTTCATGGTCCTCGCAGGTGGTGTACTTGCCGTCCTCTACGTAGAAGGCTCCGTCCTCGGTGCGCTTGGCCTTTCCTCCGGTGAGGTATCCGTCCTGTTGCTCGGTGATTACTTCGGTGATGTATCCCCGCTGGGTCTTGAAGTTGTACTTCATGGTTTTGGACTCGTACTCGCCCGATTTGTCCTGGAACACCGGAGTGTCCGTCAGTTCTCCGACGGAATCCGGCATACCCGTGGCGTGGACGGTGCTCGAATCGAGGTCCATCTCGATTTTTGCGGAGTTCACCTTGAAATCCTGGTATTCGACGGTCCCGTCGCCATACAGGAACGCTCTTTCGAGTCCGCTGAGCACCAGCGAGTCCTTGGCATTGAACGTCACCGTGGATTCGATGTCGACCTTGCTGCGGTTGATTCTGGAGAGTCGTGTCCGGGTGGTGTCGGCGGGTATGGAGTCGGCGGCGACAGTGTCCTGGCCGAGGGGACGGCGTCCTCTCAGCAGGTCGATTCCCGACGGACGTGAAGAGTCGGGCACCGTCGTGGAGACAGAGTCGGAGTCCCGTGTGCGCCGGGAGGCCGGTGTCTGCGGGTCAGGGCTTTGCGAGTAGGCGATGCCGATTGCCGCCATCGCCGCTATGATATAGAATAAGAATCGCCTCAATTAATGGCTTTTGTTCTCCTTGTTATTTATGGGATTGCCTGTCGGCATGGGGAGTTTGCTTCTCCGTGCCGAAAGTATATGCAAAGTTAGCACATATTGTAGAAACATCAAAAAAAATGTTTCTTGTCCGCCGGTGTGCCGGGCGGTATGGGTCTGAAAATTTTGCCGGCGATTTCGCAGCGGATGGCGGTGGCGAGCAGACTGTCCAGTTTTTCCTGGTCCGGCACCTTGTAAAGTTTAAGAGTGCGCACCGACGGATAACGGTTGAACCATGGATCGGTGGACACGTACCATTCCCTGCTTTCCACTCCGGGCATTCTGCCGAGCATGTCGTCGAATTCGAAAATACGTGTGCGTGCGCAGACTGTGAGGGTGCGTTCCCCTCCGCGCAGACGCACCGTCATCAGATAGTGCATGCGGATGTTGGTGTCGGATTCTGCCTTCTGTTCCGTGGTCCGGCTGCTCACTGTGATCCGCCGTCCGTGCCGGCGGTTCACGCTCTCCATCATGGCTATGAAATTAGGCCCGTGGGGAGTGGGGTCGTTGATGCCGTTCCAATGAAGATACAGATGGATCATCTCATGTATGAGCGTGTCTTCGAGTTCGGGCCTGTCGACATCGTAATAGCGGCTTACCGCAAGTGTGTAATGTCCGGGAGCCGGCTTTTGGCCCGGACGAAGTCTTATGTATTTCAGATATCCGAGACGTGTCCTGGCATTCGAGACGGCTATTCTGACATCCGGCAGGGAGCCGTTGAAAATGATGCGGTTGAACTCTCGGAATTTTTCTGTGATGAACTGATGGGAGGCTCGCATTGGATCTTGGTTTGTGCAAATTTAGTTCAATTTTCGCATAATCAGGAAAATTTTTCTTGAAAATTTCTTAATTTTGTATTTTGGTTCAGTTCAATTTTATAGCAAATGAAGTATTCTATGAGGCAAGGATTTGACAATGAGAAGTATATCCGCATTCAGTCGGAGCATATCAGGGAGCGTATCGAGAAATTCAGCGGGAAGCTGTATCTGGAACTCGGCGGGAAGTTGTTTGACGACTACCATGCCAGCCGGGTGTTGCCAGGCTTCCGGCCCGATTCGAAGCTGAGCATGTTTGCCCAGCTTCGCGACCAGATAGAGATAGTGATAGTCATCAGTGCCGAGGACATTGTGAAGAACAAGGTCCGCGCCGATCTCGGCATCACTTACGATGAGGATGTGCTGCGTCTGCGCGAGGCTTTCACGGACCGTGGTTTTATGGTGGGCAGCGTGGTCATTACCCATTATAACGGCCAGCGCGCCGCCGACGATTTCCGCAAACGTCTTGCCCGCTCCGGTATAAAAAGCTATGTGCACTATCTCATCGACGGCTATCCCCACAGTGTGGATCTTATTGCCAGCGACGAGGGATTCGGCAAGAACGATTACATCGAGACGGAACGGCCTCTTGTCATTGTTACGGCGCCCGGTCCGGGATCAGGAAAGATGGCGGTGTGCCTCTCGCAGCTGTATAACGAGAACTGTCGCGGAGTTGAGGCCGGATATGCCAAATTCGAGACTTTCCCGGTGTGGAATCTCCCCCTCAAGCATCCTGTCAATATCGCATACGAGGCGGCGACCGCCGACCTCAACGATGTGAACATGATAGACCCTTTCCATCTGGAAGCTTACGGAAAGACCGCCATCAACTACAATCGCGACATCGAGATTTTTCCGGTGCTCAACGCACTGTTCGAGGGGATATACGGTGAGAATCCATACAAGTCGCCCACGGATATGGGCGTGAACATGGTCGGCTTCTGCATCGACGACGATGAAGTGTGCTGCAATGCAAGCCGCGACGAGATAATCCGTCGCTATTACGACGCCACAAACAAATTTGTGAGCGGTGCCGACAATGGAGACGAGGTCCAGAAAATACGGTTGCTCTTCAATCAGGCGCGAATCAACACCGACACGCGCCGTGTCACGGTGGCTGCCAAGGAGAGGCGCGACCGCTGCGGCAATCCGTGCGCGGCGATAGAACTGGCCGACGGCACAATCATCACCTCAGAAACCTCGGAGCTGCTCGGTCCGAGTGCGGCGTTGATTCTTAACGCCACAAAGCATCTTGCCGGAATCGACCACAGCGTGAAGTTGATTCCTCAGGAGATGATAGAGCCGATTCAGAAAACGAAGACTGAATATCTCGGAGGCCACAACCCGCGGCTTCACACCGACGAGGTGCTTGTGGCTCTCTCCGTTCTCTCCCAGGCCGACGAACGTTGCCGGCGTGCCCTTGAGAAACTTCCCGAATTCAGAGGCTGTCAGGTGCATTCCACCGTGATGCTCTCCGAAGTGGACCGCAAGATTTTCCGCAAACTCGGCGTAGGCCTCACCTGCGAACCGGTCCTCAAGAAACACAAGTCCTGACCCCAAAGACCATAGACCCAAAGAAACAGCCATATACTCCGATAAGAGGAGTATATGGCTGTTTCTGTACACCTTTCCGACCTCACTTCATTTTATCCTCAATATAAATGTATATAAATGAGGCTTGGGCGTTGAAGCCCGGCAGCGTTTCAACGGAGTTGAAATTGAGGACGAATACTGTATAGAGACACAGTATCAATAGCAATGAGTGGGCAAAGGGTAGGGAGAAAAATGGATGAAAGCAGGAAGTAAATATGTTATGGCAGGGAGAAAATGCTTATATTTGCAGAAAAACTCAATATCTGAATGAAGCCGTCTGAATTCATATCCGAATATCTGGAGTGCTTCGGCTCCGGTGCGCCTCTGCCTCTTGCCGTGATTTATACCGATAAACCTTTGGGGGAGCCTCGGAATATCAAAGGCTGTATGTTCAAGCAATTCCACAGAGCATATAAAGGAGAAACAGTTACTTTCGATGCCGACAGTCTCACTTGCGGAGGCGGTAAATTATACACCGGACTTGGGCCGGCGCAGGAGCGTATTTACGATTTCGTATCGAATATCGAAAAATACAAACAGACACCCGAACAGGTGCGCGATTACATAACCGCTCTTGATCCACGATTGTCTGAAAAGCCATTTCTAAACATTGTTCCGATTGGCAATCTCGACACTTTTGATGACATAGAAGGACTTATGTTTTTTGTGACGCCTGATGTGCTTTCAGGGCTTTTTGCGTGGGCCAATTACGATAGCTCCGATTTGAATACCGTAATGTCGCCTTGGGGGTCGGGGTGCGCATCGTCGATAACAACTATGGTCAATGAGAATCGAGAAGGCGGCAAACACTGTTTTATAGGGATGCTGGATGTTTCCGCACGTCAATACTTCCGCCCCGACATTCTCAGTTTCTCTATCCCGCAGAGCCGACTCCTGGAAATGTGCGGAACGATGAGACAGAGCTGCATATCCGGCAGTCCCGCATGGCTCAAAGTGAAGAAAAGAATAAACTATAAGTCAAGTAAACGGACAATCTCATGAAGTTACGGTGTATGGTATATAATGATGATGCATCGGAAATCTGGACAATTCTGCGTCAAAACAGAACAATCGATATGAAACATGCCATAGCCCTGATAGCCATCGCGCTTGGTTCAATCAGCGTATCCGCTCGGACTGAGGTTGCAGACTCATTGCCTGCGCAAGAGCTTCAGGAGATTGTTATCGAAGCTCCGAAGGTTATTCGAAAAGCCGACATGGATGTTTATCATCCATCCGGGAGTGCTGTCGAGAATTCAAAAAACGGTCTGCAGTTGCTCAACAACCTGATGATTCCATCACTGAATGTGAGCGAAGCACTCGGTTCCATTCAGGCAGCCGGACAATCGGTACAGGTTCGTATCAATGGGCGTGAATCGACAATCGATCAGATCAGGGCTTTATTGCCGGAGACCATAAAACGTGTGGAATGGATAGATAATCCGGGACTGCGTTACGGAGGCGCAAACTATGTTCTGAATTTCATCGTGTCAAATCCGACTGTCGGAGGCTCTTTTCAAGGTCAGGCACGTCCTGCACTCAACATGGCATGGGGATTCTATATGGCGGATGCGAAATTCAATGTCGGTCGTTCTCAATGGGAAGTATATGCCAGCTGCAAGCTGACAGAGAATGTCAAGATTTACCGGGACTACACTGAAACATTCACCTATCCTGACGGCTCTTCACTTTCCCGTAACGAAACGCCACTGGGAGGACGTATGAACAATTCTCTTCCATATTATCTTGCGTCATATAATTATATTAAGCCGGATACCACAGTCTTTGTTGCGCAACTTACAAATCAGCAAAATATCGACAACAATATGGAGTATAACGGCATGATGTCATTCAGTAACGGAGACAATGATGTCTCGCTTACAGAAAGAAGCGGTGACCAAGGAAACTATCCGTCATTATCTCTATATCTCCAGCAGAATTTTGCCCGCAGGCAAATGCTGGTAGTCGATTTCAATGCCTCGTTGTACATTGGCCGCTCATGGTCTGATTATATGGAGCGAATACCGGGTGCAGACAGTTATCTCACCGATATACACACCAACATTAAGGACCGGAACCAGGCTTATGCCATTGAAGCGGACTATATCAAGAACTGGCGTAATTCACGTTTTACTGCGGGGGTGTCTTATAAAGCTAATCGGAACCGTTCTGAATATCAAAATCTTAACGGCAGGATATTTCACCAGAGACAGGACGTGGTATATTTCTTTGCTGAATATTTCCATCGTTTCGGCAAGTGGACGGCTACTGCCGGCATGGGTGTCCAATACACCGACTTTCTTTTCAAGGAGTCAAATCAGGGCAATCATTCATGGAGTCCGCGCCCTCAGGCCACTATTACATATTCATTGAATCAGAACCACAGCTTCCGGCTTAATTTCACCTCCTGGCAATCAGCTCCATCACTTGCCGAGACCAACATTGTGCCGCAGCAGCTTGACGGTTTCCAGTGGCGTGTGGGCAATCAGAATCTTAACACGGCAAATTCTTATATGCTCACATTCCGGTATGGATTTAATCTTCCATGTGTGAGCGGATCTTTCGGTGTGCGGGCATATACCTCCCCGAATGCCATAACACCGCTTCTGCTTTGGGAGGGTGAAAAGTTGGTAACTACATACGAAAACAGTCGCGGACTCCAGAATCTTTCATTCTTTATTGCGCCGCAAGTAGAAATCATTCCGAACTGGCTTATGGCAAGCGGCTACTTGCAGTACCGGATGGAACGTATGCGCGGCACCGGCTATGATTTGCGCAATAACGCATGGAGTGGAAATGTATCCATACAGCTTATGCACTGGGGATTTGTCCTTTCCGGCAACTACGTAAGAGCACAGCGTGATCTATGGGGTGAAAAGATATCATGGGGTGAAGATCTCAATATAATTGATCTCAGTTATAATTGGAAATCATGGCAGTTCGCAGCAGGCGTTATCATGCCGTTCGGCAAATATGATCAGGGAAGTAAGTCTATGAGCAAATGGAACAGTAACGAGCAACACATGAGACTCAATATGCGTATGCCATACATCTCAATAAGTTACAACGTGCAGTGGGGACGTCAGAAGCGTGGAGTTCAAAAACTCGTTAACGCTGATGCAAAAACGGATGCCTCGACCGCCGGAGGAAGATGAGCAAAGCTGCATCCATGCCTGCTGATGCCGGAAGAGATTCCGACATGCCCGCGCTCCGGAGCTGATCGGACTGAGTCAAAGTCGATTTGGAGGATCTTAACATTTTTTAACATATAGTGGAATTAACTTTCTGATGTGTCGGTTGTCGGATATAAAGGTAATGCATTGTTTTTTGTCTTTCACCATGGGGTGGATGTCATTTCCGCAATCAGTCAATCCAAATCCGCAATCGATAACCCAAAGATGAATTTAAGAGAAATCGCGGCAGGAGCCATGATTTGTGTCTCCTTTGCCGTCTGCGCCAAAGGCAATATCACCGGAACAGTCAGTAACAAGGGTACCGGCGAGCCGATGGACTTCGTTACGGTCCAGATTTTCGACGCTGCTTCAGGCACGCCGCTTCAGATAAGCGCCTCGACCGATGAGAACGGGCATTTCACGCTTAAAGGTGTGCCCGACGGAAATTATGTTGTAAAGGTGATAAATGTCGGGTCGGTCAATCAGGAGCGCAACGTAGGCGTCAAGGGATCCGACATTGATCTGGGCAGCATACGGCTTGCCGATGATGCGAAGCTGCTCAAGGAAGTGGTGGTGGAAGGCATCCGGTCGCAGATGCGTTTCGAACTCGACCGGAAAGTGTTCCAGGTCGATGCCAACATCGCCTCGGCCGGTCAGTCGGCCAGCGAGCTGCTGGAGTCGATCCCGTCGGTGGAGGTGGACCAGGACGGCGAGGTGTCGCTACGCGGAAATTCCTCAGTCACTGTATGGATCAATGGAAAGGACTCCGGCCTTACTGCCGACAACCGCGCGCAGATTCTGGAGCAGATCCCGGGAGAAAGTATTGAGAAAATCGAGGTGATCACAAATCCTTCGGCCAAGTATAGCCCCGAGGGAACGGCAGGTATCATCAACATCGTGCTTAAGAAAGACCGCAGGGGCGGGTATTTCGGAAGCGCAGAGGTCTCGGCCAACTCGCGCGGAGGCGGAAACGTGTCGGCAAACATCAACTGGAATACCGCCCGATGGGATACATACGCCAGCATCGGATTCCGCATGCGCCACAACACGGGCGGAACCAGGATGGACCGCGTCTTCGACGACGGTACGTTCGTACGCTCCGAAGGAACACGACGGAATCACGGAAACAATCTCTTCCTGCGCCTTGGTGCGACATATCATCTCACGGACCGCGACGATTTCTATCTCAACGGGTTCGGAATGTTCGGCCACAGATGGGGAAGTTCCGATACGCGTTTCACCTCTACGATGCCGGGACAATGGATCGCGAATCTTCAGCATTCGAGCAACGAGGGGGACAACCGCGGAGCGCACGGCGAGTTCGGTTATACCCACCGCTGGAGCGACACCCATACCATTGACGCCAACGTAGGTTTCAACCATTGGGGCGGCCCGAGCTGGAACTCATATCTTGAGGACGAGACATGGCCGGACGACAGGCATATAGCGGCTTACCGCGAACAGGAGATGCCGATCAATACCAATTCATGGGAAGCGAAAGTGGACTATACCAATGTCCTGAGCCAATACGTCAAGATCGAGGCAGGATTCAACGGGAACTACAGTTTCGAGAATACCCCCAACTCCACCAGGCGCGGTACTTCCGAGAGCGACATTAAGCTCGATCCCGACCTCTACAACAGATTCATATACGACAACTATGTCTCCGCTCTCTATTTCACTCTCGGCGGCAAGGCAGGCATATTCAGCTATTCCGGCGGATTGCGTGCCGAGGCCTGGCAGGTGCGGAGCCGCTCCCTTTCCTACGGAGAGACCGAGCGGGAGGCGCCGCTGTTCAAAAAGAACAATTTCGCGCTCTTCCCTTCTCTATATCTCTCCCTTGCGCTCCCGCACGACAACGAGATGCAGCTCAACTACACGCGGCGTGTGCGCCGTCCATGGGGCGGCCAGCTCAATTCTTTCCGGGATATCTCGGATCCCACTTCAGTGTCTTACGGTAATCCTGAACTGGAGCCTGAATACTCCGACTCGTTCGAACTCAATTATCTCAAAAGCTGGGATTATCATCTGATATCGGTTTCCGCCTATCTGCGGAGCGCCGACAATGTGATGAACCGGCTCTCATATATGGATGGCGACGTGATGTATTCTTCCTGGGCAAATGTGTCGTCAAGAGTGAATTCCGGCGTGGAGATCGTCTCCAAGAACAATCTGTTCAAGGGATGGCTCGACCTTACCACCACTGTCAATCTCTACAACAACCATATTTCGGCATGGAGCTATGTGATGCGTACCGACAAGGGTAAGGAGGTGAATCTCTCGGGAAAAGCCCAGAACGGGTTCGCATGGGATGCCCGCATGATGGCCAACGTGAAGTTGCCCTGGCAACTCTCCTTTCAGGCCACCGGCCGCTATTCATCCGCACACAAGGAGGCTCAAGGCTCCCATCAGGGGGGCTGGAGCGTGGATCTGGGACTTCGAAAGATTATCGGTGACTGGTCGATATCGCTCAATTGCCGTGACTTGTTCGACTCGCGCAAGTGGCGCAACACCACGATTGGTCCAGATTACGAACAGACAAGCGAGCGCTGGCGCGGTGGCCGCACGTTCCGCATCACTGTGAAATACTCGTTCGGAAACATGAAAGCGAAGCGCAATAAGCTCAATGCCGTCGACGAACCGGCCGAAGCCGGAGGATACGGCGAGGATATGTAGGGGACTTATATAAAAAAGGAGAGACCCCGGATTTACGGGGTCTTATCCAAACTCTTTATGGAGTGCCATGAAACGGGCCAGAGTGTCCGGGCCGTGGCGCTCCATTGATTTCATCACCTTGTCGAGCGTTTTCTCGCGCCGGATGTCGCCGCTCTTGGAGTAGAACTTGTCGGCATAGCAGATGAGCCGTTCCTCGATAGTCTGCGGGGTCATGTCGCGCAGCGGCAGCGGCAGGCGCTGGCTTATGATGTCGTCAACGGTCAGGCCCGCTCCGGTATGACGCTCGCATACGAGCGCGTGGCGCGGAAGTCCTTCGGCTTCCAGCATGCGGCGCCCCTCTACACCGTGACAGATATAGGGAAGCTCTCCCTCGCACCGGATGTCCGGGGCGTTGCACCGGATGATGCCGATATCGTGGAGGAGGGCTGCCTCCTCCACGAAACCGGCATCAATTCCAAGTCTTCGCCGTTCCGCGCATTCAAGAGCCTTACGGGCCACAAGCATGCTGTGGACTGTCAGTATCTCTTTCAGCCGGGATCCGGGTGTATAATATCTGTCAATTATCTTTTCGACGCGTGTCATCAGTCGAGTTCGATGATCTCGCACCATCCGTGGGTGTCGGGAGCATCTCCGTACTGGATGTCCTGCAGCGCATGGTAGAGCTTCGTGGTCACCGGGCCGGCTTCCTCCATGCCGTATACAAAGCTGGTGCCTTTGTCGAGGTCGTCGATCTGGCCGATGCCCGTGCATACAGCTGCGGTGCCGCAAGTGCCTGTCTCCGAGAACTCGGAGAGCTCCTCGTAGGGAATCTCGCGCTGCTCAACCTTCAGGCCGAGGTCTTCGGCGAGGGTGCGGAGGCTCTTGTTGGTGATGGAGGGAAGTACGGTGCGGGAGTTGGGCGTCACGTATGTGTTGCCTTTTACGCCAAAGAAGTTGGCGGCGCCGCACTCGTCGAGATATTTGTTTTCTTTCGGGTCGAGATAGAGCATCACGGAGTAGCCGAGCTCGTGGGCTTTCTGGCCGGCGTTGAGCGATGCGGCGTAATTGCCGCCGATCTTGATGGCGCCTGTTCCCTTGGGAGCCACGCGGTCATAATCACGAGAGATGCAGACTTTTGTGGGCTTGAAACCACCCTTGAAGTAAGGACCTACCGGAGTGGCGAACATGATTACCATGTAATCCTTGGAGGGGCTTACGCCGACCTGGGCGGATGTGCCGATCTCGAGCGGACGGATGTAGAGCGAGGCTCCCGAGCCGTACGGCGGGATGAAGCGCTTGTTGAGCTTTACCACCATGCGGACCATTTCCTCGAATTTCTCTATGGGCAGCTGCTCCATGCTGATGCCCTCCGCGCTGCTGCGGAAGCGCTTGGCGTTCTCGTCCATGCGGAACACGCGCACCTTGCCGTCTTTTCCGCGGAATGCCTTGAGTCCCTCGAACGCCTCCTGGCCGTAGTGCAGACAGGATGCCGCTATGTGAAGGGGAATGTATTCATCCTGTGTGGCGATGATTTCGCCCCATTTGCCGTCCTTGAACTCACAGCGGACGTTCCAGTCGGTCTTTACATATCCGAAGGGGAGTTTGCCCCATTCGATTTCGGTCTCTTTCATGATTTTGATAAGGTATTATGGTTTAAAATAGCTTCTGTATGTTCTGTCGGACAGAGGAATGTTGAGTGTCATACTGCCACCTTGCATGTCACGTCGCCGATCTTGACAATGTAGACTCCGTGGGCAGGCAGCGTGAACTGCGATGTCCCCTGCGGGGCCGTCCCGGTGCTGACAAGCCGGCCGAGAATGGTGAAAATCTTGATTTGCACTGGATGGTTTGCCGTGACTATTATCACTCCCTTTGCCGTCTTGATCTCGAATTCGGAGGCGCTTATCACTGGCTTGGCGTCCTGCCGTTCCACTTTCACCGGCTCCCATCCCTTGGCGGCGGATGCAAAGGAAATCGTCGCAGTCGCGAGTATCGCGGCGATAACCGTTATGCGCAGGGTTCTGAGGATAGTTTTCAGCTTCATCGTGATGTCGGTTTTTCCTGTGGAAGGAGCTCTTGCAGCTTCAATTTGTAAAATTACAAAATTCTTTTGAATCTCAGTACTTTTTTAGATAAAAAAATCCCCGCGAGGTTTAGTCGCGGGGATTTTTGGATCGATATCGGTTTAATATCAGCCTTTCTTCTCCTCATTCTGGAGTTTCTCCTTCAGAGCCTGGAGAGCGTCGAGGTCACCGAGTGTGGCCTTCTCGATCTGCGGGGTCACGATCTGCTCTGCTGCGGGTTTCTTCTCGCGGCGGGGCTGTGACGCACGGCGCTCAGCTTTTGTGGCGTCTTCAGCTATGCGGCTGTGGCTGAGGATGATGCGCTTGTTGTCCTTGTTAAACTCAATCACCTTGAAGGGAAGCACGTCGTTGAGCTTGGCCTGAGTGCCGTCCTCTTTTACAAGGTGCTTGGGAGTAGCGAAGCCTTCCACGCCGTCCTCAAGCGAGATGACCGCGCCCTTGTCGAGAACTTCGATCACGGTTCCCTGATGGATTGAGCCTACAGTGAATTTCGACTCGAAGCTGTCCCAGGGATTCTCTTCGAGCTGCTTGTGGCCGAGCGAGAGACGACGGTTGTCCTTGTCGATCTCGAGCACCTGCACCTCGATGTCGTTGCCCACCTGTGTGAACTCCGAGGGATGTTTGATTTTCTTTGTCCAGCTGAGGTCGGAGATGTGGATGAGACCGTCCACTCCCTCTTCGATCTCGACGAACACGCCGAAGTGGGTGAAGTTGCGGACTTTCGCGGTGTGGCGGCTGCCGATGGCGTATTTGGTCTCGATGTCCTCCCAGGGATCTTTCTTAAGCTGCTTGAGACCGAGGCTCATCTTGCGCTCCTCACGGTCGAGGGTGAGGACCACTGCCTCCACCTCGTCACCGGCCTTGAGGAAGTCCTGCGCGCTGCGGAGGTGCTGGCTCCAGCTCATCTCGCTCACGTGGATAAGTCCCTCCACGCCGGGCTGTACCTCTACGAAAGCACCGTAGTCGGCCATAACCACTACGCGGCCCTTGACATGGTCGCCCACCTTGAGTGTCTGGTCCAGATTGTCCCAGGGATGGGGTACAAGCTGCTTGATACCGAGAGCGATGCGCTTCTTCTCGTTGTCGAAGTCGAGGATAACGACCTTGATGTCCTGATCAAGCTCAACAACCTCGTGGGGATCCGAAACACGACCCCAGCTGAGGTCGGTGATGTGGACGAGACCGTCCACGCCGCCGAGGTCCACGAACACGCCGTAGGCGGTGATGTTCTTCACCTTGCCCTCGAGCACCTGACCCTTCTCCAGCTTGGAGATAATCTCTTTCTTCTGCTGCTCGAGCTCGGCCTCGATCAGAGCCTTGTGGCTGACCACCACGTTTTTATATTCCTGGTTGATTTTGACAACCTTGAATTCCATAGTCTTGTCGACGAATACATCGTAGTCGCGGATGGGGCGCACGTCGATCTGCGAGCCGGGGAGGAACGCCTCGATGCCGAAGACATCGACGATCATACCGCCCTTGGTGCGGCTCTTGACATAACCCTTGATGACCTCGTCGTTTTGGAGAGCCTCGTTGACGCGGTCCCAGCTGCGGGTCTGGCAGGCTTTCTTGTGCGAGAGACGGAGCTGGCCGTTCTTGTCCTCGAGGGTCTCGATGTAGACTTCCACCTCATCGCCTACCTTCAGGTCGGGATTGTAGCGGAATTCGCTTACGGGGATGATGGCGTCGGATTTCATGCCGATATCCACGCGTACCTCACGCTTGGTAATCGACTTGACAGTGCCGGTTACAACTTCATTTTCCTTGGCCGTCTTAAGAGACTCGTCGTAGGTGCTTGCAAGTTCCTCGCGGCTCTTCGAACCGGCCGTGTTGCCATTCTCGTAGGCGTCCCAATCGAAATCTTCGATCGGAGTTTGAATTTTTAATTCAGACATTAAAAATAGTTAATAATATGGTTAATAATTCTCTCCTTGTGGCAATCGTCGCCACAAGCGGCACAAAGTTAGGTCTTTATTTCCGATTTTCCAAAAAAAAACATAACTTTGCATTGAATAAGAGGAATAATTCCTGTTTCAAGCCGTTTTTACACGAATTTGATTCATGGAAAGGCTTTTTGAAGTCCATTTCATTGAAAGTTAAATTCAGATACGACTCTCTAAATTCAAACATTGTATTACCTTAGATTTGCAGCGGCAAACCGAAACTGAAATAGAAATGATAAATTTGCAGT
>ERZ777011.1549-NODE-1549-length-23413-cov-3.931929_pt1 | contig 23413 bp, 22 predicted proteins | sample MGYA00374964_ERZ777011 | MGnify/ENA primary metagenome ERZ777011 (study PRJEB29310, sample SAMD00008975) | mouse gut metagenome | study: EMG produced TPA metagenomics assembly of the Metagenome analysis of fecal microbiota from mouse which was promoted... | reverse complement strand
GCTGGAGAAGACGGTGGGCGTGATCGAGGCCAGCGGCGGCGCGGTGGTCTGCTTTGAAAATTGCAGCGGCATCAAGGCCGCCTGCCAGATGGTGGACGAGCAGGCGGAGGACATCCTCTCCGCCATTGCCGCGCGGTATCTGGAGATCGGCTGCGCGGTGCTCTCCCCCAACCGGCGGCGGCGGGAGCACCTGAAAAAGCTGATTGAGGAATTTCACGTGGACGGCGTGGTGGAGGTGGACCTCCAGAGCTGCGCCACCTACGGCGTTGAGACATACGAGATCCAGGCCCTTCTGCGGGAGCTGGGCGTGCCCTATATGGCCCTGGAGACGGACTACGGCCAGGGCGACTGCGGCCAGCTGTCCACCCGCCTGGGGGCGTTTATAGAGAGGCTGTGACATGATCTACCTAGACAACGCGGCGACCACGCTGCACAAGCCGCCCCAGGTCATGGACGCGGTGGTCCGCGCCATGACCGCCATGGGCAACGCCGCCCGGGGGGCCCACGGCGGGGCCCTGGAGGCGTCCCGAACCGTGTACAACACCCGGGTGAAGCTGGCCAGGCTCTTCGGCTGCCCCCGGCCGGACCACGTCATCTTTACCGCCAACTCCACCGAGGCCCTGAACATCGCCATCAGCGGCCTCATCCGGCCCGGGGACCACGTTGTCACCACAGACTGCGAGCACAACAGCGTCCTTCGGCCCCTGTACCGGCTGGAGGAGAGGGGCGCGGTCCTGGATATTGCGCCGGCGGACCGGCTGGGGCGGGTGGCCTGTGAGGACCTGGAGGCCCTGCTGCGGCCGGACACCCGGGCCGTGGTCTGCACCCACGCCTCCAACCTGACGGGCAACGTGCTGGACATCGCCCGCATCGGGGAGATGGCCCGCCGCCGGGGGGCCCTTTTCATCGTGGACGCCTCCCAGACCGCCGGGGCCCTGCCCATTGATATGGAGGCCATGGGCGTCGACGTGCTCTGCTTCACCGGCCACAAGGGCCTCATGGGCCCCCAGGGCACCGGCGGCCTGTGCGTCCGGCCCGGGGTGGAGATCGAGCCCTGGAAGGTGGGGGGCTCCGGGGTCCACTCCTACGACAGGCGTCAGCCCCGGGAGTACCCCACCCGCCTGGAGGCGGGCACCCTCAACGGCCACGGCATCGCCGGCCTCTCTGCGGCCCTGGACTTCCTCCAGGAGGTGGGCGTGGAGGCCATTGAGGCGAAGGAGTGCGCCCTCATGGACCGCTTCTACCAGGCCGTGTCCGCCATGGACGGCGTGACGGTCTACGGCGACTTCTCCCAGGCCCGGCGCAGCGCCATTGTGGCCCTGAACATCCGGGATTACGACTCCGCCGCCGTGTCCGATGAGCTCAGCGAGACCTACGGCATCGCCACCCGCCCCGGGGCCCACTGCGCCCCCCGGATGCACCGGGCCCTGGGCACCACGGACCGGGGGGCGGTCCGGTTCAGCTTCTCCTGGTTCAACACCCAGGACGAGGTGGACGAGGCTATCCGGGCCGTAGGCCAGCTGGCGGAGGAGTAGGATGAAAACAAAGTACTGTATTGGCATTGATATCGGCTCCACCTGCGCCAAGACCGTGGTGCTGAGCCAGGATAAGAGCGTCCTTTTGCAGCTGCTTCAGCCCACAGGCTGGAGCAGCGTGGACACGGCGGAGGACATCCGCCGCCGCCTGGAATCGGCGGGCTTCCCCATAGAGGGCGGGGCGGTGGTGGCCACCGGTTACGGCCGCGTGTCGGTGCCCTACGCGGACAAGTGCGTCACCGAGATCACCTGCCACGGCCGGGGCGCGTGCCACATCTACGGCGCTGACCAGCTGACGGTTATCGACATCGGCGGCCAGGACACCAAGATCATCCGCATTGAGAACGGCGCGGTCAGCGACTTCCTCATGAACGACAAGTGCTCCGCCGGCACGGGCCGGTTTCTGGAGATCATGGCCAACACCCTGGCCGTCCGGCCGGAGGAGCTGTGCTCCATGGCCGCGGAGGGCGGCGGGGTCAGCATCAGCTCCATGTGCACGGTGTTTGCCGAGTCGGAGGTCATCAGCCTCATCGGCCGTGGGGAGAAGCGGGAGAACATCGCCTTCGCGGTGGTGGACTCCATTGTAAAAAAGGTGTCCTCCCAGGCCGGCCGCATGGCGGGGGGACAGGGGGCGGTGTGCCTCACCGGCGGCCTGTGCGGCTATCCCTACCTCCGCCAGTCCCTGTCCGATGCCCTGGGCTGCGAGGTCCGGACGGCGGAGGATGGGCGGTACGCCGGCGCGATGGGGGCGGCCCTCAGCGCCCTGGCCCTGGAGAAGCAGCAATCCGCTGAAAAATAAAAGATGGAGGAAAAATGAAATGTCGGACTATGTGAGCATGTGGAAGGACCTGGGGATGGACCTGGAGAGCCACGATCTGCTCTGTCAGGTGCTGCCCACGGCGGTGGGGGACGTGTTCCTCACCCAGGAGAACCGGCCCAAGGGCATGGACTTCTGGGATCTGGTGATCTCCGAGGTCCACGGCATCCGGCCCAAGGAGCTCATTGAGGAGCAGAAGAAGGGCCGCAAGGTGTTCGGGACCTTCTGCGTCTATGTGCCGGACGAGGTGATCCTGGCGGCCAACGGCATTGTCACGGGCCTGTGCGGCGGCAGCCAGTTCTGGGTCCCCGGCGGCGAGGCCGTGCTCCCGAAGAGCACCTGCCCCCTCATCAAGGCCAGCGTTGGCGCGCGGCTGGGCCGGACCTGCCCCTTCTTCCGCATTGCGGACATGTACGTGGGCGAGACCACCTGCGACGGCAAGAAAAAGGCCTACGAGATCCTGGGCGAGGACGTGCCCATGTATGTCATGGACGTGCCCCAGATGAAGCGGGAGAAGGACATCCTCAAGTGGAAGGACGAGATTGCTGCGTTCGCCCAGAAGGTGGAGGAGTTCACCGGCAACACGATCACCGTGGAGAAGCTGAACGAGGCCATCCGCGTCATCAACGAGAAGCGCAAGGCCCTGGCCCGGGTGTACAACTGCCGCAAGGCCGCCTGCCTGCCCATCTCCGGCCGGGACGCGCTGCTGATGATGCAGATCTCCTTCTTTGACGATCCGGTCCGCTGCGCCCAGATGTGCAACAAGCTGGCCGACGAGCTGGAGCAGCGCATTGCCGACGGCGTGAGCGTGGTGCCCGCCGGGACCAAGCGGATCCTGGTCACCGGCACGCCCCTGGCCGTGCCCAACTGGAAGCTGCACAACATCATCGAGACCAGCGGCGGCGCGGTGGTCTGCGAGGAGATGTGTACCGGCACCCGCTACTTCGAGAATCTGGTGGACGAGACCCAGACCACCCTGGAGGGGCAGTTCATGGCCCTCAGCCAGCGGTACATGAAGACCAACTGTGCCTGCTTCACCCCCAACACCGGCCGCATCGACGACATCCTGCGCATGGTCAAGGAGTACCAGGTGGACGGCGTCATCGACTGCAGTTTGAAGTTCTGCTGCCTGTACGACACGGAGAAGTACGGGGTCTCCCGGGCCCTGAAGGAGGCCGGCGTGCCGGTGCTGAGCCTGGAGACCGACTACGCGGACACCGACGCGGAGCAGCTGCGCACCCGCATCGGCGCGTTTATCGAGCTGCTCAATGGCTGAGGGGGATCTGCGCTGGTACATCCTGTTTGCCAACTATGAGCAGGGCCTTGCCCTCCACGGCCTGCTGACGGACGCGGGGATCAAAAACCGCATCGCCCCCGCCCCCCGGGCCATTCAGGGGGAGCTCTCCTGCGGCATGTCCCTGCTGCTGGAGCCGGACGCGGTGGAGGCCGCCCGGCGGTGCATCAAGGAGCACCACGCGGAGTATTACGACATCGTCCCCCTGGCCGGTCAGATCCGGTCCCGCCGGGACAAGTACTGCTGATCCATATAACATAACAGGCGCGCCGGAGGAGGCATTTCCCCCGGCGCGCCCTGTTTTTTCCCTGTTCTTCCTGCCTCGGACGGCATACCGGCCCCACAGGGGCCAAGGTTTTTCCTTTTTCCTGCCAAATCCTGAGAATTTCATATTGAAATGGGGAACAATTTACAGTATACTCAAAAGAAGAATCCATTGTCCCAGGAAGGAGCCGCTCTATGAGCAATATCATCACCTCCATTGACCGCCGCTCCCCGGCGGAGCGGGCCGGCGTGCGGACCGGCGAAAAGCTGATCTCCATCAACGGCCACGACGTGGAGGATGTGCTGGACTATCGCTTTTTCGGCTATGACCGGGACCCCCTGCTGGTGCTGGAGGGGCCCGACGGCGTGCGCCGCTCCCTGCGGGTGAAGAAGGGGGAGGCGGAGGAGCTGGGCCTCAACTTTGAGACCTACCTCATGGACCAGCCCCGGCCGTGCAGCAACCACTGTCTGTTCTGCTTTGTGGATCAGATGGCCCCCGGCTGCCGGGACACCCTCTATTTTAAGGATGACGACGCGCGGCTCAGCTTCCTCATGGGCAATTACATCACCCTCACCAACCTCACCCCCCGGGAGGCTCAGCGGATCATTGACCTGCGCATCAGCCCCATCAACGTCTCCGTCCACGCCACGGACCCCAAGCTCCGCGCCGCCCTGCTGGGCAGCCGGGCCGGGGGGGAGAGTCTGGAGTACATGCGCGCCTTCGGCAGGGCGGGCATTGTCATGAACGGCCAGATTGTTCTGTGTCCCGGGTTCAACGACGGCCCCCAGCTCCAGCGGACCATGGAGGATATGGCCGCCTGGGGGTTTGCCAGCTGCTCCATTGTGCCCGTGGGCCTGACCAAATACCGGGAGGGGCTGGCCAAGCTGCGGCCCGTGGACCGGGACACCGCCAACCAGACCATTGATCTGGTGGACGCCTTCGGGGCGGCGTGCCTGGAGCGGACCGGCTCCCGGATGTTCTTCTGCTCCGACGAGCTCTACATCCGGGCGGGCCGCGCCCTGCCGGAGGAGGCGTACTACGAGGACTACGTGCAGCTGGAGAACGGGGTGGGCCTGCTCCGCAGTCTGACGGAGGAGTTTCGCGCCGGCCTGCGGCTGGAGGAGGGGCCGGCGGAGGCCCCGCCCTACACCATTGCCACGGGGGTCAGCGCCCAGCCCTACTTGCAGGAGCTGGCCCGGGCGGCGGAGGAACAGACCGGGGTAAGGGGGCAGGTCATTGCCATTGAAAATGATTTCTTCGGCCACACGGTGGACGTGGCGGGTCTTGTCACCGGCGGGGATTTGATCGCCCAGCTCCGGGGCCGGGACCTGGGGGAGCGTCTGCTCATCCCGGTGAATATGCTCCGCCATGGCGGGGACGTGTTTTTGGATGACGTCCGCGTGTCCGATGTGGAGCGGGAGCTGGGCCTGCCGGTAACGGTGGTGGACCAGGACGGCTTCGATCTGCTGGACGCGATGCTGGGGCGGAAGGCCGGGGGTTAGTAATCATTCTTTTTCTTGAAAGAAAAAGAATCAAAAAGAACTTTTAGAGGGTGTGGAAAGTACTTCCAGCATCAGCAGGGCGCCCAGGCGGAAGCCCTTTTTATACCAGTGCAGGTTGCCGATAGCGGCGATTTCCCCCTCTGTATTGTTGATTTCGTCAATGACCTCCAGGCCCACCAGCGGCGTGACCTGTTCCCAAAGCGACAGAAGCTTTTTCCGCAGCGCAGTCAGCTCCTCCGTGGATTCACAACATCTGTAGGCAGGACTTTCAAAGAGTTCTTTTAATATGTCTGTCATGCTTGTCCCCTCCTTATTAATATTGGCAAAATCATTATACAAAAGTTTTCTTCTGTAGTCAATAGCTTTGCAGAAGTTTTCTCCTGCACTTATGAGAGGCTTAATATGAAGCATAGCGAAAGAATATTTCAAATTATGGAAAGACAAGGCATCAGCGCATATCGGCTGTCTAAAGCAACCGGAATAACGGAGAGTACTTTTGTCCAATGGAGAAGATGCCCTTCATCTAATATACGTTCCAGTAATCTTGTCAAAATCGCCGATCATCTGGACTGTTCCGTGGACTATCTCCTGGGCCGGACGGAGGACCCGGAGCTGCACCAAAAATAACCGCGTGACATGGTGGATATTTACGGTTTGAAAAAGGGAGTACAAACATGGCAAAACCGATCGTAGCAATCGTGGGCCGGCCCAACGTGGGCAAGTCCGCGCTCTTCAACAAGCTCATTGGCCGGCGGGTCTCCATTGTGGAGGATACCCCCGGCGTGACCCGTGACCGCATCTACGGCGAGACCGACTGGAACGGCCGCCGCTTCACCCTCATCGACACCGGCGGCATCGAGCCCCGCACGGACAACGAGATCCTCGCTTTCATGCGCGATCAGGCGGGAATCGCCATCAGCCACGCGGACGTGATCGTCTTTCTCACCGACATCCGCACCGGCCTCACCGCCTCGGACCAGGAGGTGGCTGCCATGCTCCTGCGCAGCGGCAAGCCCATTGTGCTGGCGGTGAATAAGATGGACTCCGTGGGCACGGTGAACCCGGACTTCTACGAGTTCTACAACCTGGGCCTGGGGGATCCCATCGCCGTCTCCGCCGTCCACGGCCACGGCACCGGGGACCTGCTGGACGAGTGCGTGGCCCACTTCCCGCCGGAGGAGGACGAGGAGGAGGACGAGGACCGGATCCAGGTGGCCATCATCGGCAAGCCCAACGTGGGCAAGTCCTCCCTGACCAACAAGATTCTGGGCCAGCAGCGCACCATTGTCAGCAATGTGGCCGGCACCACCCGGGACGCCATTGACAGCGTCTTTGAGAATGAGACCGGCAAGTATGTGTTCATCGATACCGCCGGGATGCGCAAGAAGTCCAAGGTGGACGAGGCCATTGAGCGATACAGCGTCCTCCGGGCCCAGATGGCCATTGAGCGGGCGGACGTGTGCCTCATCCTCATCGACGCCCAGGAGGGGGTCACGGAGCAGGACACCAAGGTGGCCGGCATGGCCCACGAGGCGGGCAAGGCCAGCATTATCGTGGTGAACAAGTGGGACCTCATCGAGAAGGACGGCAAGACCATGGACAAAATGCGCCAGGAGGTCCGCCGGGACCTGAGCTACATGACCTACGCCCCCATTCTGTTCATCTCCGCCGCCACGGGCCAGCGGGTGGACCGGCTCTTTGAGCTCATCCAGTACGTGAACAACCAGGCCGCCACCAGGATCACCACCGGCATGCTCAACTCCGTCCTGGCCGACGCCCAGACCCGGGTGCAGCCCCCCACGGACAGGGGCCGGCGGCTGAAAATCTACTACATGACCCAGGCGGGGGTGAAGCCCCCCCACTTCATCTGCTTCTGCAACGACGCGTCCCTGTTCCACTTCTCCTACCAGCGGTATCTGGAGAACCAGATCCGCACGGTGTTCGGTCTGGAGGGGACCCCCATCAAGATGACCATCCGCCAGAAGGGCGACAAGGAGGACTGAATATGATCGCTGTGTGTGTGATTATCCTGACAGCGGCGGGGGGGCTCTATCTGGGCTGGGTCAACGGCCCGGTGGTCCTGGGGTGCATCGCGCTGTCCGCCCTGACGTCCTACCTGCTGGGCTGCTCCAACGGGGCGGTGCTGGTGTCCAAATACGTCCTGCGGGACGACGTGCGCACCCACGGCAGCGGCAACGCGGGCCTGACCAACTTCCACCGCACCTTCGGCGGGCCCCTGACCCTGCTGGTGATCCTGTCCGACGTGCTGAAAATGGTGCTGGCCGCTTACCTCTCGGTGTGGATGTGGCGCGTGATCGGAGCGGACAGCCCGGTGCTGGCCAAGTACTGGGCCGGGGTCTGGTGCCTGGTGGGCCACATGTTCCCCTGCATGTTCCGCTTCAAGGGCGGCAAGGGCATCCTCTCCGGGGGGACCCTGGCCCTGCTGCTGGACTGGCGGATCGCCCTGGTGGTGTGGGGCGGGTTCCTCCTCCTGACGGCCCTGACCAAGTATGTGTCCCTGGGATCCCTGTGGGCCGGGGCCAGCTTCCCCTTTATCAGCTGGTACGTGTACCGGGATACTCGGGTGCTGCTGCCCCTGGCGGCGGCCTGCGGGGTCCTGGTGGTGTGGGGCCACCGGGCCAACATCGTGCGGCTGCTGGAGGGCACGGAAAATAAATTCTCCCTGCATAAAAAGCGGGAATAGGAGGCGTTTTGCGATGAAAATAACCGTATTAGGCTCCGGCGGCTGGGGGACGGCCCTGGCGCTGCTGCTGCTGGACAACGGCAATGACGTGACGCTCTGGTCCTTCATGGAGGAGGAGTGCAGGGCGCTGCGGGAGAAGCGGGAAAACCCCATGCTCAAGGGGGTCCCCCTGCCGGAGGCGCTCCATCTGACCAGCTCCATGGACGCCCTGGGAGAGAGCGAGCTGGTGGTGATGGCCACCCCCTCCTTTGCCGTCCGGACCACGGCCAGGAAGGCCGCGCCCCTGCTGCGGCAGGACGCGGTGGTGGTCAGCGTGGCCAAGGGCATTGAGAAGGACACGGCCCTGTGCCTGACCCAGGTGATCGAGGAGGAGCTGGGGGGCAAGGGCCGGGTGGTGGCCCTCTCCGGCCCCTCCCACGCGGAGGAGGTTGGCCGCCGGGTGCCTACGGGGTGCGTGGCCGCGTCCCGGGACATGACGGCGGCGGAGCTGGTCCAGGAGGTGTTCATGGGCCCCCGGTTCCGGGTGTACACCAACAGCGACGTGCTGGGCGTGGAGCTGGGCGCGGCGCTGAAGAACGTGCTGGCCCTGTGCTGCGGCATCAGCGACGGCATGGGCCTGGGGGACAACACCAAGGCCCTGCTGATGACCCGGGGCATGACGGAGATGGCCCGGCTGGGGGTGGCCCTGGGGGGCCGGAAGGAGACCTTCGCCGGTCTGAGCGGCATGGGGGATTTGATCGTCACGTGCACATCCATGCACTCCCGCAACCGCCGCTGCGGCATTCTCATCGGCCAGGGCAAGGACGTGCAGACCGCCATGGCGGAGGTGGGGGCCACGGTGGAGGGCTACTACGCCGCCCTCAGCGCCCACCAGCTCTCTGCCAAGGCCGGGGTGGAGATGCCCATCTGCCAGCGGGCCTACCGGGTGCTCTACGAGGGACAGCCGGTGCAGGAGGTGGTCAGCCAGCTCATGACCCGGAGCAAGCGCCACGAGGTGGATGAGAGCTGGATCTGACGGCGGGCTTTTGGCACGGCGGATGGGGAAGGCTATCCGGGAGCGGAAAAGTCAAAACAAGGCGTATATTGTCTGCTGGATCATACAAATAGGAGGATAACACCATGCTGAAAAAAGCGCGAATCGTCTCCATGATCGTCCTGGCCGCATCTGTGGTAATCACCGCCGGACTGGTGGTGGAGAATCTGGTGCTGGCCTGTCTGGCCCTGGCCAGGAAGCGGGAGCGGCGGTAAGAGAAGTAAGAGAACCGGCGCGGGGAGAGCTCTCCCCGCGCCGGGTTTTTGCACCTGCCTCCGCCGTAAGGAAATTGGCGGAAACAGGTGTCGCGTCTCTTTTTGGTGCGCCAGAAAAGGGACCGTTACATGGGATTGCTCTCCAGCCAGCGGCCCACGCTCTCCCCCACCTCTGCGGCGCAGCCGGGGGCGTAGGGCAGGCGCAGGCCCGCGTCCTCCACCAGCTCCCGGAAGGTCCGGGTGCCCGCCTCGTCCACAAAGCGGAGGTAGCGGCTCCACGCGTCCTCCCGGTTGGCCAGGGAGGCCTGCCAGAACTGAAGGGCCACCATCTGGGCCATACAGTAGTCCAGGTAGTAGAAGGGCTCCTGGTAGATGTGGAGCTGGCGCTGCCAGCCCGCGCCCCGGCTGTAGAAGGGCAGGCCGTCGAAGTCCGTCCAGGGGCGGTACTTCCGCTCCAGATCCAGCCAGAGCCGGTTGCGCTCCTCCGGCGTCAGGCCCGGCTGCTCATAGACCCCCTGCTGGAACTCGTCCACCATGCACCCGTAGGGCAGGAAGATGAGGGCCCGCTCGCAGTGGTCCAGCTCATACTTGGCGGTCTGGGGCCCGAAGAAGAGGCTATGCCAGGGGGCGGTGAGAAACTCCATGGACATGGAGTGGCACTCGCAGGCCTCGATGGTGGGGCTCTTGAGGGCGTCCAGGCAGTCCATCCGGGCGGCCCGGTAGGCGGCGAAGGCGTGGCCCGCCTCGTGGGTGAGCACGTCCACGTCCCCGCTGGTGCCCACGAAGTTGGAGAAGATGAAGGGGGCCTTGTAGTCGGCCAGCTCCGTGCAGTAGCCGCCGGGGGCCTTGCCCTCCCGGCTGAGCACGTCCAGCAGCTCGCCGTCGTAGAGGAAGTCGATGAACTCTGCGGTCTGGGGGCTCAGCTGGCGGTACATCTCCCGGCCGGCGGCCAGGATGTCGCTGGCCGAGCCCTGGGGCAGGGCATTTCCGTCGAGGAAGTGGATGGCGTCGTCGAAGAACTTCAGCTTCTCCAGGCCCAGCCGCCTGGCCTGCCGGTCCTTCACCCTGGACACCAGGGGGACCATGTCCCGGGCGATCTGCTCCCGGAAGGCGGCGGCGTCACGAACGTCCCAGCAGTTGCGGGTGAGGCGGTCGTAGGCCACGGGGATGAAGCTCTCGTGGCCCATGGCCCGGCCCTGGGCGGTGCGGTTCTTCACCAGCTGGTCATAGATGCTGTCCAGCTCCTCCCGGTGGCTGTCGTACCACCGGCCCTCGGTCTCGTAAGCCCGGCGGCGCACCTCCCGGCTGGCGTCCTCCTTGAAGGGCCCCAGGCGGGGCAGGGGCAGCCGCGTCCCCTCCCAGTCCACCACGGCGGAGGCGCAGAGCTTCTGGTACTCGCTGCGCAGGCGGTTCTCCTCCTGCATCAGGGGCATGATCTCCGGCTTCATGGACCGGGCGCTGATGTCCAGGTTGGTGAACAGGAGCTTCCCGAACCGCCCCTCCAGCTCCTGCCGGAAGGGGGAGCGGAGCAGGGCCAGACTGATCCGCTGGCGCTGCTCCTGGAGGGCCGGGGTGATCTGGTCCACGTAGTCGTTCTCCTGGTCGTAGAAGCTGTCCCTGGTGTCGATGGTGTGGCGGATGCTGGCCAGGGTGCAGGCGGTGGAGGTCTCCCGCTCCAGGGCCTCAAAGTCCAGGTAGGCCCGGGCCTGCTCCTCCGCCGAGGCGGCGGCGGAGATCCGGCGGAGAATACCGGCGGTCTTCTCCTCTATGGCGGCCAGATCGGGCCGCCGGTAGGGCATCTGTGGAAATTTCATAGTGCGTCTCCTTATTCCGATTTATTCTGCGGCCAGCGGCGCGGCTGCCGGCCGCGCCGCTGGTTCTTACTGCTATAGCCGGGCCAGCACAGCCACCAGATAGGCCCAGGTGCGCTGGAGGGAGGAGATGGAGGCCCGCTCCCTGGGGGTGTGGATGTCCACCAGATCCGGGCCGAAGGACACCGCGTCCAGATCCGGCATCTTGGCGGTGAGGATGCCGCACTCCAGTCCCGCGTGGATGGTCTCCACCTTGGGCTCCCTCCCGTACTGCTCCTTAAAGACCGCTACCATGGTATCCCGCAGGGGAGAGTCCTTGCGGTACTCCCAGGCGGGGTAGTCCCCCCGGCGGGTGAAGGATGCGCCATCGGACAGGGCCTTGAGCTTCTCCACCAGGGCCTCCTTCTCAGCGGCCGCGCTGCTGCGCACACTCCAGGTCAGGCGCAGCGCGCCCTCCTCCAGCCGCAGGATGCCCAGGTTCAGGGACGTGCGGACCTGACCGGGCAGGTCCGGCTCCATGGCCTGCACGCCGTTGGGGGCGGAGAGGATCAGCTCCAGTGCCCGGCGGCTGTCCTCCGGGGAGAGGGCCTTGCAGGACCCGCCGCCGATTTCCCTCAGGGTGCAGGATCCGTTGGGGGCCTCGGAGCAGCCCGCCAGGGCCTTCCGGAACAGGTCCTCCATGTCCGCGCCGTCCGCCCCGCCAGCGGGCAGGAGGACCCGGGCCTCGGCCTGACCGGGGATGGCGTTGTCCTGCTCCCCGCCGTGGAGGGAGATGAGCCGAACGCCGGACAGTCCGGTGAGGCACTGGGCCAGCGCCCGGTTGGCGTTGGGGATATTCTTGTGGATCTCCGCGCCGGAGTGGCCGCCGGGCAGACCGGAGACGGAGAGAGTAAAGACATCGCCGGAGACATCCTCCGCCGACAGGGAGAGGTGCAGGTCGCACCGGGCGCCTCCGGCGCAGCCCACGGTGAGGATCCCCTCGGCCTCGGAGTCGATGTTCAGCAGGTATTTGCTCTTGAGGTCGGAGCAGTCCAGGGCCGTGGCTCCCAGCAGGCCGATCTCCTCGTCCACCGTGAGCACCGCCTCCAGGGGGGGATGGGGGATGGCGTCGTCGTCCAGCACGGCCATGGCCATGGCCACGGCGATGCCGTCGTCGCCGCCCAAGGTGGTGCCCCGGGCCTTAAGCCAGTCCCCGTCCACCGTCAGCTCCAGCCCCTCCCGGGTGAAGTCGTGGTCCACCCCAGCGTCGGCAACGCACACCATATCCAGATGGCCCTGGAGCATCACCGCTGGGTGGTCCTCATACCCCGGGGAGGCGTCCTTCCAGATGACCACGTTGCCCGCCTCGTCCCGGCGGTGGCGGAGGCCCCGGGCCTTGGCGAAGTCCACCGCCCAGTCGCTGGCGGCGGCGGTGTTCCCCGAGCCGTGGGGGATGGCGCACAGCTCTTCGAAAAAGCGGAGCACATTCTGGGGCTCCAGGTTGGCTAAAACTTTTTTCTCCATCGTTCGTTCTTCCTTTACTTATGAAAAGTTGACAGCCTTCTTTCCGAAAAGGCTGAAAAGGGACCTGGAGGGGCGGCTGGAGGGCCGCCGGCCTCTGTCAGACAGTTTACCACCTGCCCCGCGGCCCGTCAAGTGCGGCAAGGGGCCGGGGCCCTGCGGCCCCAGCCCCTTGTTCTCTTTACCGCGAATACGTTTTTCCCCGGAGGGGGCGGCGGTATTCGTGGGCTCAGCAATGTCCCCAGTGCCCGCCGGAGGTATGGGCGCCGTAGCAGCCGGTGGTGCAGAAGCCGCCGGCGTGGTGTGCGCCGCAGTAGGTCTCCCCGTCGTGGACGTGGCGGCCCGTCAGCGTGCAGCCCTCCACCGTGCAGGCGGGGACCCACTGGCCGCTGCCCTGGTGGTAGCAGCCGGCGGTGCAGACGCCGTCGGCGTGGTGCGTGCCGCAGTAGGTCACGCCGTTGTGGAGATGGCGGCCTGCAATGGCGCAGCCCTCCACGGTGCAGGCGGTCACGGTCTGGGCGTTGCTGGCGTAGCAGGCGGCGGTGCAGCAGCCGTCGGCGTGGCTGGTGCCGCAGTAGGTCACGCCGTCATGGAGATGGCGGCCCGCCAGGGTGCAGCCCTCCACGGTGCAGGCGGCCACCTTCAGGTTGACGCCCTGGCTGTAGCAGCCGGCGGTGCAGACACCATTGGCGTGGTAGGTGCCGCAGTAGGTCACGCCATTGTGGAAATGGCGGCCCTCGATGGCGCAGTTCTCCACCGTGCAGGCGGGGATCTGGGCGGCAGTCCGGCAGCCGTGGCGGCCTCCCCCGTGGTGGGCGGCGGCCGGCAGGACCAGGGCCAGCGCCGTCAGGATGCTCAGCAGTCCGGCGGCGGCCCTCTTCTTGCGTGCGGTGTTCATAATAAACTCCTCCTTCATTCATACTATATACATTGTGCCACTGATATGATCTATTGTCTCGGGGCTCCTATTGGATGCCCCGCAGCAGCTCGCTGATGTCCACCTCGTACAGCTTGGCCAGGGCCAGCAGGTTGGAGGTGCTGGGCTCCGCCGTGCCGTTCTCCCACTTGCTCACCGCCTGGCGGCTGACGCCCAGGGCCTCGGCCACCTGCTCCTGGCTCATGCCGTGGGTGGCCCGCCGGGCCTTGAGGGCCTCGGCCAGGGACTGGTAGAGCGCCTCGTTGTCCCGGCGGCTGCGCCGGTCCTTCGCGCCCTTGAACAGCACATACAGAAGGATTGCCCCGCCGGCCACCAGGGCCAGCAGCAGAAGCGCGGTCAGAATGGAGACAGCGGACATCCAGCCGGAGGCGTGGTGCATTTTCATTGCGCCCAATGTGATCCCCCCTTTCTCCTGGATTTCGGGCTCAGTATACCACATTCCGCCGGTTGCGTCTACCAATTTGTGGCGCAACTTTTGGTTGCGGGGCGGTTTTTTGCCCCAAAAAGTGGATCCATGGGCCTTAGAGGTCCGTTCTTTGGCGGTTATGGCAAAAAGGCCGGTTCATTCTTGACAAAGCCTACAAATCACTTCCAGATTTTTTCCGCGAGAAATGACGATTGACAAACCGGGCGGCGCATATTACAATACCGTTAACAACTCATCTTTGATGAGTTAATTAAACAGGAGAGAGGAGCTTTCAAATGCAGGATTATCTCAAAATAGCAAACAGCGGATGGATGTGGTTCGCCGTAGCCGTCCCCATGGCCGTCCTGGCCTGGCAGGTGTTTCTGCTGCTCAGGCGGTCCCTGCGGGACGGCAGGCGGATGGGGGTCAAAAACGAACAGATCAAGAGCGCCGTCATCGCCTCCGCGTCCGCCTCCATCGGTCCCTCCGTCTCCATCCTCACGGGCATGGTCTCCCTGATGGTCATGATGGGCGCGCCAATCGCCTGGATGCGGCTTTCCTACATCGGCGCGGTCATGTTCGAGATGACCTCCGCCGACGTGGGCGCGGAGGCGGTGGGCGTGGCCTTCGAGCAGTCCTCCATGACCGCCGAGGCCTTTGCCAACGGCGTGTGGGCCATGATCCTGGGCAGCGTCGGCTGGATCATCGTCTCCGGCCTCTTCACCCACAAGATCGACGGCCTGCGCACCAGACTGGCCGGCGGCAACCAGAAGGCCCTGCCCATCATCACCGCCGCCGCCACCCTGGGCTGCTATTGCAGCCTCACCTTCAACAAGATGTACCCCGTGGCCATGGACAACAAAAACATCTATGCCACCGTCGGCGGCGCACTGACCATCTTCCTGCTGACCATGTGGAACAAGAAGCGCAAGGCCAAGTGGGTGAGCAACTGGAGCGCCACGCTGGCGATGATCGTCGGCCTGGTCTTCGCCTGTATCGTTTAATGGGAGGTAAGAGCAATGAACGAAGAGATGACCACGCAGCAGATCTATGACCAGGAATATATCCCCTACAGTATCAAGTGGGGACGGCTGACCAGCCTTATCGGCGTGGCGGCCAGCTTCTTCCCCGTCGTTATCCTCTCCTTTGTCTTCAAGGTTGTCCCCGCCCTGGACGCCATTGTGGCGGCCGCCACCATCCGGATCAGCGCCTGTCTGGTGTACTACTTTATTGAGCCCATCTCCTTCCAGCCGGTGCTGGGCATCCCCGGCACCTACATGGCCTTCCTCTCCGGCAATCTCTCCAACCTGCGGGTGCCCTGCTCCTCCGTGGCCCAGCAGGCCGCCGGGGTGGAGGAGGGCACGCCCGAGGGCGCGGTGCTCTCCACCATCGGCGTGGCCGTGTCCATTGTGGTGAATCTGGCCATCCTCACCCTGGGGGTCTTCCTGGGCAGCCAGATCATCGCCCTGATCCCGGAGAGTGTGGTAAACGCCCTGGTGTATCTGGTCCCCGCCCTCTACGGGGCCATGCTGATGCAGATGATCCTCTACGCGCCCAAGATCGCCCTGATCGCCGTGCCCCTGAGCATCGTCACCCTGGCCATCAGCAAGACCGGCATCTTCGACAGCTCCATGGCAATTCTTATCAGCGTGTTCGGCTCCATCATTATTGGACGGCTTTTGATGAAAACGGGGTGGCTTGATGATCAGAAATAACGAACAGCAGATTTTTGCCTCCGTGGACGCCCGGGAGGAGGCCCTCACCGCCCTGTCCCGGGAGATCTGGGAGTACGCGGAGCCCGGCCTGAAGGAGGTGAAATCCTCCAGGGCCATTGCCAAGTTCCTGGAGGCCGAGGGCTTCCGGGTGGAGCTGGGGGTGGGCTCCATCCCCACGGCCATCCGCGCCGAGTACGGCTCCGGCCGCCCGGTCATCGCCTACCTGGGGGAATACGACTCCCTGCCCCGGCTCAACCAGGTGGTGGCGGACCACAAGGAGCTCAAATATCCCGACGAGCCGGAGCGCTCCGGCCACGGCTGCGGCCACAACAACCTGGGCGTGGGCGCGGTGGGCGCGGCGCTGGCCCTGAAGGACGCCATTGCCGCCGGCCGGGCCCAGGGCACGGTCCGCTTCTACGGCTGCCCGGCGGAGGAGACCCTGGTGGGCAAGGTGTTCATGGTCCGGGACGGCGCCTTTGAGGGCGTTGACTGCGCCATGACCTGGCACTCCCACGCCTACAACGGGGCCTGGGGCGCCTGCTACACCTGCATGAACTCGGTGAAGTTTCACTTCCACGGCAAGGCCGCCCACGCCGCCGGCCACCCCTTCGACGGCCGGAGCGCCCTGGACGCGGTGGAGCTGATGAACGTGTCCGCCAACTACATGCGGGAGCACGTGAAGCCGGACGTGCGCATCCACTACGCCACCATCTGCTCCTGCGCCCCCAATGTGGTGCCGGACGAGTGCTCTGTGTGGTACTACATCCGGGCCCCCAAGCGCCGGGACGTGGACGAGGTATACAGCTGGCTGTGCGACTGCGCCAGGGGCGCGGCCCTGATGACCCAGACCACCTTTGACATCGAGTTCCTCACCGGATGCAGCGAGGTCATGCCCAACGACGTGCTGGAGAAGGTGATGCTCCAGGCCTACCAGGACGCCGGCGCGCCCCGGTTCACCCCGGAGGACCACGCCTTTGCTCAGAAAATGGCGGAGACCTATCCCGACATTCTGGACCGGGACCGCCGGATCATGAAGGAGGAGTACGGCGTGGACGGGGACGGCAAGTTCCTGTGCGACGTGGTCTTTGACAAGGTGATCGAGGACCGGCTGGTGGCCCCCGGGTCCACAGATGTGGGGGATGTGAGCCACGTGGTGCCCACCTACCAGATCTATGTGGCCGGCCAGGGGATCGGCTGCCCCGGTCACTCCTGGCAGATGACCGCCTACAGCGGCCACCATGTGGGATTTGCCAGTATGCTCTGCGCGGCCAAGGTCCTGGCCCTCTCGGGACTGCGGCTGCTGGAGGAGCCCCGGCTGGTCCAGGAGGCCTGGGACAACTTCCACGCCCATCAGACGGAGCCCTATGTCAGCCCTCTGCCGGAGGGGCTCATGCCTGACCTGGAGCAGGTGAAGGAGAACTAATCTGGGGGACAGGCCCACCGCTGCGGAAGGGGTGGGTCTTCCCCTGTCTGGCAGGAGAAATCAGGAAACGAGGTATCGGACCCCATGAATGAAATTCTGTGGCTCTCCGGGGCGGACGTGGCCGCCACCGGGGTGTGTGATTTAGAGCAGACCGTCGGCATCGTCCAGGAGGCCTTCCGGCTCTATGACGCAGGCCAGGCGGTCATTGCGCCGGAGGCCGCTCTGCGCCTCCACGGCGCGGGGCAGGACCGGGCCTGCTACTCCCTGCCGGCCTACGTAGGCGGGCAGGTGGGCGTAAGCGGGCTGAAGTGGTCCTCCCACGGCGGCGCGGCGGAGCCGGGCCAGTCCCGGATCCACGCGGCAGTGGTGCTCAACGATCCGGACAGCGGCAGGCCCCTGGCGGCGCTCAACGGCACGGAGATCGGCGCGGCCCGCACAGGCGCGGTCACCGCCGCCGCCCTGAGCCGCCTTGCGCCGGCGGGGGCCAGGAAGGCCGCCCTCTGCGGGGCGGGCGGCCAGGCGGAGCGGCAGCTCCAGGCCCTTCTGCTGGCCCTGCCCGGGCTGGAGGAGATCGCCATCTGGAGCAGGGGCGGCGTGCGGAGCCGCCTTCTGGCGGACCGCTACGCCGTGGGCGGCACGGCGGTCCGGGCTGCGGAGACCCTGGAGGCGGCGGTGGAGGGGGCCGATGTGGTCATCGCCGCCACCTCCGCGCCGTCTCCCTATCTCACGGCCCGCCATCTGGAGGGCGTCTCCCTGTACTGCCACATCGGCTTCCACGAGATCGCCTGGGAGGCGGTGGACCGCTTTGACAGCATTCTGGTGGACGCCTGGGAGGAGGCGAAAGCCGTCAGCGGGCAGTCCCTGTTCCGGTACTACCGGGAGGGGCTGCTGCCAGAGGAGCGGATCACGGGAAAGCTGGGGGCCATTGTGTCCGGCGCCCTGGCCGTCCCCCGGGCAGCCCCGGGCCGGAAGGTGATGTTCGACGCCTTCGGCCTGCCCATCTTTGACCTGAGCGTAGCCAAGGCGGCCTATCTCCGGGCCCGGGAGATGGGGCTGGGGACCAGCGTACCCTGGTGAGCTTTGTATCTATCTCAATCTCAGCGCACACAGGGAAATGCAGAAAGGCGCTGAGGGAGACTTTATATGAAAAAGAGGATATGCGGATATGACAAGCATCAATTTTGACCAGCCTATTGACAGAAAAAACACCAACTGCACCAAGTACGACGGCATGGCGGCCACCTTTGGCCGCACCGATGTGCTGCCCATGTGGATTGCGGACATGGATTTCCCGGTCTCCGAGGAGATTACCGCGGCCATCCGGAGGCGGGCGGACCACCCGGTCTACGGCTACAACACCACTCCGGAGGGCTATTTCGCCGCCTTCACAGCCTGGGTGCAGGCCCTCCACGGATGGAATATCCCGCCGGAGTGGGTCTGCCACACCCCCGGCGTGCTGACGGCCCTGTCCGCCGCCATCCTGGCCTTTACGGAGCCGGGGGACAAGGTGCTCATCCAGCCCCCGGTGTACTTCCCCTTCAGCAGCACCATCGAGGCCCTGGGCCGGCAGGTGCTCAACAACCCCCTGCGCTACGAGGACGGCCGCTTCTCCATGGATTTCGCGGATCTGGAGGAGAAGGCCCGGGAGGCGAAGCTGTTCGTCTTCTGTAGTCCCCACAACCCCGCCGGCCGGGTCTGGACCCGGGAGGAGCTGGCCCGGACAGAGGAGATCTGCCGGAAAAACAGCCTGTTGGTGTTCTCTGACGAGATCCACAGCGACATTGTCTACCAGCCGGCGCGGCACCTGCTCTTCCCCTCCCTGTCCGACTGGAGCCGGGAGAACTGCATTCTGGCCATGTCCCCCAGCAAGACCTTCAATATCGCCGGCCTGGAGGCCTCCTTCATCACCATCCCCAACCGGGAGCGGCGGGAGCAGTACCAGCGCTTTCTGCGCTACGGCCTCCACGTGGCCAACTGCAACACCTTCGGCCTGGCGGCGGCCCAGGCGGCCTACCAGCAGGGCGAGCCCTGGTATCGCCAGCTGATGGCGTACCTGAAGGGGAACATGGATTACCTGGACCGGGCTCTGGAGGAGAAGATTCCTCAGGTCCGGCTGGTCCGCTCCGAGGCCACCTACATCCTCTTCCTGGATATGCGTTCGCTGGGCCTGGAGCCGGAGGCGCTCCAGACGTTCCTGCTGGAGAAGGTCCGGACGGCCCTCAACCCCGGACCCACCTTCGGGCCCGGCGGCGAGGGGTTCATGCGCATCAACATCGCCACCCAGCGGGCCAATCTGGAGCAGTTCGTGGAGCGGCTGGCCCAGGCGGCCGCAGGGCTCCATGGGTAGCGCGGCGGTCCGGCCCTACCTCCCCATACTGTGCGTGATGGTTATCTGGGGCTCCATGGGCATCTTCTCCACCTATGCGCTGGCGGAGTTTTCCCCCATGGCCGTCCTCTGTCTGCGCAGCGGACTGGGCGCCCTCACGCTGCTGCCCTTCGCCCTCCGGGCAGGCCTCCGCCCCTCCAGAGGGGAGGGCGGCCTGCTGGCGGGGCTGGCCCTGCTGGGCGTTGTGCTGTGCAACTACTTCTATTTCCGTGCCATCGCCCTGACCCATCTGACCAGCGTGGCCATCATCTACGCCCTGGGCCCCATCGTCACCGCCGCTCTGGCGGCGGTCATCCTCCAGGAGACCATCCGCCAGACCCGGCTGATCGGGATGGCCCTGGCCTTTCTGGGCGTGGTGGCGCTGCTTCTGACCGGGACGGGGGAGGCGGCGAAGCTGACGTTCGCGGGCCGGGGTGAGGCGGCGGAGCTGCTGAGCGTGCTGTGTCTGGCGGTATATACCATCTTCAGCCGGAGGCTGAAGCATACCCCGGCGGCCTGCGGCGTATTCTGGATGATGGCCGTCAGCTTCGCGGTCACCCTCCCGCCGGCCCTCCTCTCCCAGGGGGGCATCAACCTCCAGGCCAGCCCCAAAGCCTGGCTGTCCATCCTCTATCTGGGCGGATTCTGCTCCGGCTTCGGCTACCTCCTCCAGCAGAGGTCCATCGCCCTGGTGGGGGCCTCCGCCTCCGCCGCCTTCCTGAACGGCATCAGTCCCATCACCATCCTGACGGCGGCGGTGTTTCTTCAGGAGCCGGTCTCCCTGCCCCAGCTCATGTGCATGGCGGCGATTCTGCTGGGTGTGGCGCTCAATGCGGCGAATCGTAACCTTCTGACCATAAAATAAGGGCTTTTCCCCCTGTACCGGCCCCGATTCCCCCAAGGAGGTGTTGACAACCCCAGGGAGAAAATTTATAATGAATTCATCATTATGAACGAGAGGCGGGGGGACGATATCAGCGGTTACAGCAAGGAGATGGAGTACAGGATCCTCCAGCAGGCGGCGGACCAGGGCGGGCCGATCGGCGCGGGTTTCCTCTTCAACGCATTGCAGACGGACAACAGCCCCATCCTCAGCGAGGCCACGCTGGGGCGGTATCTGCGCTCCCTGGAGCAGAAGGGGTACCTGGCCAGCGAGCGGTATGAGGGGCGCTCCAGAGGGCGGGTGATTACCGAGGCCGGGCGGAGCAGGCTCAGCGAACTCTCCCTGGACGACGACCGGCAGAAGTCCATCCGGGCTGTGATGGAGCTGCTGGGGGAGAATCTGGACAAGCAGCTCCGGGACATGCTGGTGGCCCGGAAGATCGTGGAGCCGGAGATGGCCGCGCTGGCGGCGCAGAGCGCCACGGAGGAGAACATGTCCGCCATCCGGCGCATTCTCAACCAGATGGACCAGCTGACGGCGGCGGGCCAGAGCATGGCCCCCACGGACGGCCCCTTCCACGCGGAGATCGCCAAGGCCTCCGGCAATTCCATCCTGGAGTCCATCCTGAAAATCGCCCGCACCGAGCAGGACCACTCTCAGACCATCGAGTACATCATCCGCGCCGGCGGACACAAGAACTCCAGCGATCACTGGAGCATCTACAGGGCCATCAAGGACCACAACCCCAACAAGGCCCGCAGGATCATGCGCCAGCATATCATCAACCTCATCCAGAAGCTGGATGAGTACGAAAAAGAGAAGAAAAACGGATACTAGGGTGCCTAGGGAGCGAACCAGGGCCGGGGATATGTTCCCCGGCCCTGGGCGCATCCAAAAAAGACCAAAACCCTCTTTACAACCGATATACGATCTGTTATACTATACTTCCTGTATTGTACAGAGAGAATGAGACAGCGAGGAGCGCAGAGAGAACATGAAGTCGAATTTTTCGCGGGTCCTGTCCCTGCTGCGGCAGGAGAAGGGCGTAAGCCAGCGGAAGGCGGCGGCGGACCTGGGCATCAGTCAGGCCCTGCTCAGCCACTATGAGAACGGCATTCGGGAGCCGGGTCTGGCCTTTGTGGCCAAGGCCTGCGACTACTACCACGTGGCGGCGGACTACATGCTGGGCCGCACCCTCAGCCGGGACGGGGCCATCATCGAGGCGGAGGAGCTGCCCGACGCCAGCGAGGGCCGGGAGGATCTGCGGGGCAGCATCATGGCCAAGCTCCAGAAGAAGCTGGTGGTGAACACGGCCAGCATCCTCTTTGACCTGCTGGGCCAGCTGGGCAGCCGGGCGGCGGCGGATCAGGCGGGGGCCTATCTGAGCAGCGCCCTCTATCAGCTCTTCCGGCCCCTGTACCGGGCGGCCGGCGGCAACGAGAGCTACTTCTCCACGGACCGGACCCCGTTTGACATGGACGTGCTGGCGGCGGACATGACCCTCTCCCGCATCCGCTACGTCCAGGCCCTGGAGGACTACCGGGGGGACTTCCCCGCGGTGGACGACCAATCCCTGGCCAGCGCCTACCAGGGCCTCAGCCAGTCCCTGGCCCAGGTGTTCCACAACACGGACGAGCGGGTAAAGCGGCTGGAGGAGTAACTCCCCGCCCCCAGGGCGGCGGCGCCCGCGAGAGAATACGACATGCGAGGTAACTATGGATCAACAAAAAATCAGAAATTTCTCCATCATCGCCCACATTGACCACGGCAAATCCACCCTGGCGGACCGGCTGCTGGAGGCCTGCGGGGCCGTGGCGGAGCGGGACATGGAAAACCAGCTCCTGGACAACATGGACCTGGAGCGGGAGCGGGGCATCACCATCAAAGCCCGGGCGGTGACCCTGGACTACACCGCTCAGAACGGGGAGACCTACACCCTCAACCTCATCGACACCCCGGGCCACGTGGACTTCAACTACGAGGTCAGCCGCTCCCTGGCCGCCTGCGAGGGGGCCGTGCTGGTGGTGGACGCCAGCCAGGGCATCGAGGCCCAGACCCTGGCCAACACCTATCTGGCCCTGGACAACGACCTGGAGATCCGCCCGGTGGTGAACAAGATTGATCTGCCCGCTGCGGACCCGGAGCGGGTCAAGCACGAGATTGAGGACATCATCGGCATCCCCGCCATGGACGCGCCGGAGATCTCCGCCAAGGTGGGGCTGAACATCCCCGCTGTGCTGGAGGACGTGGTGGAGAACATCCCCGCCCCGGCCGGGGACCCGGAGGCCCCCCTGCGGGCCCTGATCTTTGACAGCTGCTATGACCCCTACAAGGGGGTGATTGTGTACTTCCGCATTGTGGACGGCACCCTGAAAAAGGGGATGCCCATCCGCATGATGGCCAGCGGGGCCCAGTACCAGGTGCTGGACTGCGGCCTGCTGCGGCCCCTGGGCTTTGAGAGCCGGGAGAGCCTCCAGGCCGGACAGGTGGGCTACCTCACCGCCTCCATCAAGAACGTCCGGGACACGGAGGTGGGCGACACCGTCACCTCCGGCGAGACCCCGGCGGACCAGCCCCTCCCCGGCTACCGGAAGGCCCAGCCCATGGTCTACTGCGGCGTGTACACCGAGGACGGCAGCAAGTACCCGGACCTGCGGGACGCCCTGGAGAAGCTCCAGCTCAACGACGCCTCCCTCACCTTTGAGCCGGAGAGCTCCGTGGCCCTGGGGTTCGGCTTCCGGTGCGGCTTTCTGGGGATGCTCCACACGGAGGTCATCCAGGAGCGGCTGGAGCGGGAGTTTGACCTGGATCTCATCACCACCCTGCCCTCGGTCATCTACAAGGTGACCAAGACCGACGGCTCCCTGGTGAGCGTGGACAACCCCCACAACTACCCGGACCCCAGCGTCATCGCCTCGGCGGAGGAGCCCTATGTGAAGGTGTCCATTCTCACCCCCAACGAGTACGTCGGCAACATCATGCCCCTGTGTCAGGAGCGGCGGGGGGGG
>ERZ777011.1548-NODE-1548-length-23439-cov-4.528866_pt1 | contig 23439 bp, 19 predicted proteins | sample MGYA00374964_ERZ777011 | MGnify/ENA primary metagenome ERZ777011 (study PRJEB29310, sample SAMD00008975) | mouse gut metagenome | study: EMG produced TPA metagenomics assembly of the Metagenome analysis of fecal microbiota from mouse which was promoted... | reverse complement strand
AGGAAGCGCTGATGAAATCATCGCTTTCTCAGAGCCTCCGGCGGATGCGCACGGATTTGCAGGGGTTTTTGGTGCTTCGCAGCGCAAATTCTTCCCGATTCTGGGAGCGTGTAGTAAAGTTCAGGCAAATAGAGAAAGCAGGTGGCGAATGTGGTAGAGCTTGACCAGATGAAAACCGAAATTCTGACTTATGAGACACCTTTAAACGAGGTGCGGGATTCTCTGGATTTGGATAGTAAAACAAAGAGAATTGAAGAGCTGGAATTGGAAATGGAGGCTCCGGGGTTCTGGGATGATCCTGACAAATCCAATGCCAAAATGAAGGAGCTGAAGAATCTTAAGGGTACCGTGGAAGAGTGCGGCGGACTGTTTCATCAGTATGAGGATATTCTGACGCTGATTGAAATGGGATATGAGGAGAATGACGATTCCATGGCGGCGGAGATCCGTCAGGAGCTGGAGGAATTTAAAATAAAATTTGACGAGCTTCGTGTGGGGACCCTTCTGTCAGGGGAATACGACAAGGATAACGCGATTCTGAAGCTGAATGCAGGGGCAGGCGGTACTGAGAGCTGTGACTGGTGCAGCATGCTTTACCGTATGTATACCCGGTGGGCGGAACGCAAGGGCTTTGGTGTGGAAGTACTGGATTTTCTTGACGGGGATGAGGCCGGTATCAAGTCGGTGACATTTCAGATCAACGGTGTCAACGCCTACGGGTATTTAAAGTCGGAAAAGGGAGTGCACAGGCTGGTCCGCATATCTCCCTTCAATGCCCAGGGAAAGCGCCAGACATCCTTCGTATCCCTGGACGTGATGCCGGACATAGAGGAGGATGTGGATGTGGAGATCGACGAGAAGGACCTGCGTATCGATACCTACCGAAGCAGCGGTGCAGGCGGACAGCACATTAACAAGACGTCGTCTGCCATCCGCATTACCCATATCCCTACGGGAACAGTGGTGCAGTGCCAGAATGAGCGCAGCCAGTTCCAGAATAAGGATAAGGCCATGCAGATGCTGCGGGCAAAGCTGTATCTGTTAAAGCAGGAAGCCAATGTGGAAAAGCTTTCCGATATTCGCGGCGAAGTGAAGGATATTGCCTGGGGCAACCAGATTCGTTCTTACGTGCTGCAGCCTTATAAGCTGGTGAAGGACCTGCGGACGGATGTGGAGACGGGAAATGCCGACGCCGTGCTGGACGGAGCGCTGGATCCCTTTATCAACGGATACTTAAAGTGGATCAACACGAAGGAGTCTGCGTCCTTTTCGGGTTAATCAGATCCAGATAAAACATGGCATAGGTCATGTGCATATAGGGCTCCAGCCAAAGCTCGCCCACGCCGAAAGTCAGAAGGCAAAGCAGCCGGAGCGGGAGGAAGCTGAGCTGCAGAAGGAAAAGGCGGCTGCGGCTGCCTTTCATCAGCCGGAAACTGTCGCTGACAATTCCGGCGGTCTTTCTGTCCGGGAAGTCCAGCAGAAGAAAGTATGTTACATCCAGAGCCAGGGCTATGGGGATGTAAATGCAGCAGCCGGCCAGGCAGGCAAGCAGGGCCGGCCAGAGGGAAGAAATATCCTGAGCGCCGGAAATGGCGGCTTTAAAATAGTCAAAGGGCAGGCGGCAGACATAGCCAAGGGCCAGACGGATGGCGGTGAGGAGCAGGGTCTTAAGCAGGTTCTGCCGCTGGAAGCCATAGAACACATCCGTATAATAAGCGGGTTGTCCGCAGGCCAGCTTCAGACAGAGGCAGGCAGTGCCGAAGCCAAGAAAGCCTGACAGGATATGGGCAATGACACAGCCGAACTGAAAGATACGGAGAGCGGCCATGCTATATGCACCGCCGGTATAAAGGGATGCCAGAAAGGACAAAAAGAGAGCAAAGCCGAACAGAAAAAGGACAAGGAAAATGATGAGCGAAAAGAGGAAGCCTCCCAGGATCAGGGTGCCGTAGTTTCCGCTTAGAGTGTCTTTTGCCTTGTCCTTTAATTCATATCGTTTTGCAAATTGAACCATTCTGATTTCCTATACTGCGTAATCAGCATTCATTCCGCTGTATTTTGCCTGATCTGCAGTTTTTAAGCCCTTCTGATAAGGATTATCCTCGTTATAATACTTAATCTGGGTATTTGTAGTACCACCGGATACATAAGTTCTGCCGCATTCCGGACAGACCGCGGTGTGGATGGATACGGAGGCGGATATTACCTTACCGTTTCCCTCTGCCGCTTTCTTAAAGGCATTGGAGACGTGCTCCTGTTCGTGGGCCCTCACCCGTGCCCCGGCGCTTTCCGGTGAAATATGGGCAGCGCTCTTAAAGGAAACCATCTCATCGGAACCGTCCTGATATTTCCGGTTTTTGCAGGTCTGGCATTCCTCATTGGGATTGTTTTCCCCAATGGGATCCTTTTCCCCAATGGGATCCTTCTTCCCAATGGGATCCTTTTCCGCCGGGTCCTTTATTCCCATAAGTTCTTTTCGTTTCTGTTCCTGTTCTTCTTCCCGGGCTTTCTCCGGAGCAGTCGCAAATCCGTTCTGCATTCCGCCTGTTCGCCCCGTGTAAATGTCGCCGGTGCCGATTGAAAGATTCATAAAGCTACCTCCTGACAATCTTGCTTATCGATATAATTGTTCATAGATCAGCTGCATCTGCTGTATAAATACCGGATCATGCAGGCTTCGGAAGACCTGATATACCAGGTTCACGGTTCCGTAGATACATCCGAAAATACTCAGACATAAGCCTGTGCTGCCGTTGCTGTTCCCGGGCCTTTTCTTTCTGCGGCACAGTACGGCAAAGAGGATGCCCATGGCACCCAGCGGCAGAGAAAGGGAACAGCAGCCCAGAGTAATGGACAGGATGCCGCACACAATGGAAGCGATGGAAAAGCCCTGGTCATAAGGGGGATGGGTGGGCTGATTGTAATAGCTGCTGTGGGAGGCATTGCTGTCCCATTTGTCCCAGTTCTTCTTTTCCTGTTCTTTTTCCCACTTTTCCCAGTTCTCACGGGCGTTTTCCCAATCGTTCCGGCTGTCGCCGTTCTGTTGTTCCTGCCCGTTCCGGTCAAAGCCCATAGATCAGTCTCCCCTCGCTGCGCGCTGCTTGTTTTTTCCCTGCATTTACTATATTATACTACAGGACAGGAAGGGCAGTCAAGTAAGGCGGGGCACATTCGGCATTGCCGGATACTGTTATATTGGAAGCTTCAGGGAGTGGAAAAGTAAGCGGATGTAAGAACTCCAGACTTGTTTTATGCCGGAATTCTTGATACAATAATATGGGTCGGCAAATACATATAAGCAGTCAGAACAGGGGGGAAAGAGAGCAGTAATGAGCGATTCTCAGAAATACTACGAGGAATTACATTTTAGCAGTGGTGACGGAAGACAGCTTCTGCCTCAGAACCAGGATGCTATTATCGAGCTTTTGGATAAAAACGGAGCCGTGGGAATCGTCGGTGTGTATGATGAACCGGGATACCCCATCTATTTTATCTCGGGTTTTGCACTGACGGCTATCGGTTACGATTATCAGGAAATGATGGACAGATCTGAGGGGAAATTTATCAACCTGATCTTTGATAAGGACAAGGCGGATTTTACCGAGAGCATGGAAAACCGGGATCTGGTCAGCCATGAGTTCAGGATGGTTAATAAGGACGGTAAAAATGTATGGGTTAATTCCTATAGGAAAGCATCCGTATCAATGGACGGCCGCCGCATCATCATCGCATCCGTCAGGGTGGTGGAAGACGCAAGGCGGCGTGAGAGTGAGCTTTTAAACGCTCTCACCAGAGGATATAACCGCATTATTTATGTAGATATGAACCAGGGACGTTACCGGGTCATAAAAAGTGAACGGAATGATGTGGATGAACAGGTCTGCGGCACCATTGAGGAGCTGGATGAGCTGCTGCAGCAGTACGGGGAGGAGTATATCAATCCGTATGACCATTCTTTTGCGGAAATACTGAACAAGCTGAATTTCTTTGCCAATCCCGGCGAAAGGGGCGGAAATTACCAGGCTACCTACCGGGCAAAGGTGGAAGGGCAGTACCAGTGGGTTCAATTTCAGGCATTTTACGGCGGTGCCATGAAGCTGGAAACAGGTCATATTATTCTGGCGTTCCGCATTGTGGATGAGGAGAAAAAAAAGGAGCTTGAGACCAACCAGCTGCTGTCCGACTCGCTGGCCAGAGCAGAGGAGGCCGGGCGGGCAAAGAGGCTGTTTTTGTCCCGCATGTCCCATGATCTGCGGACCCCCATCAATGGGATTGTGGGTATGCTGGAAATAGCAAAAAAGAGTAAAAACAATCCGAAACAAATCGATGAATGTCTGAAAAAGATTTCCATATCCTGTGATAACCTCATGAGTCTCGTGCAGGACGTTCTTGATATGAACAACCTGGAAAACGGTAAGATAGAGCTGATGGATGAGACCATCAACCTGCCGTCGTTTCTTACGGAGGAGCTGGTCAATATTGCGGACAGGGCCGAAAAGGAAGGGCTTACCTACGCATTTATTCCGGGAGATTTTCCACATCCGAATATCATAGGAAGCCCCAAACATATCCTGCAGATTTTCGATCATATATTAGATAATGCCATCAAATATAATAAGCCTAATGGTTCCATTATCCTGAGCGGCCGGGAAATATCCGGCAGTGAGCAGATGGCTACTTATGAATTCGTGGTGGAGGACACCGGAATCGGTATGGCACCTGATTTTGCCCGGAACATATTTGAACCGTTTGAGCAGGAACACAATGAGGCGAGGACGGAGTATATGGGAACAGGCCTTGGCATGTCCATTGTCAAGCGGCTTGTGGATCAGATGAATGGCGTGATTACGGTAGAAAGCGAGCCGGGAGAGGGGACGAAGGTTACCTTCACCATTCCCTTCAAGGTGTGCGGGGATAAGGTAGACACCGAGTTCGGAAATGTGGATTTGAGCGGACTGCATGTATTGCTTGTGGAGGATAACGAACTGAATATGGAGATTGCCAGGTTCCTGCTGGAGGGCGAAGGCATAGTAGTGCTTTGCGCTGCTAACGGGCAGGAAGCCATTCATGTTTTCCGGCAGACGGAATGCAATGCCATAGATGTGATCCTGATGGACATTATGATGCCTGTAATGGATGGGCTGGAGGCAGTGAGGCGAATTCGCCGGCTGGATCGTCCCGATGCGGAGACAGTGCCTATCATCGCATTAAGCGCTAACGTTATGGATTCGGATGTCAAGGAAACAAAAATGGCAGGAATGGACGGACACTTGTCGAAGCCGATCAATGCCAGCCTGCTGCTGGGGGCAATTGCCAGATGTGTACATAAGTAAAACCGCAGTTCAGCCTTATGGCTGAACTGCCGCCGATATATACCAGTCCGTACAGGACAGGAAAGAGGCCGGCTATAGCACATGACTGCGAAGCCAAATGCTACGAAATGTACAAATGATACGAAGCATCCAAATGGCGCGAAGTATCTGTAGGATACACAGTATCTATGGGATATGAAGCATCTATAGGATACACAGCATCTATAGGATACGCAGTATCTATAGGATACACAGTATCTATAGGACACATAGCATCTATATGCTACATGGCAGCTATGGGATGCGCAGGATATATTAAGGGAGGAATTATGGACATTATACAGAAAATCAAAGAAGAGCTGAAGGTGGAGAAATGGCAGGTGGAGGCGGCAGTCAAACTGATTGACGAGGGCAATACCATCCCCTTCATTTCCCGGTACAGAAAGGAGGTTACCGGCTCGCTCAATGATGAGCAGCTGCGTGACCTCCATGAGCGTCTTGTGTATCTGCGCAGTCTCGAGGAAAAGAAGGAGCAGGTACTGGGCAGCATTGAAGAGCAGGGAAAGCTGACGGAGGAGCTGAAGGCCAGGATATTGGCCGCCGAGACGCTGGTGGTGGTGGACGATCTGTACCGCCCCTATCGTCCCAAAAGGAAGACCAGAGCCAGTGTGGCCAGGGAGAAGGGGCTGGACGGGCTGGCGGAATACATTCTGGCGCAGTCGGCCGCGGCGCCTCTGACAGAGGAAGCGGCAAAGTATGTTACGGCGGAGGATGTGGAGGATGAGAAAAAGGTAAAAACGCCGGAGGAGGCTTTGCAGGGGGCAAAGGACATTATAGCGGAAAGCGTTTCCGACAATGCGGACTACAGAAGCTATATCAGAGAGCTTACAATGGACGAGGGGATTATCACCAGTACGGCCAGGGATGAGAAGGCGCAGAGCGTGTACGAGACCTATTACAATTTTGAAGAGCCGGTGAAGAAGATAGCCGGCCACAGGGTTCTTGCCTTGAATCGCGGGGAAGCGGAAAAGATACTGACGGTAAAGGTGAATGCTCCCGTAGAGCGTATTTTGCGGTACCTGGAAAAGAAGAATATAACATCGGATAATCCGTATACTTCGCCGGTTCTGCAGGAGGTGATGGCAGACAGCTATGAACGTTTGATAGCACCTGCTATTGAAAGAGAAATCCGCAATGCGCTGACGGAAAAGGCTGAGGATGGCGCAATTAGCGTATTTGGCAAAAATTTGGAGCAGCTCCTGCTGCAGCCCCCCATTGCCGGGAAGGTGGTCCTGGGCTGGGATCCTGCCTTTCGTACTGGCTGTAAGCTTGCGGTGGTGGATCCCACCGGGAAGGTTCTGGATACAAAGGTCATTTACCCCACGGCGCCCCAGAATAAGGTGGAAGAAGCCAAGACGGAACTGAAAAAGCTGATTAAGAAGTATCATGTGGATCTGATCTCCGTGGGCAACGGTACGGCCTCCAGAGAGTCGGAGCAGGTCATCGTGGATTTGCTGAAGGAGCTGGACAGACCGGTGCAGTATGTGATTGTCAACGAGGCAGGGGCCAGTGTCTATTCCGCCAGCAAGCTTGCCACAGAGGAATTTCCCAATTTTGACGTGGGACAGCGGAGTGCGGCATCTATTGCCAGAAGGCTTCAGGATCCATTGGCTGAACTGGTCAAAATCGATCCCCAGTCCATCGGCGTCGGTCAATATCAGCATGATATGAATCAGAAGAAGCTGGGTGAAGCACTGAACGGCGTGGTGGAGGACAGTGTAAACAAGGTGGGTGTGGATCTGAATACAGCTTCCGTTTCCCTGCTGGAATACATATCCGGCATTAATAAGACGATTGCGAAGAATATTGTGGATTACCGGGAGAATAACGGCCGGTTTACAAATCGTAAGCAGCTCTTAAAGGTTGCCAAGCTGGGGCCCAAAGCATTTGAGCAGTGTGCAGGCTTTATGAGGATTCTGGACGGTGATAACCCTCTGGATGCCACCAGCGTGCATCCGGAATCTTATGACGCTGCCATGAAGCTTCTGGAGAAGCTGGGCCTGACCATGGAGGATGTACGTGCGATGCAGAAGAAAGCGGCAAAGTCAGCACCTGGAGCGGGTTCCGCGAAAAAGACATCTATGTCAGAAGGCAATCTGACAGATAAAACGGCAGGTGTGTCAGGTACGGTAAGGGCGGCTCAGAAGAAAGGCATACAGGTGCGAAATACCAGCACTGCCATGGGCAGAGCCCTTGCCGTAGCCATGGCATCCGCCGGAAGCCCGGCTTCTGAAAGTGCAAATGATGTACCTGAGAGAGACGGCCTGGGCGGAGCAGAGGCGCGTACCGGCGGGGGGGTATCGAGCCTGGAAAAACGCATTCGGGACAAGAAAGGTCTGGCGGAGGAGCTTGGGATCGGAGAGATTACGCTGACGGATATTCTGCGGGAACTGGAGAAGCCTGCCCGTGATCCCAGAGACGATATGCCCAAGCCCATTCTGCGCAGCGACGTGTTGGAAATGAAGGACTTAAAGCCGGGGATGGTGTTGAAGGGAACCGTGCGTAATGTGATTGATTTCGGCGTATTTGTGGACATCGGCGTTCACCAGGACGGGTTGGTGCATATCTCTCAGATTACGGACCGCTATATCAAGCATCCGCTGGAAGCCGTCAGGGTGGGGGATATTGTGGAAGTGCAGGTGCTCTCCGTAGACACGGCAAAAAAGAGGATTTCCCTGACAATGAAAATCAATCAGGATCAGAAGTAATCAGGCCGGGTTTGCAGGGAGAAGGGGAGTATCATGACAGAGAAAAAGAAACGACTGTTATCCACAGCGGGATTTCTGGCAGGACTTGGAGTGCTGCTGGCGCTGGCTACGGCCTTTGACCTTCAGGTGAGTCATATTCTGGCAGAGGGGAATCTGACGGAGGGACGCTATTATTCCGTGAATTTTCTGTGCAATTTGGTAGAGATCCTGGGGGCATGGCCAATCTGGGCTGCGATTGTTTTTGCTTCTTCTGTGCTGGCGGTATCTTTTGAAGCAGGAGGAGGCGTGAAGGGGATATTCCGTGTTTTCTTTTTTCTCCTTTCCACAGCCTCCGCCGGGCTTCTCCTGCGGGACGGGTTAAAATATACCTTTCGGATCTATGACAGGGAGGAGCTTCTGGAAGGACCGGGCACCTGGGTGGTATCCCTTGCCTTCGGACTGCTTGTGGCAGCAGCAGTCCTGAGACTGGCCGGGAAGGGGATCAGGCGGAATCTGGACAGTCTGCTGCCCCTTGCACTGGCAATTTTATGCAGTTGCAGTTGTTATTTTATAATTGAAATGATTAAGACTCCCATGGGAAGAATGCGGTTCCGGGGGATGCACCTGCTGGGAGACTATTCCTGTTTTACGCCATGGTATCAGGCAAGTGCTGCCGGAGAGGTGTTAAGGGACAGGGGGCTGGTGAGGGACTGCTTTAAATCATTTCCCTCCGGCCATACCTTTTCTGCGGGAATGTCCTACATACTGATTATGCTGCCCGATGTGCTGCCTGGATGGAAGACCACCAGGGGTAAGGTACTGTCATATTTAATACCTGTGTGTTATACGGGGTTTGTGGGATTCTTCAGGATTGCGGCGGGAGCTCATTTTTTCAGTGACGTGCTGGCAGGAGGGACGCTGGCATATGTGGCGGTGCAGACTTTTCGGTATGTGTTTCTGCGCAGAAGCATCGGGAAAGCGGTACAAACCGGCACCGCGGCGGCGTGAGGCGCATGTGGCGGTACCTCGGCCCCACGCCGGACGGCTTGGTAACTTAAAGCCTGATATAGTTTGCGGAACAGGGAGGCACTTTCCAGGTGCTTCCTTCTTTTTTTGCCGGAGATCCGAAGGAATAGATCAGCTCTCCTTCAGGAAGCTCGCTTTCAAAGCCGGCGGCTTTGGCGGAGGGGTTGAGGATTACCAGGATCCGTTCGCCGGCGGCGCTTCTTAAGTAGGAAAGGGGATACGCGTTTTCGGCGGCGTAGACAAACTCGATTTCACCGTTGCTTTGCAGGGCGGCATGGGCCTGCCTTAAGGCAATCAGCTTCCTGACCTCATGGTACAGCGAGTTCTCGTCGGCCATCTGCGCTTCCACAGTGGGTCTGTCCGCCGCATCATCCATTTTGACGTACAGCTTTTCGGACGGGGCACTGCTGAAGCCGCCGTTTGCCGTGTGGTCCCATTGCATGGGGGAACGGGAGCCGGTGCGGTTATAACCACCCTCCACGGAAGTCAGTCCCTCAACATAACGCATACCGATTTCGTCCCCGTAGTAGAGGAAGGGGGCGCCGGGCATGGAGAGCAGGAAGCTGAAAGCAATCTTCATTTCGTCAGGATTCAGACGTCTTGCCAGTCTGTCCATGTCATGATTGCCGGAAGGAATGCAGATCAATCCCTTCTTGTCTGTTTTTTCATAATTATCCCGATATTTTTCCACAAAGGCAGACACGTCTCCCTTGCCTTCAGAGGAGAAGAAAGGATGGTCACAGCGGAAAAGGTCATTGTAATGGGAAGGACCGAAGTGAAGCAGAAAATCCATGTGGAAGCCGCCCAGAAGGGACTTGTCCGGCTCCCCCCACTCGGACACGAAAGCTGCCTCGGGGAAGTCCCTGTCCAGAAAGGCACGAACCTTGTTCCACAGCGCTATGGTGCCCTTTCCCTCTTCATCGTTCTTCACCAGAGAGCCCGCCATGTCAACCCGGAATCCGTCACAGCCCATGGAGAGCCAGAACCGGATCACGTCCAGCATGGCGTCAAGAGTAGCCCTGGGCCCCTCGTCCTCGGGGGACTGCTGCCAGGGGCGGGTGATCTTATAGTAACCGTAATTTAAGGCGGGCTGCATGGAAAAGAAGTTCAGGGCGACTGCGCCGTCCCTGGGTGAGATGCCCCTGAGGCAGCCCATGTTCTCGGGGGACTCCCAGACGTTGTCCGTCCAGATATACCGGTCCGTATATTCGTTTTTTCCGGCTTTCATGGATTCCCGGAACCATTTGTGTTCCACGGAAGTGTGCCCGGGGACGAGATCCAGCAGAACGTGAATTCCGCGTTTATGCGCTTCGGTAAAAAGCTCTCTCAGGTCTTCATTGGTGCCGTATCTGGGCGCCGCAGTGTAATAATCCGCCACGTCGTAACCTGCGTCGCCGAAAGGGGAAAGGAAGCAGGGATTGATCCAGACCGCGTTGCATCCCAGCTCCTGTATGTAATCCAGGCGCCGGATGATCCCCTGAAAGTCTCCGATACCGTCTGCATTGGTATCCTGGAAGGACTGGGGATAAATTTCATAGAAAACAGCGTTGTCGAGCCATTTAGGCATAGCAGTAACCTCCTGTATGAAAACGTTTTCTTGTACTTCATGTTTATCATACATCTTTTTGCGCAGATTATCCAGAGTTTTCCAAAAAATTTTAGGGTATAACTTTTATTTTTCTGCAGACAATAAATCGTAATCATTTTGAAAGGTCCGGGAAGGCTGCTGAAACAGGCCAAAGCAGCAGGATGCGGAAGGAGGGCGGCAGATGAGAGTATGCCTTCTGATTATGATGGGAGTCAGTTATGGACTCCTGTCCTCCGCAGGTGTGTTCACCGTACTGGCGGCAGTGGGGCTTGTGCCCAGGTTTGCCGGTAAGACCCATACTGCGGGAAAGATAATTCTATATGAGGAAGCGGTGATCTTCGGCACGATCACAGGCGCAATCTTAAGTATTTTTTCCAGATACTGTCAGTTTGGTGCCTGGTGGCAGGAGCTGTATCCTCAGGCCGAGGTGCAGCTTCATGTGATCGGTTCGATCTGGCAGGCAGCTTTCGGTTTGTTCGCGGGCATGTTCGTAGGCTGTCTGGCACTGGCAATCGCAGAGATGCTGGACAGTATTCCCATTTTGTCCAGGCGTATTTCCTTTCGACATGGGATCGGACTGGCGGTGGTCAGTATGGCAATCGGGAAGCTGTGCGGCTCGCTGTTCTATTTTCTGACGGAATTTCATCGAACCGGCTAGTGGGGGTCAGTGAGGAATGGAGAATAAAACGGTTTATTTAAAATGTGAGAGAAATGTGGAAGTGAAAGAGCCGGATGTCTTTCTGGCGGATGTGGGGACGGTCCGCTGCTCCGATACCGTGCTTGACGCAAGGCTGAAGGCGATCAAGGTGCATCATTTCGGAAAAGAGGGTGCAAAAAGGTGCGTGATCAGCACACTGAAGCTGGTAGAGCTGATGGAAAAGGAATGTCAGAATATCAGCGTACAGATTGTGGGGGAAACGGATGTGCTGGTAGAGTGGATCAGCGTCGGCAGGCATAAGGGCTGGCAGCAATGGCTCCGGGCAGCCCTGGTCTGTCTGGTCAGCTTTTTCGGGACGGCTTTTACCATCATGGCCTACCACAACGACGTGGGGATCAATGAGGTGTTCACCCTGCTTTATACGATGGTAATGAACCGGGAGCCTCAGGGCCTGAATATTCTGGAAGCGGCATATTCCATAGGGCTTGCCGCGGGCATTATCCTGTTCTTCAACCATGTGGGGGGCAGGCGGCTGACCAAGGATCCCACGCCTATCGAGGTTTCCATCCGCAAATATGAGGAAGACGTGGATAAGGCGCTGATCGCCCAGGCGGGCAGGGAAGGGAAAGAAGAGGAATGAATCCGGCGGGGAAATCGGGCAGGACAGATTAATTAAAGCCCCGGAATCCCTTGCCGATGATTTCACTGCTGTTGGTGATGGCGATGAAGGCCCCCGGCTGTGTCCTGCGGATGAAATTCCGCAGCTCCACGGCCTGGCGGCGTTTCATAATGGTGATAATGACGGTCTTTTCATTGTGCTGGTAGGCCCCCAGGGCATGATAAACAGTGGCGCTTCGGTTCAGCTCCTTCACGATATAGTCACAGATGGGATCGGGATTGTCACAGATAATGGTAAAACATTTACAGAGGTTGATATTTTCGATTACCCCATCCACTACCAGGGATTTGGCCAGCAGCCCGCAGAGGGAGAAGAGGCCGGTCTGGGCGTCGAACACCAGGCAGGAGGAGACTACGATGCCAAGATCCACAAGAAACAGGGCAGTACCGATATTGAACCGGGTATGCTTTTTCAGAATCATGGCGATGATGTCCGTTCCGCCTCCGGATGCGCCCATATTAAAGAGAATTGCGGAGCTGAAGGAGGGCAGGGCAATGGCGAAGATCAGCTCCAGTACGGGCTCGCCTGTCAAAGGATGATCCATGGGAAAGAGAATCTCCGCCGCAGACAGCCCCACCGAAGTCAGAACGCTTACATAGACGGTCTTGAGACCTGCCTCCCTGCCGAGAAAGAGAAAGCCCAGCAACAGCAGTGCCATATTGATGATAAAGGTAATACTGCCGGGAGTTGTGGGCAGAACGGCGCTTAAGACCACGGCAATGCCGGTGACGCCACCGAAAGAAAAATTGTTCGGGAATTTGAACAGGTAAACCCCTGTCACCAAAATCAGTGTGGCGACAGTGAGCATACAGTATTCCCAAAAGATCTGCCTGAGGTGCATCCTGCTGGTCCGCATAATGAAATCTCCTTTATCCTGTTGTAAGCCATGGACTATTATACCACCTTTCCAACGGCCGTGCAAACAGGAAAGGCGTAAAATGCAGGCCGCAATTCCGTGCCGGGCCGGCCGCCGGGGCGGTGCCCCGGGCCTTCCGGTGTCCCGAAACAGAAGGGGTAATTGCAAGGCATAATATAAGGTAGAGATGCCTGAAAAGCGGAATGTCATCCTGTAATATCACAGCAAATTCCAAATGCTGGGAGGCCAAAATACGATTATTCCCTGAATTCCCGCATTCCGCGCCGATTGTGTTCCATGAAGATTATCAAAAGATGTAAATATTTCGCTAATAGCGAAAAAAGTGCTTGCAAAATACAACGATAGGTGGTAGAGTAAAGACATGTGAAGCGGGTTTAGCAGGGACGGTTCACAGAATATGACAATTTCAAGTAAAGAAAGGGAGAGGAGTAAAAATGAAAGGAAAGAAGTTTTTAGCATTTTCGTTGACGGTAGCTATGTTGGCGGGTAGTGCTCTGACCGTATCTGCTGCGGGCGTTTCTGATGTGTTCAACGCAGGCTATTATGCAGACAAGTACGGTGATCTGAAGACTGCTTACGGTACTGACGAAGCAGCGCTTTTAAAGCACTTCATGACCAGCGGCGCTAAGGAAGGCCGTGTTATGAGCCCCATCCTTGACGTAGTAGCATATCGCAACGCATATGCAGATCTGAACGCAGCATTCGGTGATAACTGGGATGCGTATGTTGATCATTATCTTACTTATGGTATCAAGGAGAAGAGAACCACGGGCGTTCTGTTCGACCTGGCTGACTATGCAGCAAAGAATCCTGATGTAAAGGCTGCTTACGGCGATAACTATGCAGAGATCGCTAAGCATTACGTAAACTTCGGTATTAAGGAAGGCAGACCCGGCGGTACTGTTGTGAAGGCAGCTCCTGCAGCTCCTGCAGCAAGCGGATCCAACAACGGCGGCGGCACTACCACTACTCCTGAACCGGAGAAGCCTACCACAACGGCTCCCGCTGAGCATGTACACATCAAGGGACAGCTGCTTGGTGCAGTAATTCCTACCTGCAAGACACCCGGTTACAATGAGTGGAGATGTAATGCAGTTCTTCTGGAGAACAAGTACGATGCAAAGGGCAACTGGATCGGAACCGGCCCTATTCTGACACCCGACGGCCAGGAAATGCACTGTGACCAGGTATGGAGAGAGAATCTGAATGTAGCACATGTTAAGCCTGTAAATGAGGATCAGGTGTACGTAGAGCATGCAACCTGTGCTTCTAACGGCAAGATCGTTTATACCTGTACTCTTTGCGGTGAGCAGCAGACAGAAGTTGTTGAGAAGCTTCAGCCTGTATACACCAACAAGGTTAAGTCTGTTGCATCCAAGAGCTGCAAGCTTGAGGATCGCGGCTATGACGAGTATCAGTGCGTAAACTGTAACGGTACGGTTCATGCTAACAACAAGGTTATGCGTGATCCCCTGCCTCACAGATTATCTAATGATAAGGATCAGGTTAATGTAATTACTCCTTCTACCTGTACGGCAAAGGGTTCTGCATATGGTTACTGCAGTATCTGTGGTACAAAGGTAACGGTTGATCTGGAGCTGGCTCCTCATAAGGAAAAGACTGTAAAGGCTTATGCAGATGCTTATCTGACAGGCAATGCAGCTAGAACTCATATTGAGTATGATGTTACTTACTGTGAGAATTGCAAAGAGATTACCGACGTACAGAATAAGACCGCTGAGATTAATTGTGTTGATGCTGACGGCGACGGCGCATGTGATGCTTGTAAGCTTCTGATTAACAGAAACGCAACCACTCAGATTAAGGATTACAAGGTGGGCGAGACCTTTATCGGCAATGTACAGTAAAAGTAAAGCCCAATTTGATTTCAAACCCTGCTAAAGTTTGATGAAAAATATCCCAAAGCCAGACGTAAGTCTGGTGGCGGGATATTTTTTATTCTAAGAAAATGCTGATGAAATCATCGCTTTCTGTGTACCACTGGCCGATCAGAGCGTCAGCCGGGCACTTCGCCGCAGGTTTTAATGATTTCGTATTTCCTTTTTCAAGGGATTATGATACTATTAAGGTAAAGCAGGGAAGAATGAAAGCAGAGACGTGTTTCGAAGCCGTGTAAGGGCAGAGAGGATGACTATGAGAGGGAAAACATTTTTTGCTTTTTTGCTGATAACAGTGATGCTGGCGGGGGATGTCCTGAGTGTGTCCGCGGCAGGAGTGAAAGACATATTTGATGCCGATTTCTATGCCGGAAAATATAATGATTTAAAGTCTGCGTACGGAAACGACGAAGAGGCCCTTCTGGAGCATTTTCTTTCCCGCGGTGCAGGAGAAGGGCGCGTTATGAGTCCCGTTCTTGACGTTGTGGCATATCGGGCAGCATATGCGGATTTGAACGCTGCCTTCGGGGATGACTGGAATGCCTATGTCAGGCATTATTTCACTTATGGCATTGCGGAAAAGAGAACCTCCGGCGTCTTATTTGACCTGGCTGCATATGCAGAGCAGAATCCTCATGTACAGGCCGCCTGCGGCAATGATTATGCTGCTGTTGCCCGGTACTATCTCAGGGAAAACAAGACCAGCGACGGTATTGTGAAGAAGGCGGTAGGTACCGTTTCCAGGAGTCTGACGGGAAGCGGGGAGCGTGGTGCCGGGACGGCGGAAACGCCGGATGCAAATATAGCGGCCGGGGAAGGAGATAAAGCGGTAAAATCCGGGGCCGGAGACCCTGAGTCGGAAATCGTCGATGCGGAAAAACCTGAGCCGGAAGCATCCGGGTCGGAAGCTCCTGCATTGAAGGCGCCTGTAAAGGGAAATCCTGTCTCAAATGAGCCTGCTTCAAATATAACGGCAGCGGGAGCATTTGCCACGGAACACATTCATGCCTGGGTTCTGGTGGGCTGCAGGGAGGCCACTTGTGTGGAAGACGGTTATAAGGAGTATTGCTGCCAGGATATAATCGCATATACGGATGCGGCAGGCAATGTGGTTGCTACATTGAAGTGTAAGGAAACGATGCGCGAGGAAATAAAGGCAGCTCATACAAGGCCGGAATATGTGGTGTATACCGTATTTCCTTCCTGTACCCAGGGAGGTATTGCCGAGTATAACTGTACCGTGTGCGGCGAGGCCGTGAGTGAAGAGGTTGCGGCATCCGGGCATGATTACGACGGAACTGCCGACAAGCCTGTGAGAACAAAGGCATCGACCTGCACGGAAGCAGGAAGAGAGGTGTTTCTCTGTAAAAGATGCGGGGCAGAAATCACGGAGGAGCTTCCTTTGGCGGATCACACTGTAGCGGAATGGGTAACGGACCAGGATGCCACCTGTGGGGCGGAAGGGAAGAGGCACGGAAGGTGTTCGGTGTGTAACACACTGATTTATGAGAGCACGGAAAAAGCAGCCCACAGGAATGTGGAAAACAGGAACGTTATAGAAGATGCCTATCAGGTCAGCACCAGTGTGCGGCATTCGGTTCAGAACATCACCTATTGCAGGGACTGCGGATATATCATTTCAGCCAGTGAGCCCAGCTATGTAAACTGTGCGGATGCCGGGAACGGCAAGTGTTGTACCTGCAAGCTTGATGTGACCCGAGCGGCCCTGGAGGCGGTGAAGGTATATAAAGCCGGGGATGTTTACGACTGCGGACAATGAGGGGAAAGCGGCATCTGTAAAATGTGCGCGTAGCACAGAAAAGATGCCGTTTTCGTATAATCTGCAGGGAACTGCACATACTGATCAAAAGCTTTGCAGGAAAGGAGCGGTATCAGTATGGAGGAAATAAAGGAACAGGAAAAGACACAGGAGCAGGAGACGCGGCAGCAAAAGAAATACGAGAAATATGTGAAGGAGGTTACGCCTACTCACAATCTTTGGCTTCAAATGCTGAAAGCCTTCGTTACCGGCGGTATCATTTGCTGTCTTGGTCAGTTTATATTGAACTGCGCGGGTCAGATGGGACTGGAAAAGCAGGACGCAGGAAGCTGGTGTTCTTTGATTCTGGTGCTGCTGTCTGTTATTCTCACCGGCTTTGGCATTTATCCGAAGATCGTAAAATGGGGCGGTGCGGGAGCTCTTGTGCCCATTACCGGCTTTGCCAACGGCGTGGCGGCTCCGGCTATTGAATACAAGGCAGAGGGCCAGGTATTCGGCATCGGATGCAAGATCTTCACCATTGCCGGGCCGGTGATTTTGTACGGCATCTTTGCCAGCTGGCTGCTGGGGCTGGGATACTGGATCGGGAAGATGGTTGGAGTATTTTGAGGACAGTTACAGAAAAGATATAGAAGCAGAGTTTGTATTATAGGCAGAGTGGCAAATGCAATGATTTGTCAGTCTGCTTTTTATTGTGCGTTCTATTTTTTCCACTTATAATATGATTATATTGAAAAGTAGGTTAAGATCGAAGTGATTATAGATATAAGAAATAAGACAAGAATATATCGATTGCAAAAGAAAATGTAATGCACTTATAAATGATGCGGCATTGGATGCGAGAGTAAAGATAGCAACGGATATGATCCGGGGGAATGAATCTTTGGAGAAGGTGGTAAAGTATTCCGGGCTGCCGGAGGAAAAGGTTTTGGAATTATAGGGAGGCCGTGAAACATGAATAGCCGGGCATACTATACGCCTGGTGGCGTAAAAGGAAAAAGAAACCGGAAGGCAGGCTAAGGCGTTCCGGTTTCTTTCTTCTTTTCGGTAAACAGGCGGACAAGGGCGCTGACCCCGCCAAGGATCAACACCAGATAAAAGCTGATTCCCCTGCTGATACAGATGGAGGCCACAAGATAGTGTCCGGGGAAGACGGCGCCGAACACGCTGCTGTACATGGCCTCGGTGACGCCCTGGGCCCCGGGGATCGGCAGCATCTCCACTGCCACAGAGACGGAAGCCTGCAGGAAAAAAATACCTGGTAATGCCATTCCCAGCAGTCCCAGCCCCCGGTACACCATACAGACCAAAATCAGGGGGCAGCATCTTTGCAGGAAGGAACCGGCTATGATTGTCGCTACCATCTTTTTGTGTTTCTGCAGGAACCCCACAGTTTCCTGATAACCGGAGAAAAAGCCCTCGATTTTTTCCCGCCGGGCTTCAGATTCCTTCCACAGCTTCAGGCGTACGGGGATATGCTCCAAACGGTATAGAAGCCTCTTAATCCACGCAGTGCGGAACATGATTAAGAACAAAATGATTACCCAGCCCACATGCAGCACTACCCCCAGACAGAACAGGCCATAGTACCCCTCCAGATGTGCGTGCAGCGGCCTGCTCCAGAACACCAGCACGCCCAATCCCAGCAGGGCCATCACGAATTTGTTAAAAACCGCGATAATCATCAGAATGGCAAAAGAGGAGGAAAAAGAACAGCCGTCCCGGTTCATATAATATAACTGCATGGGCTGGCCGCCGCTGGCGGACGGAGTGATTCCGGAAAAGAAAAATCCGGTAAAGGAATAGGAAAAGCAGCGGAATAAAGACTGCCCTTCTCCAATTCCCCTCAGCAGATACCAGATCATAATGCCTTCCATCGCCACAAAGGAGACCGCCAGCAAAACCGCCGCCATCAGGTACCATCCGGACATTTCTCCTATGGCGGCCAGCATTCCGTGAAAATCCTGTCCCCTGAAAACATTCCAGAAGGTCAGCCCCATAATTGTGATAAACAACAGGGCATAGAGTACAAATTTGCGAATTCTTTTTTTCCTGTTCATCTTCGTAACACCTTATACGTTATTTTCTGCCATATACGCTAACACAGATTTCTAAACAATTGTCTGCGCCATTTCAAAAGAAATTCTAAAGGCCTCTTAAACAGCGCTTTCTTAACTTTACTATCCGACGCGTTCCTTGTCAATAAGGGGAATCCGGCTGTTTATGCTTGACAGGGCGGCAGTTCTGTATTATATTATAAGTGTACTAAGAAAGTTAATACACTCCAAATTCATAATACACTTAATCTAGAAGACTAAGAAGGCATGTAAAAGGCAGCGGTTGACAGATAGTCCGGGAAGGAGCGGAGGGCTCATGATTTTGTTGGATTACAGGGATAAAAGGCCGATCTATGAGCAGGTTGTGGAAAAACTGGAAAAACTTATCATGGGGGGGGCACTTGAGGCCGATTCCAAGATGCCCAGTGTCAGGGCTATGGGCATTGATCTGGCAGTAAATCCGAATACCGTTCAGCGGGCTTATAACCAGCTGGAAAAAGAAGGCTACCTCTATACCGTATCCGGAAGAGGCAGCTTTGTGGCGCCCGAAAGCGAATGGCGGGAGGGTAAGAAGAAAAAGATACTGGAGGAATGGCGGCTTGTGACAGAGGGGGCCAGGGAAGCCGGGTTGACCAGGGAGCAGATGATGGAGCAGCTTGTACAGATATATGAGGAGGGGCGGCATGATTGAAGTGACGAAGATCAGCAAGAGCTTTGACGACATCAAGGCCATTGACAATGTAAACGCCCGGATCGAGGAAGGGCATGTATTCGGCCTGGTGGGAACCAACGGTGCCGGGAAATCGACCTTTATGAGAATGTTGAGCGGTGTATTGAAGCCGGAGGCCGGAGAAATCCTGATTGACGGAGAGCCGGTGTATGACAATCCGGCCAGCAAGGAAAAGATATTTTATATTTCGGACGACCAGTTTTTTTTCAAAAGCGGTACGCCGGAAGACATGGTCAGGCTGTACAGGACCTGCTATCCGGCCTTTGACAGGGAGAAATGGAAGGATCTGACGGGAAAGTTTGGCCTGGATAAATCGCGAAAAGTCAATACCTTTTCCAAGGGAATGAAAAAGCAGCTGTCCGTGATCTGCGGTGTCTGCAGCGGTGCAAAATACCTTCTCTGTGACGAAACCTTTGACGGGCTGGATCCGGTGATGCGCCAGGCGGTAAAGGCGCTCTTTATCAGGGAAATAGACGAGAGGGGGCTTACCCCGGTCATAGCTTCCCATAATCTGAGAGAGCTGGAGGACATCTGTGAGTATGTGGGCCTGCTTCACAGGGGAGGGATTCTGCTGGAGAAGGACATCGATGACATGAAGCTGAATATTCATAAGCTGCAATGTGTGATCCGTGAAGAAGAGATGCTGCAGAAGATCCGGCGAAGCCTTGATGTGGTGTCGGTTGACAACAGAGGTTCACTGTATACGGTGACGGTGCGGGGGGAGAAGGAAGGCATTATTGAATTCATGGAGCTCCTGAATCCTGTTTTTTACGAATTGCTGCCGTTATCCCTGGAGGAAATATTTATCAGCGAAACGGAGGTGAAGGGCTATGACGTCAAAGCGTTGCTTTTTTAGATTGATGCGGGAAGATCTCAGACATAAGATCTGGGTGCTGGTGCTGTCCGTTCTGGGAAATATGCTGGCTGTTCCGGTCTGTTATCTGATCAGTACGGGGCAGAGCAGCCGGATGATGGGGGTGACAGTGCAGAGTCTGACGGTCGGGATCGGAAGCGTTGCGGAATTTTTCAGTTATACTGTAATGGTCTCCGGCGGCGTCATTGCCGTATGCGGTGCATTGATCGTCGGGCTCTCGGGTTTCCGCTACGTATTTCACCGCAATATGGTGGATACCTATCACAGCATTCCGGTGAGGCGGAGGACTCTTTTTCTGGTAAACTGGCTGAACGGATTTTTGATTTGGCTTGTGCCCTTCCTGATCTGCCTGGGGCTTACCCTTTCCCTGGGGCTGGGAAAGCTGGCAGGCCTCAAGAACAGTCTGGGCGGGCTGGCAATGAATGAGGGAGAGCGGCTTATAGCTTCCCGGTGGCCTGCAGCCAGCGACTTGATTGCCAGCACCCTTATATCTCTGCTGGGGCTGACGGTGGCATTTTTGCTGATCTATCATCTGGCGCTTCTGGCAGTGATGTTGTGCGGTAATATTTTGAACGCAATGGTGACGACGGCAAGCCTGGGAACAGGAGTCATTACGGTATGGCTTTTGTCCACACTGTTTTGCGGGGAATATTTTGATACCTTTGTGAATAGTGCGGCAACCGGATACCGGGGATTGTCGTATGCTTCGCCCCTGGTCTCGGCTATTATGTTATTGTACCGCCGGGTAGCTTCCTTTCAGGAAGGGCCGGGAAACGAGATTTTCTTCTGGATGCCCTGCCTGTTCGACCTGTTGATTGCACTGATGCTGGGAGGGCTTGCCTTTCTGGCTTATCATAAGAGGCCGTCAGAGCTGGCAGAGCAGGGCCTTAAGTGCCGGCCGGTGAGATTCCCCATACAGATTATGGTTTCTCTGGCGGCAGGCATGGGCGGCTGGCTGCTTTTCTATGCCATAGGAGAAAGTGCCGGGCTGTTCTGGGGAATTTTCGGAGCCGTGCTGGCGGGAGGAGTTTCCTTCTGCGTAATGGACATTATTTTCCATATGGATTTCAAAGCCTTTTCCGCCCATAAGATTCTGCTGGGGCTGACGGTGGCGGCGGAGGTCTTTCTGGGGCTTATGTTTTACCATGACTGGTTCGGCTACGACAGCTATCTGCCGGACAGGGAGAAAATAGCGGAGGTGGCAATATTTGACAATATATATTGTAACAAATATGGTCCCTACTATGATATAAAGGATGAAATGCACCCGATCAACAAGGTGCATATCCGGAACAACGACGGGGTATATACTTTTCTGGAGTCTGTGACGTCAGCTGACGGCCGGAGGCAGGAGGACCCTCTCTATGGGACGGAGCTTATCCTGACGAAGGTTACGCTGAAAAGCGGCAGGAGTTATTACAGATATTACAGTATAGGTCATGGTAACAGCGAGGCGGCCTGTGCACTGCTTTCCTCGCCGGAGTATGTGGATGTCAACCTGCGGCTTAAACAGGGAGAAAGAGGGTATACACGTATTAACCTGTATCAGGGGGATATTGTTGAAGAAATCCGGGTGGAAACGCCGGAAGGCGGAAAGCTGCTGGAGGCAGTCTGTGAGGCATATAACAAGGATCTGGAAGAGGATCCGGAGAGTTTCATCCACAGAGAAGGAAGGCTGCTCTGCAGTATTTCGCTGAGCAGTGAAAACAATAACGGCAGAAGGTACCTGGAGGTATACGAGGGGATGAGGCATACCCTGGAAGTTCTGCGGCAGCATGGCTACCCGGGATTTGCAGAGCCTCTGAAGGCGGAAGCGGTAAGTGAGATTCGGCTGGATCTGGGCTACAGGTATGTAGATGCCGGAGAAAGCTGGGATCCGGTGGAAGCCGCCAGGGACACATATGGGGTGTGGCCGGAGGAAGCTGTGGAGGATTCTGAAAACGGGTCGGAGGGTACCGGAATGTACACGGATTTGCCGAAGGTGGACCAGGCCTATACGGAAGCGGAAGAATGCGTTGTGTGTATAACGGACGAGACAGAGATCAGGGAGCTTCTGGAACTGATTTCCTATGACTCCGGCCGCGGCCGTGGGGGAGTCTTCCGGTTAAATCCTGTGGATCGGGTTACAATAGTGTTGAAGGAGGAGCAGAAGGTGATGTATGTGAATATTCCCTACGGCGCTCTGCCTGAAAAATATATTCTGAGGTTTGGAGACCTGTAACCTGCAGCGGCATAAACGGTAAAAGGATTTGGAAGGATGTGATGATGAAATGAGTGAGAGAGCAAAGGGTGGAATTGTTCTGATTTACGGAGAGGAAGGCGCTTCCGAAGCGCTGGAATGTATGATAAAGGGCTGCGGCTTTGGCGTGGAGAGGCTGAACAGGAAGGAGGAACTGGCAGAGCGGTTTTCCGGGGATGACGCGGTACTTTTACTGTTTGACTTTCAGACGGAGGCAGGAGATGATGCGGCAGCGCTGGGGCTGCTGGCTGAATTAAGGGAAGGCTGTCGGAAACCAATCATTGCCATCGTGGACAAAGAGAGAACCATGCTGCGGATCCTGGCGCTGAATGCCGGGGCGGATGATCTGCTGGACAGCGAGTGTTCCAGCCTGGAAAGCCTTGCCCGGATTCAGGCGCAGATCCGCTGTTATCACCGGCTTGTGGGAGAAGAGCATTCCCACCTTATGAAAATGGATGATCTGGAGGTGGACGATAAGGCTAAGCTGGTCAAGGTAAAAGGAAATAAGGTAAAGCTGACCCCTACAGAGTATAAGATCCTGCATCTTCTCATGGAACATCCCGGACGTGTCCTTTCCAATAAACAGATTTATGAGAGCATCTGGAAGATGGCGCCTATCGGCGCAGATAACACGGTAGCGGTGCATATCCGCCACATCAGGGAAAAGATAGAAGAGAATCCCCAGGATCCCCGCTATCTCCATGTGGTCTGGGGCCAGGGCTACAAGGTGGGATAAGGAAATACGCAGAGATTATGGAAATGAATAAGCGCTTGTGGTATAATGTCCGTACAGGGCAGAGTCAAGCGGTCAAAGAGGCATATGTCGAGCTTGCTCGGGCAGATGCCTCTTTGACCATTTGACGAGCGAAGCGACCCCGGCCGCCTCCGGCGGCCGGGGCTCTGCCCGGAAGCTCCCCGGAAGCGGGCGTGGCTCTGCCCGAAACTCCCGGAGGCGGGCGTGGCTCTGCCCGAAA
>ERZ777011.1545-NODE-1545-length-23475-cov-3.117933_pt1 | contig 23475 bp, 24 predicted proteins | sample MGYA00374964_ERZ777011 | MGnify/ENA primary metagenome ERZ777011 (study PRJEB29310, sample SAMD00008975) | mouse gut metagenome | study: EMG produced TPA metagenomics assembly of the Metagenome analysis of fecal microbiota from mouse which was promoted... | reverse complement strand
GGGCTGGAGAGGGCTCTGGCGGAGCCCAGGGGGGAGGACGCCTACGGGCTTGCCCACTACTATCGGGATACCGTGTTCGCCGCCATGGAGCGGCTCCGGGCCGCCGTGGACCAGCTGGAGACCATCACCTCCGCCAGGTACTGGCCCTACCCCTCCTACACGGACCTGCTGTTCTCCATCAAATAAGAAGACAGGACCGAGAGGGCCGGCGTGTGCGGGGGCGGATATTGCCAGCGCCCGCCAGACGAAAAATTTTCACGAGACAGAGGCCGGGGCATATTCCCCCGGCCTCCTTCCGTTTGCAGGCAGACGCTACCGCCGTGTCACCACTGCGGCCCTGCGGAATCCCGTCCACTCCAGACGCTGGCCGCATCGGTCACAGAAGCGCTGGTACTCCCTCTCCATGGTCACGCCGCACCGGGGACAGACCGGATAGGTCCCCCCTGTCCGGAAGCGGAGCGCCTCCGTCACCGCCATGGGGCGGCGGAAGGACAGCTCGTCTCCCTGCGGGAGTTGGCGCTGTCCCAGGTCACTCCTCATCAGCCCAGAGCCGCACCATCTCCCAGAACAGTTCGGCAAGACGGACCTTTTTGCTGTTGTTCAGCTGGGACACATTTACCATCGTAGCCAAAAGAGGACGAACCACGTCCCGCGCCTCCACCTCCGTCATCCCGGTCAGGAGAACGGCAGGCTCGATTTTCAGCTTCTGCGAGAGATGGATGACGGTTTTGATACTGGGGTTTCCCTTCCCCTTGAGATACTCCTGCAATGTGGAGCGCGAAATCTCCAGCTCCTCTGAAAACTCGTCCATTGACATATTTCGCATCTCCATAATCATGCGTATAACGGTGGCCATGTTTTGCTGAACTTCCACAGCAATCCTCTCCTTTCGACAAAATTATATATAATTCGACTTGCTATGAGAAGACCGATATGTTGGAAATACGTACCGATTTGCCGGTATCTCCGATACACCTGGGAACCAGCAGATGGAGCGCCCCCTCCGCAGAGAGGCTCCTGCTGTCTCTCAGGCGTTCCGGCTCGCGTGATACATAGGGAAGGAGGGCGCCTTATCAGGTGCCCTCCAGTTCGATCTTGTCTATTTTCTGTTCAAAGTCCTGGATGTACTGTTTACAGGCCCATTCGATTTCTTTGATCCGTGACCGGCCGTAGTATCTCCCGATATAGGTCATCTGTTTTGCAGTTTTTTCGTCAAGAACCATGGTAAATTTGACCTCCACCTTTTTCACCCCCTTCCCCCTTGCCATTTTACTATGTCAACCCCAATGCAGGGCTGGTTTGATATTGATCCAATACCTGCTCCGGACGAAAAATGTCAAAAAAAGGCAGCGGCCCGCCAGCCCCCCGCCGCCGCAACCCAAAATTTTCCTGAACCCGGCAAAAAAGAGCCGGACGGAGATAACTCCGTCCGGCTCCTCTGCCGAAAAAAACAGGTGATTACTTGCCGAACCCCTGGATGATTTCCACGATCTCCGTGCCGATGCGCTGCTGGGCCTCCTTGGTGGCCGCGCCGATGTGGGGGGTGCAGGACACGCTGGGATGGCTGTAGAGCGCCGCGTTGGCGGAGGGCTCCTCGGTGTAGACGTCCAGGCCGGCGGCCCGGACCTTGCCGGCGTTCAGCGCCTCCAGCAGATCCCCCTCGTCCACGTTGTCCCCGCGGGAGGTGTTGATAATCACCACGCCGTCCTTCATCTTGGCGATGTTCTCCCTGCTGATGAGCTTCACGCCGCCCAGGGACGGGGTGTGCAGGGAGATGAAGTCCGCCCGGGCAAAGAGCTCGTCCAGCTCCACGTACTTCATGCCCATCCGCTCCTCGATGCCGGGGACATGGGAGCGGTTGTAGGCAATGACCTCCATACCCACGCCCTTGGCCATGCGGCCCAGGGCCTGGCCGATGCGGCCAAAGCCGATGATGCCCAGGGTCTTGCCCCCCAGCTCGATGCCCTTGCCGTAGGCCTTCTTCTCCCACTTGCCCTCCCGCATGGTGTGGCCCGCCACAGAAAGGAACCGGGCGCAGGAGAACATGTGGCCCAGGGCCAGCTCGGCCACGGAGTTGGAGGAGGCCATGGGGGTGTTCCGGACTGTGATGCCGTTTTCCTCGGCGTACTTCACGTCGATGTTGTCCACGCCCACGCCGCCGCGGATAATAAGCTTCAGCCGGCCGCCCTTGGCCGCGTCGATGTGGCTGGCCCGGACCTTGGTGGCGGAGCGCACCACCACTGCGTCAACATCCCGCAGGGCCGCGCCCAGCTCCTCGGGGGCGTAGAACTGCTCCACCACCTCGTGGCCGTTGGCCCTCAGCTGCTCCAGAGCGGTCTTGTCCATGCCGTCGGTGACTAAAATTCTCATGATTGCATCGTTCTCCTCATTCCACATTTTTATCCATGACCGCTATGCGGTCCATCAGCCGTTCTCGGCCTCGAACTTCTTCAGGAACGCCACCAGGGCCTCCACGCCCTCCTTGGGCATGGCGTTGTAGATGGATGCGCGCAGGCCGCCCACGCTCTTGTGGCCCTTGAGGTTGTCGTAGCCCGCGGCCTTGGTGGCGGCCACCACCTTGGCGTCTAGGTCCTTGTCGCCGGTGACAAAGGGGATGTTCATCAGGGAGCGGAACTGCTTGTCCACCGTGCCCTTGAACATCTTGGAGCTGTCCAGGAAGTCGTACATCACCTGGGCCTTCTCGATGTTCAGCTTCTCCATGGCCTCCAGGCCGCCGATGCTCTTGAGGTACTTGAACACCTTGCCGCAGCAGTAGATGGCCCAGCAGTTGGGGGTGTTGTACATGGAGCCGTTGTCGGCGTGGGTCTTGTAGCTCATGTAGACGGGGGTTCTGGGGTCCAGCTCCTCCGTGTCGCGGAGCAGGTCCTCCCGGATAATGACCACCACCATGCCGGCGGGGCCCACGTTCTTCTGCACGCCGGCGTAGATCATGCCGTAGTCGGACACGTTGCAGGGCCGGGAGAGGAACATGGAGCTCTGGTCACTGACCAGGACATGGCCCTTGGTGTTGGGCAGCTTGGGCCAGGTGACGCCGTGGATGGTCTCATTCTCGCAGATGTAGACGTAGTCGGCGCTGTCGGGGATGTCCAGGTTGTCACAGTCGGGGATATAGCTGAAATTGCGGTCCTTGCTGGAGGCCACCACCTGTACGTCGCCATACTTCTTGGCCTCGGCAATGGCCTTCTTGGACCAGGCGCCGGTCTCCACGTAGCAGGCCACGCCGTTTTTCATCAGGTTCATGGGGATCATGGCGAACTGGAGCGTGGCGCCGCCCTGGATGAACAGGACCTTGTAGTTGTCCGGGATGTTCATCAGGTCCCGCAGGTCCTGCTCCGCCTCGTCGATGATCTGCTGATACACCGCGGAGCGGTGGCTCATCTCCATCACGCACATGCCGGAGCCCTTGTAGTTGAGCAGCTCGTCCCGGATCTCCTCCAGAACAGGCTCCGGCATGGTGGCAGGTCCGGCGGAAAAGTTATACGTGCGGTTGTACTTCATGGTTCGTTCCTCCTCAAATGTAAACAGTTGTTAGAACCTGCATTCACAATCGGGGGATGCCGGATGGACGAGGATTTTTCTCGTCAGACAAGGAGATTTTCCGCAGCAATCCTGACGGATTGCAAGGGAAATCGACGAAGTATGGCGGGAAAAAGACAGCCCAGACGGCGTGCAACGGTTGTGAATACAGGTTCTTAGGGTGCTTCTCCAAGCAACTCCCAGTATAGTACACTTTCTGGAAAGAATCAACCGGGGAAATAAAGAAAAATCAGCCTGCCTGAGCGGACTGATTTTTCTACGGCAGACGCGGCTGCCACCTGCACGCCACGGCGCAGGTGAAGTCCCGGTTCTCGCCGTTTCCCTCGAAATGGAGGGTTATCACCGCCTCCCCGGGGCCCACGGCGGTGACAAGGCCCGTGGCCCCGTCCACCGCCGCCACCTCCGGGCGGTCAGAGGCGTAGGAGACGGCATAGACCCCCTCCGCGTTCACCGGCAGGAGTCGGGCGCTCTGGCCCTGGCAGTCGAAACGCATCACGTCCGGACTGGCGGCCAGGGCCCCGGCCCGGTCCTCCTCCAGCCGGGCGGTCAGAAGCGCCAGCTGCCCGGCCCGGTCCATGGTCCCGTCCAGGTCATGGCAATCCCCCCAGTCGTAGAGCAGTCCGCCCAGGGCCGTCTCCCGCTGGTCCGGAGGCAGCTGGTCCAGGGCGATGCGGGCAAAGCGGGCGGGGTTGAGGACATACAGATCGTAGAGCATCCCGTTGTAGCCCTCGGCACAGGCCCCGTCCAGACCCCGGACATGGGAGAGAAGGATCTGGTACTCCTCCTCCGTCAGGCTCTGACCCTGCTCCTCCACGTAGGAGAAGATATCGCCGCAGGCCTCCCATACGCAGTCAAAGCCCTCCCGGACCGGCGCGGCCAGCTCCTCCCAGGTCACATCCGCCAGCAGGGGCAGCCAGGTCCCGGTGCTCTCCCCCCGCCACACCCGCTCCCGGATCAGATCCGCGCCGGACACCTTCTCCGGCAGAGGGACGGCCGGGGCCCGGTCCGTCTCCCGGGGAGCGGGGGACTTCCGGCCGCAGGCGGCCAGGAGCAGGGCGCATGCCGCGCATACTATTATAATATGCCTTTTCACGCCTGCGCCTCCCTTACTGCGTTGTGGGCAGATTCATCCCCTCAAAGCGGATGCTGTTCTGGTAGTCGAAAATGGATATGGCGTTGAAGGCGGTCTCCAGCTCCGGGCTGCTCCGGGTGTCGGTGTAGGCGTCGCCGTTGGGCAGGATGAAGCCCGCCGTGACCCGGAGGATATAGGTCACCGGAAGCCGCCCTCCCTCCTGGGGCTCTCCGGCGAGGCCGAAGAAGGGGGTGATCTCATAGTCAAAGAGGTCCCGCCCAAAGTCCTCCCCAAAGTAGGCCAGCGCGTCCTCCTGGAGCCGCCGGGTCACGGCCTGGGTCAGGCCGTCGGGGTCCATGCTGTCGTAGATCAGCTCTCCGCCGGGGGAGGCGGGGGCGGCGTTCACATAGTCCTCCAGCCACGCCAGCCAGGCGGCGATCTCCTCCCGGTACAGCTCCAGGGACTCCCGGCGCTGCCGGTCCTGGGGGGACTCCTCCCACACGCACCGCACCGTACAGGCGAAGTCATACTGCCCGCTGGCGCACTCCACGTGCATCCGCACCGTCGCCGTTCCGGGGCTGACGGCGACGACCGTGCCGTCGGAGACGTTGGCAAAATCCGCCACATCGGGGTTGTCAGAGGTATAGCTGACCGCGTACACCCCCTCCACGTTCACCGGCTGGAGGGAGAATGCGTCTCCCTGCGCCGTGAGGGTCACGTCGGTGACGTTGGCCGACACGCCGCCCACGTCCAGGCCCAGGGCTGCGTAGACCTCCCGGTCCGTGAGATAGTCCTCCACAGCGCCGGCCCGGCCCGCCTGTTCGCTGAGGGGGTAGCGGAGCCAGTCGATCACATCGGCCCGCTCCTCATCCGTCAGGTACTCGCTGGCCATGACGGAGGCGAACCGCTGGGGGTTCTTCTCATAGAGGGGCCAGAGGATCCCCTCCTGGATGGCCGCGGCGTAGGCCCCGTCGATGGCCGGATCGCTGCGGGAGCGGTTGGAGAGGATGTCGTGGACCTGTCCCCAGCTCACGTCGCTGTCCCGGACAAACCGGCACAGCGCGTCCAGCAGGCGGGACATCTCCTCCTCGCCGTAGAGCGCCCGGTAATCGCTCCAGCGGAGGTAGGGCAGATAGGCCACCGCCAGGGGCATATTGTCCTCGCAGCTGTCCCGAATCAGCCGGGGGAAGGTCTCCCGGTCCGCCAGCAGGCGGAAGCTCCCCGCCAAGGCCTCCAGAGCGGCCGGAGGGGCCAGCTCCGCACTGGCCTGGTCCGGCTCCTGGTCCACGTTCAGCACGTACACATAGGGGCTGTCGCCGGCGGGCAGGGGGGCCAAAATATAGTCGTTCTGGTGGTACTGGGCGGCCCAGCTCTCCGGCTGGGTGATCACGGCCATGAGCCAGCCGGCCTCGGTCCCCTCCTCATAACGGGCAGCGTCGTAGAAGGACACGCCGTCCTCGCTCTCCACCCGCACCACATGTTCCTGCCAGCTCTCCGGCAGGGTCAGGGAGAAGAGGCCGCTGGGGTGGGTGTAGGCGGCGCCGGAGAGGGATTCCGGCTTCGCCGGGTCCGCCGGCCCCTGGACGGGGGAGAGGGGCCGGTCCTGACCGGGCGCGGCGGGCTCCGCCGGTTCCGTTGCGGCCCTGCCGCCGAAGGTGAGGGCCACGGCGCAGCACATGACGGCCAGGGCCGCCGCCAGGACGGTCCGCAGGCGGCGGGGCCGGTGGGCGATGAGGGCGATGCGCTCGGCCATGGTCCCGGCGGTCATGGTGGTGGCGGTGCGGAGAAGGTCCCCCGCCCTCCGGCGGCTGGACACCATGGCCAGGAGGGTCTGGCCGTAGTCGATCCGCTCCGCCTCCCCCAGCCAGCGGATGGCCGCCTCGTCGCAGGCCAGCTCGCAGTCCCGGCGACTCAGGGAGGCGGCCCACCAGACCAGGGGGTTATACCAGTGGAGGGCCAGACAGGTCCCCCGGAGCAGGGACCAGATGTGGTCCCCGTGGCGGTAGTGGACATACTCGTGGGTGAGGATGTGGTCCAGCCGCCGGCCCTCCAGGGCGGCCTCGTTCAGGTAGACAGCGGGCCGGAGCAGGCCGAAGAGGCAGGGCGAGGGCAGATCCCCGGCCACATAGACCCGCAGTCGCCCCGCCCGCCGGGCATCGGGCAGGTCCAGGCTCCGGCGGGTCCGCCGCAGGCGGAGCCAGAAGGCCAGGTTGGACCCGGCCAGCGCGCACCCCATGACCGTTGCCCCCACCCCCCAGAGGAGGGGCAGCCAGCCGCCGGACCGCGCGTCCGCCGGGGCCTCCGGCCGGCCCGCCGGCAGGGATGCCGGGCCCTCCGGCGGCGGCTGCTGCGGCGGCGGGGCCTCCGGCTCCGCCGGGGCCAGGACCGCCGGCTGAAGGACCTCCCGCAGCTCCGCCGCCGCCCCCACCACGCTCACCGGCGCGGGGAACAGGGTCCCCGGGATGAGCAGGCGCAGGGCCGCCAGCAGCCACAGGGCGTACTGGACCCGGGGGCTGATCCGGCCCCCCAGGACCCGCCGCAGCAGGGCGATGACCAGAATGAGGGCCGAGGAGGTGAGGATAATCTCTCTCAATCGTCCCGCCCCCTCGCCTTTTCCAGCGCCGCGGACAGCTCCGCGATGTCCTGATCGCTGAGCCCCCGCCCGTCGGCCAGGGTGTTGACCATCAGGCCCAGGCTGCCCCGGTAGACCCGGTGGAGCAGGCTCTCCGTCTCCTGGAGGGCCGCCTGGTCCCGGGAGACGGCCGGGCTGTAGAGCCGGGCCCGGCCCCCCTCTATGTACGCCACCGCCCCCTTGGCCTCCAGCCGTCCCACCATGGTGACAATGGTGGACTTGTGCCAGCCTGTGGAGGGGGAGAGCTCCCGCACCATCTCCATCAGCGTCCTGGGGCTCTTCTCCCACAGACACTCCATGATCTGCCACTCCCCGGCGGAGAGGGATAGCTGTCTGCCCATGCTCGCGCACCTCCTGTTTCCTTTCTGCGGTCTTGTTTGTACCACATGTGTAAACCAATATACCACATTGCTCTACATCTGTCAACCAATTCCTTCCCCTCTTCCATGACCGAACCCGTGATAACTATTAGAAAATCTCATAGAAAAACTGGCAGGTTTTTTGCCCCAGAGAGTCATTCTGCCGGGATTGCAGGGAAAAACCGGAGGTTTTGTGTGAAATGGCAATAATGCAGGGGCGGTTTTTGTGAATAAATTGTGTACAGAATGACGGTTGACTTTTATGGGATTAGGTTTTATCATGTCTCTACCGCCAGCGGGATTCGGTTCCTCCGGTCCCGCGCCGGAAGCGGCAGCGGGGGGAGGGGCGCCCCTATCGTCCCCCTCGCCGCCCGCCCTTCCAAGCGGCTGTCTCCCACAAGGGGGGCAGCGCCCCCGGAGAGAATCGATGAAACGGATGAAAAGGAGTCATGAATATGAAGAAGTTTCTTGCGTTGCTGCTGGTCCTTGCCCTGACGCTGGGTCTGGCGGCCTGCGGCGGCGATGACGGCGGCAAGGACGTCCCCGGTCAGAGCGGCGGCCCGGCCCTCAGGATCGGCGGCGTAGGCCCCCTCACCGGCGGCGCGGCCATCTACGGCAACGCGGCCAAGGGCGGCGCGGAGATCGCCGCCGAGGAGATCAACGCCCTGGGCGGGCTCCAGATCGAGCTGCGCTATGAGGACGACGCCCACGACGCGGAGAAGTCCGTCAACGCCTACAACACCCTCAAGGACTGGGGCATGCAGGTCTTCCTGGGCTCCGTCACCTCCGCCCCCGGCGCGGCCACCGCCGCGGAGAGCAACGGGGACCACATCTTCTACCTCACCCCCTCCGCCTCCTCCACCGCCGTCATTGGCGGCGTGGTCAACCCCCTCACCGGGTCTGTGGACACCCCCCGCCGGGATAACGTCTTCCAGATGTGCTTTGTGGACCCTGACCAGGGCGCCTACTCCGCCCAGTACATCAGCGACAACGGCTTGGGCAGCAAGATTGCCGTCATCTACAAGAACGACGACGTCTACTCCACCGGCATCTACAACAGCTTTGCTGCCAAGGCTGCGGAGCTGAACCTGGAGATCGTCTCCACCACCACCTTCACCACCGACAGCCAGACCGACTTCTCCGTGCAGATTGCCGACGCCAAGAATAACGGCGCGGATCTGGTCTACCTGCCCACCTACTACGAGGCCAACGCCCTCATCCTCACCCAGGCCAACGCCGCCGGCTACAGCCCCAAGTACTTCGGCGTGGACGGCATGGACGGCATCCTCTCCGTGAAGGGCTTTGACGCGGCCCTGGCCGAGGGCGTGATGCTGCTGACCCCCTTCAACGCCGACGCGGAGGACGAGCGCACCAAGTCCTTTGTCAGCAAGTACCAGGAGAAGTACGGCGACGTGCCCAACCAGTTCGCCGCCGACGCCTATGACTGCGTCTACGCCATCTACGAGGCCCTCAAGGACGAGGAGGGCGTCACCGAGGCCAGCGCCAGCGATCTGTGCGACAAGCTGACGGCCAAGTTCACCGGCGGCAGCTTCACCTTCACCGGCCTGACCGGCGAGAACATGACCTGGGACGACACCGGCGCGGTCTCCAAGTACCCCAGGGGCATGTACATCGAGAACGGCGCCTACGTGGGCATGGACTGATTTTTCATATGCTTCTGCCCGAGAGGACTGCCGGGGCGAACCCCGGCGGTCCTCTCTTATCAAAAAAAGCGGCCCCGCCGCTTTTTTGCCATACGACAGACAAAGAGAGGTGTGTATTTTTGCTGGTCTTTCTCAACCACTTGATTAACGGCGTCAGCCTGGGCAGCGTCTACGCCATCATCGCCCTGGGCTACACCATGGTCTACGGCATTGCCAAGATGCTCAACTTCGCCCACGGCGACGTCATCATGGTGGGGGCCTACGTCTGCTTCTTCGCCGTGTCCTCCTACAACCTGCCGCCCCTGGCGGGGGTGGCCCTGGCGGCGGCGGTGTGCACCGCGCTGGGCATCCTCATCGAGCGTCTGGCCTACAAGCCCCTGCGGCAGGCCTCCTCCCTGGCGGTGCTCATCACCGCCATCGGCGTGAGCTACCTGCTCCAGAACGGGGCCCAGATCCTCTGGAGCTCCAACATCAAGATGTTCCCCGCCTTCTTTTCCAGCCAGCCCATCGCCCTCTTCGGCGGGGAGCTGAAGATCACCATTGCCGCCATTGTCACCGTGCTGGCCTGCGTGGTCATCATGGCGGCCCTGGTGTGGTTCACCGGCAGGACCAAGATGGGCAAGGCCATGCGGGCCTGCTCCGAGGACAAGGCCGCCGCCCAGCTCATGGGCATCAACGTCAACGCCACCATCTCCATGACCTTCGCCATCGGCTCCGCCCTGGCGGCCATTGCCGGCGTGCTCTTCTGCTCCGCCTACCCCATCCTGACCCCCACCACCGGCGCCATGCCGGGCATCAAGGCCTTCACCGCTGCGGTGTTCGGGGGCATCGGCTCCATCCCCGGGGCCCTGCTGGGGGGCGTGCTGCTGGGGATGATCGAGATTTTCGCCAGCGCCTACATCTCCACCCAGCTGTCCAACGCCATCGTGTTCGCGGTGCTCATCGTGGTGCTGCTGGTGCGGCCCACCGGCCTGCTGGGCAAGCAGGTGCGGGAGAAAGTGTGAGGTGGTCCTATGAATAAACTGCATCTGAGCAAGGCCAGCCGGGTCAACTTTGCCACCTACGCCATGGTGATCGCCGCCTACGCCGTCCTCCAGTTCATGGGCGGCGCGGGGATCCTCAGCGCCACCATGCGGGGCCAGCTGGTGCCCATCTGCGCCTATGTGGCCATGGCGCTGAGCCTGAACCTGACCGTGGGCGTGCTGGGCGAGCTGAGCCTGGGCCACGCCGGATTCATGAGCGTGGGGGCCTTTGCCGGGGCGGTGGCCGCAGCGGCCCTGCCCATCCCCTCTGCGCCCCTGCGTCTGGCGGCGGCCATGGCTGCGGGCGCACTGTTCGCCGCTTTGGCCGGGGCGCTGGTGGGCGTCCCGGTGCTGCGGCTCAACGGGGACTATCTGGCCATTGTCACCCTGGCCTTTGGCCAGATCATCAAGTCCATTGTGGAGAACCTGTACATCGGCATGGACAGCCGTGGCCTCCACACCAGCTTCCTGGAGAACCGCCTGACCCTGCGGGAGGGGGGACTGATGATCCTCAACGGCCCCATGGGGATCAACGGCATCAACAAGATCTCCACCTTCACCGCCGGATTCCTGCTGGTGATGCTCATCCTGGTGGTGATCTTCCATCTGGTGGGCAGCCGGACCGGCCGGGCCATCATGGCCCTGCGGGATAACCGGATCGCCGCAGAGAGCGTGGGCATCCCGGTGACCAAGTACAAGCTCATGGCCTTTGTCATCGCCGCAGCCATGGCCGGGGCCGCCGGAACCCTCTTCGCCCTGGGCCAGAACACCATCACCGCCAGCAAGTTTGACTTCAACACCTCCATCCTCATCCTGGTCTTCGTGGTGCTGGGGGGCCAGGGGCGGATGTGGGGCTCCATCATCGCCGCCGCCCTGCTGACCATCCTGCCCGAGGCCCTGCGCGAGTTCGCGGACTACCGGATGCTGGTGTACGCGGTGGTGCTCATCCTGGTCATGCTGGCCACCAACAACCCCACCCTTCAGGGCTTTTTCACCTCCCTGTTCCGGAAAAATAAGAGGAAGGAGGCCGCCGGCAAATGAGCGACATGTATCCCAAGCCCAAGCTGGTGCCGGTGCCCAGCACCAACATCATCCCTGAGCGGGACGTGGGCAAGCGTCCCATTCTGGAGTGCCGCCACCTGGGCATCGACTTCGGCGGGCTCACGGCGGTGGACGACTTCAACATGGCCATCGGCCGCACGGAGATCGCCGGCCTCATCGGCCCCAACGGCGCGGGCAAGACCACGGTGTTCAACCTGCTCACCAAGGTCTACCAGCCCACCCGGGGCACGGTGATGGTGGACGGCCGGGACACCGCCGGCAAGAGCACCATCCAGGTCAGCCACATGGGCGTGGCCCGGACCTTCCAGAATATCCGCCTGTTCAACAGCCTGACCGTGGAGGAGAACGTGAAGATCGGCCTCCACAACCAGATCCGCTACAGCGCCCTCACCGGCGTCCTCCGTCTGCCCGCCTTCTGGCGGGAGGAGCGGAAGGCCCACCAGCGGGCCCTGGAGCTGCTGAGCATCTTTGACATGCAGGACATGGCCGGCTATCAGGCCGGCTCCCTGCCCTACGGGGCCCAGCGCCGCCTGGAGATTGTCCGGGCCCTGGCCACCAACCCCTCTCTGCTGCTGCTGGACGAGCCGGCGGCGGGCATGAACCCCTCGGAGACCGCAGAGCTGATGACCAATATCCGCAAGATCCGGGACACCTTCCAGATCGCCATCATGCTCATTGAGCACGACATGAATCTGGTCATGGGGGTCTGCGAGGGCATCTGCGTGCTCAACTTCGGCCGCATCATCGCCAAGGGCACCCCGGACGACATCCAGGCCAACCCGGCGGTGATCGAGGCCTATCTGGGAAAGCGGAAGGAGGGGTAATCCATGGCAATGTTGGAAGTGGAGAACATCCACGTATATTACGGCAGCATCCACGCGGTCAAGGGCGTGTCCTTCCAGGTCAACGAGGGGGAGATCGTCACCCTCATCGGGGCCAACGGCGCGGGTAAGTCCACGGTGCTCAACACGGTCTCCGGCCTCCTCCACCCCCGGACGGGCTCTGTCCGTTTCATGGACCAGGACCTGAAGGGCGTGGCTCCCCACAAGGTGGTGGAGCGGGGGCTGGCCCAGGTGCCGGAGGGCCGGCGGATCTTTTTGCAGATGACCGTGGAGGAGAACCTGGAGATGGGGGCCTACACCCAGCCCGGCTCCGCCGTGGCCCCGGGCATGGAGGACGTGTACAAGCGGTTCCCCCGGCTGGAGGAGCGGCGCAGGCAGGTGGCGGGCACCCTCTCCGGCGGTGAGCAGCAGATGCTGGCCATGGGCCGGGCCCTCATGAGCCGGCCCAAGCTGCTGATGCTGGACGAGCCCTCCATGGGTCTGGCCCCCCTGCTGGTGGAGCAGATCTTCGACATCATCCGGGAGCTCCACGCCGCCGGCACCACCATCCTCCTGGTGGAGCAGAACGCCCAGGCCGCCCTGAGCGTGGCGGACCGGGCCTACGTGCTGGAGACGGGCCGCATCTCCCTGAGCGGCACCGGCGCGGAGCTGATGGCCAGCGATCAGGTGCGCAGAGCCTACCTGGGAGGATAGAAGCAGTTCTAATCGTGGACCAGGAGCGCCGCTTTGCGGCGCTCCTGGCAGCGTATCAAAAAAACCTCGCCATTGGCGAGGTTTTTTTGACGTACCCAAAGGCTCCCTCCAAGAGGGAGCCTTTTTGAATTTCACCACAGGGCACTGTCGTCGATCCTCCGGTCCTTGAAATAAAACGCCCTGTCGTGCTCGCCGATCTCCCGCAGCACCCGGCAGGGGTTCCCCACGGCCAGGGTGTTGGCGGGGACGTCCTTGGTGACGATGCTCCCCGCGCCGATGACCGCGTTGTCCCCCACCGTAACCCCGGGCAGAAGGATAGCTCCCGCGCCGCTCCAGCAGTTCCTGCCGATGTGGACCGGCGCGTTGTACTGGTAGCCCTGCTCCCGCAGCTCCGGCAGCAGGGGGTGTCCCGCCGTGGCCACCACCACGTTGGGGCCGAACATGGTGTTGTCCCCCACATAGATGTGGGTGTCGTCCACCAGGGTCAGGTTGAAGTTGGCGTAGATGTTCCGCCCGAAGTGGACGTGGCGGCCCCCCCAGTTGGCGTGAAGGGGGGGCTCGATGTAGCACCCCTCGCCGATCTCCGCGAACAGCTCCCGGAGCAGGGCCTCCCGCTTCTCCAGCTGGGAGGGCCGGGTGGCGTTGAACTCCCAGAGCCGGTCCAGCCACCCCAGCTGCTCCTGAAACAGGGCCTCGTCCATGGGCAGGTACAGCGCCCCGCTGTGCATCTTCTCCTGAATGGTCACGCTCTCTTACCGCAGGCGCACCGCAGTGCCGTAGGCGATCACCTCCGCCGCCCCCTGCATCACAGAGGACGAGCCGAAGCGGATGTTTACAATGGCGTCCGCCCCCAGGGCCTCCGCCTCGTCCACCATGCGCTTGGTGGCCAGCTGGCGGGCCTCCACCAGCATCTCCGTGTAGCCGGTGATCTCACCGCCCACCAGGGTCTTCATCCCGGCCATGAAGTCCTTGCCGAAGTTCTTCGACTGTACGATGGTCCCCTTCACGATCCCAAGGGCCTCGATCTCCTTCCCGGGCACGTGGTCAATATTGAGCAGCAGCATCTTCTTCTCCTCCTTGTATTTCCTCTAGTCTTTTTTTCAGATTTATCCAGATGGGGACAATGCTCCCCAGTTCCAGAACCAGAACAATCACCAGCAGCTTCGAGAGGAAGCTCCCCCCGTCCCTGCCCCAGAGCAGCCACAGCAGCACAGCAGCTACCGCCAGATGCATGGCCGTGGATATGATCGCGCTCCACAGGGCGTCTTTCCGCCGCTTGGCCTGACGGGCGGCCATGCCGGTATCAGTATTTTTTGGCATCCTCTTCCTCCCCGCTGTCGATCTCCCGCAGGCGCTGGCCCATGGCGTACAGCACGCCAACGATCACCGCGCCGCCCACCAGAATATACGTCAGCAGGAACGGAACCGCCGCCCACCCCTCAGTGGCCCCCAGCAGCCCTGCGGCCGCCGCCAGCCCGCCTACGATGGGCAGCAGGTACACCACTACCAGCGCCGCCACAACAATGGGGGCGATTTTCTTTTTGCTCCTCTTGTTCATCAATCTCAGCTCCTTTACAGCAAACAGGGCGTTTTTCCGCCGCTTGGCCTGACGGGCGGCTATGCCGGCATCAGGACTTTTTGGCATCCTCTTCCTTCCCGCTGTCCGTCTCCCGCAGATGCCGGGCCAGGACGTACCGCGCGATCAGGATCGTCGCGCCGCCCGCCAGAATATACGTCAGCAGGAACGTCAGCAGGAACGGAACCGCCGCCCTGCCCTCCAACGGCCCCAGCAGACCGGCCAGGGCGGCTATTCCGCCCGCAATGCCCAGCAGGTACAGCGCCACCAGCACAGCCATCACAATGGCGGCTATCTTCTTCTCGTTCTTGTCTGGCATCCGTATCACTCCTTCCTGATAAACATGCCCTAGTACTGCTTGGCGTCGTCGGACTCGCCCCTGCCGATCTCCCGGATCCGCTGGAACAGGGCGTAGAGCACCCCGCAGATGATCAGCAGGGGGACCGCCTCCAGCACCAGCACCACCGCCAGGGGCGCGCCAGTCGGCGCGGCCCAGAAGGCCCAGAGCATCACCGCCGCCACAGCCGACATCAGCGCCACCATCACCAGCGCCGCCGCCACCGGGGCCACATAGCGGATGCGCATGTCCTGGCGCTGCTTGTTCTGGAAGGTAGCCCCGGCCCGCTCCAGCTCCGCCATCTCCTCCAGCACGCTCTCCGCGTCCAGCTCCCCCAGGGGAACCTCCCGCTCCTTGAGCAGGCCGCACAGCCGCACCGCCTCGTCGATGTTCTGCCGCTCCCGCTCCAGGGTGACCAGATGGCGGCGCATGCCGTCCCCCACGGTCTGGGTCCCCTCCTGCATCCGGCGGATCTCCTCAATGGGCACGCCCAGCTTCCGCAGCAGCTTGATGCGCCGGAGGATGTCCACCTCCTCCTGGCCGTAGTCCCGGTAGCCGTTCTCACTGTTGCGGCTGGGGGAGAGGAGGCCCTTCTCCTCGTAGAAGCGGATATTCTTTTTCGTGATGCCCACCAGGGCCTCCACCTCGTTGATCTTCACAGGCGTCACCTCGCTTTGGGCCCATTGTATACCTTCCAGCAGGGGGAATGTCAAGAGTTTTCTGCACTTTTGGGTAGTTTTTTGTACTGCCCCGCCGCCAGCCACACCATAGCCAGAGCCCATGCCGCCGCCAGCAGCTCCACCGCCGCCACCGGAAGATAGGCGGCGGACACGAGGGTGGAAAAGTCCGCGGCCGCGTGGAGCCCGATGGCCGCCGGGAACAGCCAGCACTTTCCGGGCCGGGTCACAGCGGTGAACACCAGCACCGACAGGGCCATGTGGATGGTGATGGCGATGACCCGCTCCAGGCCCGCCCAGAGGTACATGACGGCGGGCAGCGCGGCCAGATTCTCCAGGGCCGCCGTCAGCTCCGGGGCCAGGGCTTCGCCCTTGGCGAGGAGGGAGGAGAGGTAGAGGTTATTGAGATATGTCATCCCCAGCACCAGGAAGGCCTCCATTCCGCCGTGGCCGACGCCGTAGCTGAGGGCCGTGATCCGCTCCCGCCGGTTTTTCAGAACCAGCTTGAAGGCCAGAAACCGGCCAACCTCCTCAAAGATCCCCGCCGCCAGCCCTCCGTAGAGGCCGTAGAGCCAGATATTGCTCTGTAGGACCTGACCCAGGGGGGAGCGGAGGACCAGCGTGTGGAGGATCTGCTCCAGCACCATGGCGAAGAGGAAGAACGTCGCCCCGCCCACCCAAAAGTCCCGCCACCGCCCGCCCCGCCGGCGGAGAAACAGCATACCCGCCGCCGGGCCTACAACGGTGAGAATCGCCATCAGAATCATGAGGGCGGCCGCGCCTGTACTTATCATAGGATTTCCTTCTTTCTGGCCCGCAGGGGCCCTTGATGGGACCACATTACCCCTTCCACCAGGGGGAAAGTCAAGAGGAAACCCCAAATTTCTTCAAATTTTTCAAAAAATCCTCCCTCACCGGCACCGATCCTGGTACTCCGAGGGGGACATGCCCACCTGCTTTTTGAAGGTGCTGCCGAAGTAGGCCACGTCCCGGTACCCCACCATCTCCGCCACCTCGTAGACCTTGTACCGGCAGTCCTGCAAGAGCTTCATGGCCGTGTGGACCCGGTACTGGGTCAGATAGCTGATGATGGTGTAGCTGGTCTCCTTCTTGAACACGTGGCTCAGGTGGCCCTCGCTCACCCCCAGGTGCTGGGCAATGGTGGTGATGGAGATGTCCTGGTCCCCGTAGTGGTCCGCGATGTAGCTCAGCGCCTGGAGGACGTACTTGCTTTTGTCCCCCTTGGCCAGGGGCAGCGCGTCCTGCACCGTCAGATCCGTCAGCTCCTGCTCCTTCCGCCGCACCTTGTCAATGGCGCTGACCAGCTCCTGGTCCCGGAAGGGCTTGAGCAGGTAGTCGTCCGCCCCCAGCTGGAGGGCCGAACGGGCGTAGGAGAAGTCGCTGTGGGCGGTGAGGAGGATCACATGGGCCCTGCACCCCATCTCCCGCAGCCGGCCCAGCATCTCAATCCCGTCCATCCGGGGCATCCGCACGTCCGTGATAATCAGGTTGGGGCTGTACCGCTCCACGGCGGCGATCCCTTCCTCCCCGTTGGAGGCCTCGCCTACCACCACGCAGCCCATGGCCGCCCAGTCCATGCCCAGCATGATCCCCCGGCGGACCACCGCCTCGTCGTCAACAATCAGCACCTTCAGCATCGCCGGCCTCCTCTCTCTGTATGGGCAGGCGCAGACTTACGCAGCTGCCCTCCCCGGGAGCAGACCGGGCCGTGAGCCCATAGGCCGCCCCAAACCGCAGACGGATGATACTATCCGTATTATATAAACCGAGATGTCCTCCGGGGATTCGCTTGTCATCGCTGTTGAGCCGCGCCAGCACCTCCGGGGCCATGCCGCAGCCGTTGTCGGAGACCCGGAGCACCAGATCATCCCCCTCCTGGACCGCCTGCACCTTGATGTAGCCGTCGTCCCGGTCCGCCACGCCGTGGATGATGGCGTTTTCCACCAGGGGCTGGAGGGCCAGCTTGGGCACCAGACAGCTCTGGAGCCGGTCCGCCACGTCGATCTCGCAGGTGAAGCGGTCCTCAAAGCGGATGAGCTGGATGTCGAGATAGCGGTCAATGAGCTCCAGCTCCCGCTCCAGGGTGACCAGCTCCTCCCCGGAGATGCTGAAGCGGAGGATGTCCGCCAGATCCGTGGCCAGGGCGGCCACCTCCGGGGCCTGGTGGGCCACCCCCAGCCATTTCATGGCGTCCAGGGTGTTGTAGAGGAAGTGGGGATTCAGCTGGGCCTGGAGCATCCCCAGGCGGACCCGGTTCAGCTCCCGCTCCCGCTGGACGGACCGTTCCAGGTTCAGCCGGTACTCCGCCGCCATCCGGTTGAACCGGCTGGACAGGCGGCCCAGCTCGTCGGCCCGGTCTGTCTCCAGGCGCACGTCCAGGCGGCCCCGCTCCACCTCTCCCATGGCCTCGTCCAGCTGGTGGACCGGCCGGGAGAGGGCGCGGCTGAGGACCCAGGCGCACCACATGCACAGAAGGAGGCACATCGCCCCCACGATGGCGCCCACCAGATAGAAGCTGCGCAGCACCAGGGCGGTGAAGGGCCGGGGCCGCTGGAGGATAAGGACATAGCCCGTGTCCGGCCGCTGGGCGGCGAAGAAGGCGTACTCCCCGGTCACGCCGGTGAGGGGCTTCCCGGAGAGGAGCTGCTCCCGCAGGCGCTCTACCGTGGCGCGGCCCTGGGAGGGCTGGGAGCAGTAGACGGTCCGCCACCGCCCGTCCAGCAGCAGGGCCTCGCCGGCGGCGCTGTAGAGGCCGTTGAACATCCGGTCAAACCCGGCCTGCTCCACCTGGGCGGTGACGTACCCCAGAATGGCGCCGCTGCGGCTGCGCACCGCCTGGGCGGCGATGAGCCCGCCGTCCTCCCCGGCCCGGAGGGCCAGACCATCCTCCTGGCCGGCGTCCCAGAGTACGCCCCAGCCCGGGTCCAGCTCCCCGGAGGGCGGGGCGCTGGCGGTGGTGTAGCAGCACACCCCCTGCCCGTCATAGATGTCAAAGCGGGCATAGGGCCGCAGGGGCTCCGTGGTGCGGTAGAGGACCTGATAGAGGGTGCGGGAGTCCCCGCCGCCCCGGCGCAGGGCGGAGTGGACCACCGTGCTGTCCGCCAGGGAGCCGGCGATGTCCCGGCAGGTCTCCCGGAAGTCGTCCAGAGCCGCGCCCAGGGCGGCCAGCTGGGCGTGGGACTCCTGGGCCAGGCTCTCCTGGCTCCGGACTACCTGTAAATTCAGCATCAAGCCCCCGCACACCAGCAGGGGCAGGAGGGTGGCGGCCAGCATGGCCACAAAGATCCGGTTGCGGAAGGACCGGCCCACCCAGGCCCGCAGGATATCCGTCATTCCGCCGCCCCCTCCTCCAGGGCCCGCCACCGGGCCAGCAGATCCTCCCGGGCGTTGGCGGCCCAGTCCAGATCGTAGTTGATGAGGCGGAGCTCCTCCAGCGGCTCCCCCAGGACCGGCCGGCGCAGGCAGACCCGGACCAGAAACCGCTGCACATCCTCCTCCAGGGCGAAGTCGATGAACCGCCGGGCGTTCTCCCGGTGGGCGCACCCGGCCACCACGGCCATGCCGTCGGGGATAGCGCTGGTGCCCTCCTGGGGGTAGAGAATGGCGATGTCGCTGCCGGCCTGGACGGCTTTGCGGGCGGTCTCCTCCAGGGTGATGCCGATGACGCAGGTGCCGTCGGCCACCGCGCCCACCACGGCCCCGGAGTCGGGGAGCGCCCGGCCCTGGAGGTTGTCAAAAAAGGCGCTGAGCACGTCCCCGTCCCCCTGGGGCAGGGCCTGTAGGAGGGTGGCCAGGGCGGTATAGCTGGAGCCGGAGACAGCGGGGCTGGTGAAGGCGATCCGCCCCCGCCAGGCGGGGTCCAGGAGGCTGGACCAGCCCTCCGGCGGATTCATGCGCACCAGCACGGGGTTGTAGATGAGCACCACCGGCAGGACGGAGAAGGCGGTCCAGCTGCCGCCGGCGCAGCGGTGGGACGGGTCCAGGCCGGCGGCCCGGGGGCTCTCGTAGCTCTCGAAGAGATCCGCGCAGGCGGACAGGCTGTCCACGCCGCCGCCGAAGAGGAGGTCGCAGGGCGTGTCCTCCCCCTCGCCGGCGATGCGCTCCAGCAGTTCGGCGGTGCCGCCGGTCTCCACCTGGACCCATATGCCGGTGCGCTCCTCGAACTCCCGGACAATCGGGCCGTAGACCTCCGCCTTGTGGGAGGTGTAGACTGTCAGCCGCTCCTCCTCCCCGGGGGCGAAGGCGGAGGCGTCGCCGTCGTCCCATGCGCCGCAGCCCGTCAGGGTCAGCAGCGCCGCCAGCAGGACCAGAAAACCCTTCATTCCCTTCTCCTTTTCACGGTTCTTGGGGCTATTTTACCATAGACCGCCCGGGGATTGCAAGGCGCGTTTCACCCCCGGGTTTCTTTTCCCTGGGAGGTGCGCCCTGCGGGCCGGCGTTTATGGGCTGTCTATTGCTGGCGCGGGGACGGACGGGGCGGCATAAGATAGCCCGAGGGGGGATTTCCATGGACCCACGGGAGCTGACCGCCCTGGTGACGGCGGTGTCCAACGCGCTCTACAGCGCCATGTCCGCCTCGGAGCTGGCCGTGCTGGCGGCGGTGTTCGTCCAATTGGGGGACACCCTGGCCACCCTGGCGGCCCAGGAGGCGCGATTAGCAGGGGAGTGAGAGAGAAGAGGCCGTGTTATTGGAAGTTCCAATAACACGGCCTTCTCAGGCTGGACGCCTTTAAGCGGCTTCAGGAAATTTTATCCAGGCTCCAGAGGTGGACATTTCCACCCGGTTGTGCTATAGTAGGGATATTGTCCGCCCGGAAGAGGCGTACATAGATCCTGCCCTGCATAGTAAAGGAGATCCCATGAAACGAGCTATATCCCTGTTCCTATCCCTGGTCCTGGTCCTCGCCCTCCTGCCCCCCTCCACAGCCCTGGCCGACTCCCAGGCCTACGGCCAGGAGGTGTGGCTGCGCAGCGCCGCCATCGGGGACGGCGTGGTCTACAGCGAGAACATCTTCTGGAGCGACGGCTACAACAAGCCCCGCCACGAGTACTACTTCACCTACTCCCCGGCCGGCGGTCTTCCGGACCTGCCGCCCCTCACCCCTACGATCCCTGTGGGCCCCGACGCCCCCGGCGAATCCACTCCGCCGGCGGACGAGGACATCCCCGGCTGGCTGCTCACCAACGGAACCCTCAGCCTGTCCGCCCTGTCCAACAGCCCCGGCGCCGGGCAGGTGGTCCCCGTGGCCGCCTACGGCAGCTCGGTCTGCGCCCGGCTCACCGCCTCCGAGGCGGCCCGGTACTACGAGGGCCTGGGCTACCGGGTGGTGGGGGCGGTCAACGGCGACTTCTACGACACCGCCACCGGCTACCCCCTGGGCCTGCTCATCTCCGCCGGCCAGCTCCTCTCCGGGGCCTCCAGCTACTACGCCGTGGGCTTCCGCCAGGACGGCAGCGCGGTCATCGGGGAGCCCCAGCTGGAGATCACCGCCTCCACGGATACCCAGAGCGTGAAGCTGGCCTCCCTCAACAAGCCCCGGGTGGACAAGGCGGGCATCACCATGCTCACCTATGACTACCGGACAGACCACGACACCGGCCCCTCCGTTGCCTCCGATGGGGTGAACGTGGTGGCGGCCATCGTGGGCGGCCGGGCATCCATCGGGGAGTCCCTGACCCTGCGGGTGGAGGAGGTGTCAGAGGACGCCAATGAACGGGTCCTCCGGCCCGATCAGGTCCTCCTCTCCGGCGCGTCCAACGGCTACGACGTGGGGCTGGCCTTCCTCCGGTCCCTGACCCCGGGGCAGACCCTCACGGTCTCCTTCTCCACCCCGGACCCGGCCTGGAACGACGTTGCCGAGGCCATCGGGGCCCTGTACCTGCTGGTCTCCGACGGCCAGCCCATCACGGACTTCGAGGCCGTGGCCGCCCCCCGCACCGCCGTGGGCGTAAAGGCCAACGGGGACGTGGTGCTCTACCCCACCGACGGCCGCCAGTCCAGCCACAGCATGGGCGCGTCCCTGAGCGTGGTGGCCCGGCGGATGGCGGAGCTGGGGTGCGTCACCGCCCTGGCCTTGGACGGCGGCGGCTCCACCACCGCCCTGGCCGCCCTGCCGGACAGCGCCTCCGCCAAGGTCCTCAACTCCCCCAGCGACAAGAGTGAGCGGAAGGTCACCAACCACATCCTTCTGCTGGCCCCGGGGCAGTCCACCGGCGTCCCCGGCAGCATCTACCTCACCGCCAACGCGCCGGCGGTGCTGGCGGGCCACACAGTGGCTTTCAGCGCCCAGCTGGCGGACACCAATTTCTTCCCCATGAGCGGTTCTGTGAGTCTGGAGGCCTCCGGCGGCGACATGGTGGGGAATACGCTCACCGCGCCCCCCACAGGCGGCGTGGTGACGGTGACCGCCCGATCCGGCGGGGTCTCCTCCCAGCTGGACGTGCTGGTGCTGGATGAGCCGGAGACCCTGTCCATCCAGCAGGATGGGGCCGCAGCCGCCAATCTGTCCGTCACACCGGGACAGACCGTGGCCTTCTCCGCCGCCGCCACCTACCGCCACAGGCCCCTGGAGATCAGCGCCTCGGATCTGGTCTGGACCGTGGAGGGGGACGTGGGGACCGTGGATGAGAACGGCCTGTTCACCGCCGCCCTCACCCCGGGTACGGGGACCGTCACAGCCACCCGGGGCAGCGTCAGCGCTCGGGTAACGGTGACCGTGACGGCGGAGGATCCCTTTGTGGACACCCAGGGCCACTGGGCCAGCCCCTACCTCACCAGCCTCTACTACCAGGGTGTGCTCACCGGCGTGGAGGTGAACGGCCAGCTGTTCGCCTACCCGGATAACGGCGTGACCCGGGCGGAGTTCTCGGTGCTGCTGGCCCGGTATATGGGCCTGAATCCGGAGGACTACGCCCTGGCGGCCCTGCCCTTCACGGACCTGGGCTCCACGGAGGACTGGGCCGGCGACGCCATCCGGGCCATGTACGTGCTGGGCATCGTCAACGGCACCGATCCCACCCACTTCAGCCCCCAGAGCCCCCTGACCCGGGCCCAGACGGTGACCATGCTGGGCCGTATGCTGGGCGTGCAGGAGGAGAACGAGGGCGGCGTGCCGGAGCTGCCGGACGTGCCGCTGTTCCCCCTGGACCCCAACGCCCCCGGCGCTCCGGACGCGCCCGCTCAGGATCCGCTCCCCCCGGACGCGCCGGATCAGCCCGGCGAGAGCGCCCCATCCGACACGCCTGCCGCTGATCTGAGCCAGTTTGCCGACGAGAGCGCCATCCCCGACTACGCCTACCCCCACTTCCAGACCCTGGTGGGCCTGGGCGCGGTGAGCGGCACGGACGGACGGCTGGATCCGGAGGCCGCCATGACCCGCGCCGCCGTGTGCAAGGTGCTGGATACGCTGCCGTGATCGAACCCATGCCCCTCAGGCAGTCATAAAAAAGCGCCCCGCCCCATCGAAGCAGTTTGCTCCGATGGGGCGGGCGCTCGCATGTTTATGTACGCTGTGTCCCAGCTTGGGCGGATACGTCCTGCTCCGCTGTCAGGCAGCCTTTTTCTTGATTTTCAGAAGCAGCAAAATGATGCAGACGCCGGTCAAAATATGCCCGATCCCCGCAATCCCGGAGATGGACGCGTCCATTCCCCGGCTCAGCGCAGTTCCCCAGACCTGGGTCAGGCCCCTCAGAAGGAAGCCCAGTCCGGTGATGTTCAGACCAAGCTGGTAAACCGCCAGCAGCCGGCCTGTATTCCGGTCAGAAAAGGAGAAAGCCTTTTCCGCCAGCATCAGCGCCAGAAAGAAGAACATCCCCAGCAGGAAGTAGTGCGTATGCAGGAACGACAGATTGGTCTGCCCGTCAAATTGGCTGAACTTCGTAAATTCCCGGTAAAACACCCCGAAGATCATGGCAATGACTGCATAGGAAACAGCCAGATTTGCAAAACGTTTGATCATAG
>ERZ777011.1544-NODE-1544-length-23478-cov-86.846177_pt1 | contig 23478 bp, 21 predicted proteins | sample MGYA00374964_ERZ777011 | MGnify/ENA primary metagenome ERZ777011 (study PRJEB29310, sample SAMD00008975) | mouse gut metagenome | study: EMG produced TPA metagenomics assembly of the Metagenome analysis of fecal microbiota from mouse which was promoted... | reverse complement strand
TTGCGAGTTTTGATTTATATTGAGGGCGTTTTTGAGCTTTTGACACACCCTCATTTTTTTATGTAAACTAAAACTGTATATTTTATAAAAAACTAACTAAAAAGTTGTTTTATCAAGAAAAGGGTTATACTTTTGTACCTTGGAAAATGGATCCAATGGGGTCTAATGGTATAATTTAAAAAAAAAGAAGATGAAAAAGAGTTTATTATTGGTAGTTGTCATGTTGGTAACTATCGCCGTAAAGGCACAAGACATTTACGTAGGCGGATCTTTGAACGTTTGGCGTAACAGTACAGACAACACTACATCATTTAAAGTGGCTCCGGAAATCGGATATAACTTTAATGAAACATGGGCATTGGGTGCCGAGTTGAATTATTCACATGAATATGATGAAGGTTTAACAGCAAATGCTGTATCGGTTGCTCCGTATATCCGTTGGTCTTATTATCAAAATAATGCCGTTCGTTTGTTCTTGGACGGAACTGCTGCTATTGGCTTTACTAAGATTAAAGATGGTGATACTAACAAAGCAGGGCAGATCGGTATCAGACCGGGTATTGCTGTTAAACTGAACAAGCATTTCTCTTTCGTTGCCAAATATGGTTTCTTGGGCTATCGTAGAAACATAAATACTTCCGGAGATTCTTTCGGCCTTGAACTTAGTAGCGAAGACTTGTCTTTTGGCTTTCACTACGAATTCTGATAAAAAACGAACAAGAAATAGGAAAGGGAGTTCTCTAAAATAGGGAATTCCCTTTTTTTATGTATAAACTCTATAATTTACGCATTTGTTAACGAAAAAGTTGTTTAATACGAATTACAATTATACATTTGTGCAATAAACAATAAGGAAGTATAGTCCTTGAGTATTAATTTAAAACTTTAAAATTATGAAGAAGAGTGTTTTATTTGTACTATTTGCACTGATTTCAGTAGCAGGTTTTTCTCAGATTACAGGTTGGAATGCTAAGGTTGGTATGAATTTTAGTAATTATACAGGTGATCTTGATTTGAATGCAAAAGTTGGTTTCAAACTTGGTGGTGGTTTTGAATACGCTTTTGATGACACATGGTCATTGCAACCTTCTTTGTTTCTGACTGGTAAAGGTGCTAAGAAAGATGAAGTTACAATCAATGCTTATTATCTGGAATTACCAGTAATGGCGGCGGCTCGTTTCAATGTAGCTGATAATACGAATCTTGTGGTTAATGCAGGACCTTATTTTGCATGTGGTGTTGCAGGAAAAGTGAAAGCTGATATGGGTAATGTGGAATATAAGGAAGATACTTTCGGTGATGATGCTTTGAAGCGCTTTGATGCAGGCCTTGGTGTTGGAGTAGCATTGGAATTTGGCAGAATCATTGCAGGCTTGGATGGTCAGTTTGGTTTGGTAGATGTACAGAAAGTGGGTAATCCTAAAAACATGAACTTCTCTATTGTTGTAGGATATAAGTTCTGATAACAGTATATAGCAAAGAAAGCCGTTGCAGAAGATGATTCGCAACGGCTTTTTTATTATTGAGTGAATAAGATTAATAAATGTAAGTTTTTCTCTTTAATCCGACAACTTCTTCAACTTCTTGAAATGTTCAATCACAGCTAGGTAATTCTGGTCCGAGCAAGCATCAAATTTATTCCAAAGGTTACCCAGTACGGCAGCTCCGCCAAAACCGAAATCTTTGATTTCAAGTAGGTTATCTTCATTGATACCGCCCAATGCCATTACTTTAGAATCAATGATTTTAGCTTTCTGGGCCTCACGCAATTCTTCGGCAGTATATGTGGAATAGTGGTTCACTTTAGAGATACTGTCATAGATAGGACTCATGAAAACATAATCATAGAAATGCTTTTTATTTTTTACTTCTTCGACAGAGTGACAGGAGCAACTGACGTGTCCCGCATAGTCATGCGGCTCTTTCGGGTTACGTGCATTCAGATGGATTCCCATCAGGTTGAATTCCTCTTTCAGGTAAAAGTGCTCGTGTGTGACAATGCGACGGTGATATTTTTCCGGGATAAGTGTCAGTAATCGTTCTGAATACATAGCCGGAGTTTCCGGTTTTCTAAGATGTAGAATATCCAGACCCTCTTCGAAAAGAGCGGTAATAATTTTATCTTCTTCAACGAAGAAAGTGGGGGTGGTGACTACAATTAATTTCATTTCCTTTGTTAACTTGGATTGTTTAGCAAAGTTAGCAATTAACTATATCACAAACCAATGTTTATAGTGAAAATTTGTTAGATTGCAATGTCCGCAAGTCAATAGTCCATAGTTCATCCGCTAAAACGTTGCCAAAACCACAAATTATTTTCAGGACTTCCGTAGCTTCAATGCTTCCTACGACGGCGGGAGTTATTCCCATCACCCCTTTAGGGGGTGGCGGCATCCGTTTCATTTCCTCTTCGTCAGGATAAAGGTCACGGTAGCTTTTCTTCCGGCTGCCGTAATTGAATACTGAAACTTGTCCTTCGAAACCACAGATAGCACCATATATGTACGGCTTTCCCTGCTCGATACAAATATCATTAATCAGGTAACGTGTGGTGAAGTTGTCGCAGCCATCCACAACCATGTCATATTCCCGGATAATGTCACGGGCATTATTTTCTGTCAGTCGGGTAGGGTAATGTGCTACCTTGATTTCACTGTTGAGGGCAGAGAGCCGTTCCGCTGCGCAAACTGCCTTAGGCTTGCCCAACTCTTTCTCGGAATAAAGCACTTGCCGCTGCAGATTACTGATACCTACCACGTCATCATCTGCCAGTCCGATGTACCCCACACCGGCACCCGCCAGGTAAAGGGCGATGGGAGAGCCCAGCCCTCCCACACCTACAATAAGAACTTTTGCTTTCTGTAGTTTTCTCTGACCTTCCTCTCCGATTTCGGGAAGAATTATTTGCCTGTCGTATCGCATCCGCTTATCTTTTAAAATCGAAAGACTGGTCCCAATCCTTCCAAATCGGTTCACGCCCCAACTTCTTCAAATCGCGTTCCACTTCAACCGCTTTCCGTTCATCGCTGACATGGAACTGCTCCAATGTCTGGGGATAACTGTAATATCCCCCCGGTTCTGTCTTACTTTCCGCACTCATGGTTGTTACGCCCAGTGTTGCCATGTTATTCCGGATTTCTGCGCTTTCACGGGTAGAATAGGAGATGTCCACATCATGGTCGAAGATACGCATGGCGAATGTCAGTTGCGCCAGTTCATGGTCGTTCATGATAACGTTCGGCTGGAAACCTCCATTTTCCGACGGGCGCATACGTGGGAAGTTTACGCTGTATTTGGTTTTCCAATAATGTTTTTGCAGATAGCGCAGATGATATGCCATCATCGTTACATCTGTCCGCCATTCTTCCAGACCGATAAGGACACCCATGCCAATCTTATGTACACCTGCCTGTCCCATGCGGTCAAAACCGTTGACTCGCCATTCAAATTTAGACTTCATGCCTCTTGGATGATACGTCTTGTAGTTTGCCTTGTTGTAAGTTTCCTGGAAACAGATTACACCGTTCAGTCCATGTTTTGTCAGTTCCTTATACTCTTCCGCTTTAAGCGGCATTACCTCAATTTGCAGATTGCTGAAATAAGGCTTTGCCAAATCCAGCGCACGGGCGATATACGGAACTCCGGCTGCCGCAGGGTTCTCACCCGTCACGAGCAGGAGATTCTCAAAAGGAGCCAACCGCTTGATTGCTTTGTATTCATTGATAATCTCTTCCTCTGTCAGTATCGTCCTCTTCATCGGATTGCTGATGTGGAAGCCGCAATAGACACAGGAGTTAGTACATGAATTAGTCAGATAGAGCGGGACAAACATGGAGATTGTTTTGCCGAACCGTTCCATCGTGTATTTTTGGCTGAGATGTGCCATCACTTCCAGATAAGGAGTGGCGGCGGGTGAAATCAGCGCCATAAAGTCGTTGACATCCAAATGCTCTTTCTTACTTAGCGCACGGCGTACATCGGCATCTGTTTTGGAATAGATGGCTTTTGTCGTCTCTTCCCAGGATATTTTTTCTAATTCGTCTGAGAACATTTTATTAATCATTTCTTTTACTCTTTTTTAAGTCACGTGATAACCGCATCGCACAGAAGTTCGGACCGCACATCGTGCAATATTCTCCGTCAATATGATGTCCTGTACGGAAATATGTCTGTGCCCGTTCCGGGTCGAGAGACAAGTCGAACTGGTCTTTCCAGCGGAATTCATAACGAGCTTTGCTCAATGCATTGTCCCGTACTTGTGCGCCCGGATGCCCTTTGGCAAGGTCTGCGGCGTGAGCGGCAATTTTATAGGTGATGACTCCTACGCGTACATCCTCTTTATCCGGCAAGGCAAGGTGTTCTTTCGGAGTTACATAACAAAGCATTGCCGTACCCAACCAGCCTATCTGTGCTGCACCGATGGCGGAAGTGATATGGTCGTATCCCGGAGCAATATCCGTCACCAACGGGCCGAGCGTATAGAATGGCGCATCGTGGCACTTCTCAATCTGGCGTTCCATATTCTCCTTAATCTTGTGCATCGGCACATGGCCGGGGCCTTCGATAAATGCCTGTACATTTTTGTCCCAAGCGCGGAGCACGAGTTCTCCCATCGTGTCCAGTTCTGCAAATTGGGCTTCATCGTTGGCATCATAGATGGAACCCGGACGTAGTCCGTCACCTAAGGATACCGCTACATCATATTTTGCCAGAATATCACAAATATCGTCAAAATGCTCGTACAAGAAACTTTCCCGGTCGTGCACCAGGCACCATTTGCTCATAATACTTCCCCCACGGCTGACAATGCCGCACAACCGCTTGTCGGCAAGGTGCACATTATGGCGACGGATACCCGCATGAATCGTAAAATAATCTACTCCCTGCTCACATTGCTCAATCAAAGTATCCCGATAGATTTCCCAAGTCAGGTCTTCCACCACACCGTTTACTTTTTCGAGTGCCTGATAGATAGGAACCGTACCGACCGGAACGGGGCAGTTGCGGATAATCCACTCGCGTGTCTCGTGGATGTTCTCTCCTGTGGAGAGGTCCATCAGAGTGTCACCGCCCCATTTGCAGCTCCACAATGCTTTTTCCACCTCTTCATCAATGCTCGAAGTTGTAGCCGAGTTTCCGATATTCGTATTGATTTTTACCAGGAAGTTACGTCCGATAATCATCGGTTCCGCTTCCGGATGGTTGATGTTGGCAGGCAGTACAGCACGGCCTTCAGCTATTTCCTTGCGGACAAATTCTGGAGTGATATGCGTCTTGATTCCCAACTCCTCGCAATTCATATTTTCGCGGATGGCTACGTATTCCATTTCGGGGGTGATGATGCCTCTTTTCGCATATGCCATTTGGGTGATGGCTTCTCCCTTTTTCGCACGATAGGGCAGGGAGATATGTTCAAAACGCAGGTGGTCAAGACTTTTATCATCCCGTCTCATCCGTCCGTATTCAGAGGTGATTTCAGGAAGCTGCTCCACATCACCGCGACCGACAATCCATTCTTCGCGCATTCGCGGCAATCCTTTTTTAAGGTCGATATTCATCTCTGTATCACTGAACGGCCCGCTGGTGTCATATACATATACTTCGGGGTTTGGTGTCGCTATCTTTTCTTCGCCTTCAAAACTGACACTGGGCACTTGTTCCACTTTCCGCATAGCCACGCGGATATTCGGAAAAAGTTTGCCGGGTAAATATACTTTTTGAGAGCGGGGGAATTTTATTCTTTGTTCCATAATTGTTGTTTTATTATCAACTACTTATTCATAATTATTTATTCAGAAAAGCAGTTAAAGGTGAACTTGCTTCCGCTATGAAATTATCGGCTTGTAACCCTAATCCCGCTTCGTAAGCTTGTCTTCCGGCTTCGGTGGCGGCTTTGAAAGCCCTTGCCATCTCTACCGGGTTTCCGGCAACGGCGATTGCTGTGTTCACCAATACGGCAGAAGCTCCCAGCTCCATCGCCTCGGCAGCATGGCTTGGCGCGCCGATACCGGCATCCACTACAACGGGGATACCTGCTTGCTCGATAATGATTTGCAGGAATTCTTTGGTTTGCAGACCTTTATTTGTGCCAATCGGAGCACCGAGCGGCATAACGGTCGCTGCGCCGGCTTCTTCCAGACGCTTGCAGAGTACAGGATCGGCCTGGCAATAAGGCAATACGACAAAGCCTAGTTTCACCAGCTCTTCCGTAGCTTTCAATGTTTCGATAGAGTCGGGAAGCAGATAACGGGGGTCGGGATGGATTTCCAGTTTCAGCCAGTTTGTTCCAAAGGCTTCACGGGCCAGTTGTGCGGCGAATACAGCTTCTTCCGCATCGCGCACGCCGGAAGTATTGGGCAATAACTGGATATTCGGATGGATAATATGTTTCAGCATGTCGTCCTCTTTGTTGTCCATGTCGATACGTTTCATGGCAACCGTAACCATCTCTGTGCCCGAAGCCAGGATGGACTGTTCCATTACTTCATTGGAATTGAATTTTCCTGTTCCCAAGAAAAGGCGGGAGTTAAACTCGCGTCCTGCAATTACTAACTTTTCCATTTTGTGTATATTTAAGTGTATAGCTAAATTCCCATTTATCATCTGACAAATTATTAATCACTATCAATGATTCTCCGTGTTTCCTCTACCGGATTCTCCGCGCGTAGAATCGTGCCGGACATAGCAATCCCGTTGACTCCTGTACGGAGAATGGCGGGAATATCCTCAGCGGTAATTCCGCCGATAGCTACGACAGGCAGTTCGATGTTCGCTTCTTTCATTTGTGACATGATAGCGACATATCCTTCCAAACCCAGTACAGGGCTCAGATTCTTTTTGGTAGTAGTAAACCGGAAGGGACCGATGCCGAGATAATCGGCTCCGGCACGGTAATGCTGTACGACATCTTCGAATGTATTCGCCGTACCACCGATGATAAAGGCTTCTCCGAGTATCTGTCGTGCCTGGTCGATAGGCATATCTTTCTTACCCAGATGCACACCGTCTACTTCGAGCTTTTTGGCCAGTTCGACGTGGTCGTCGAGAATTAACATAGCTTCATGTTCTTTGCAAAGCGGTTTCAGTTGCAGAGCTACTGCTTCCACCTCTTCGAGAGAAACCTCCTTCATGCGTAGTTGAATCCATTTGCATCCGCCTTCGAGAGCCATGCGTGCCGATTCGAGGTACGAATACCGTTCGGTCTGATGCGTGATAAATTGTAGACTGACCATTCCGTTATCCTCCGCAAGCCGCTTTGATAATAACCAGGTTGTCGTTCTCATGAAGCGTGAAACGTTCCCACTCGGTGCGTGGAATCATTTTGTTGTTTACGGCGATAGCGATGCCCTGAACCGGAAGTTCGAGTTGCGCTGTCAGTTGTGTAAGGGTAGAGTCGGGAATCATTTCCACCTCTTTGTTGTTCACTTGTACTTTCATTGTCCTATCAGAATAAATAAGTTGAAAGTAAATACAAAGAGCGTGCTTTTATAGAAAGGCGATAAGAAGAAACACAATCCCTACGTCAGTACTAACTGCATCAGGTTCCTAGGGTATAATCTCAGCCCCTCATGGGGCACCCCTTTGTCTTTACGGGGGCAAAGTAAGCGAAAAAGAAACAGAAAAACACTAAATCGGCAGATTTTTTTTTCATTATTGTCGTAAAAAAGGCCGCTGTGATTTTCACAACGACCTTTTCATTAATATAGTTTAGTTAATAAATCCGGTTACATTCTTTTTTCGACTACCTCCCAGTCGATAATGTCCCACAAGGCGTTGATGTGGTCGGCACGGCGGTTTTGGTAATCCAGATAATAAGAGTGTTCCCACACATCGAATCCGAGAAGCGGCTTCAATCCGGCACGTACAGGGTTGCTTCCGTTTCCTTCTTTGGTGATGTGTAATTTGCCGTTCTTGTCAACAGACAACCACGCCCATCCCGAGCCGAACAATCCTACTGCTGCTGCATTGAATTCTTTTTTGAAGTTTTCAAAGCTGCCGAAGTCTCTTTTGATAGCTTCTCCCAGTTTGCCTGCCGGTTCCTTCCTTGTTGGTTTCGGGGCAAACTGCAGGAAATACAGGTTGTGGTTCAATACTTGTCCGGCGTTATTGAATATAGCTCCGTCCGGTGCTGTGGCAACGATTTCTTCCACCGTTTTACCTTCATATTCTGTTCCCGGAACGAGGCTGTTCAGATTATTTACATACGTTTGTAGATGTTTCCCGTAATGGAAATCTATTGTTTGCTGACTGATTACAGGTTCCAACGCATTGTTTGCGTAAGGAAGTTTAGGCATTTCGTAAGTCATGGTCATTATAATTAAAGACATTAATATACTATTCATAATGTTACAAGTTTTAATTGGCTTGATATACTATAATAACAGAAGCCTTCCGCAAAATGTTCACAGTATCTTGTTTTATTTATAAATATACTGTATCCGTTCCACTTCTTTCGGGTTTTCCCGGTTCGTACGGCAAATCCATTGTCCCGCATTATAATATTTCACGGTTCATTGCTTTTGGGGGTTAGGTTAAAATAGTTAGTGATGAAAAATCGTAAAAATACCTTCATTCTCGCATGAATGTTATACTTTTGTATTGAGAACAAAATTGAACGTCAAGAGTTTGTTAAAAAACTCATTGTTTTTATAATGCTGTTATGAATACCAATTATATAGATGAATTGAACGAGAGTCAGTGTGCAGCAGTGACTTATAATGACGGTCCTTCGCTGGTGATAGCCGGTGCGGGTTCGGGAAAGACGCGCGTGTTGACTTATAAAATCGCTTACTTGCTGGAGCAGGAGAACGGGTATAATCCGTGGAATATCCTTGCGCTTACCTTTACTAATAAGGCTGCGCGCGAGATGAAAGAGCGTATTGCCCGGCAGGTAGGTACGGAACGGGCACGTTATTTGTGGATGGGGACTTTCCATTCCATTTTCTTCCGCATCCTTCGTGCCGAAGCGCAGTATATCGGATTTACTTCCCAGTTTACCATTTATGATACTGCCGATAGTAAGAGCCTGCTCCGTTCCATTATCAAAGAGATGGGGTTGGACGAGAAAACTTATAAGCCGGGAGTAGTGCAGGCACGCATCTCCAATGCCAAGAATCATCTGGTCACTCCTACGGGATATGCTGCCAATAAAGAGGCTTACGAAGGAGATATGGCTGCCAAGATGCCTGCTATCCGTGATATATATACCCGTTATTGGGACAGATGTCGTCAGGCAGGTGCAATGGATTTTGATGATTTATTGATATATACCTATATCCTGTTTCGTGACTTTCCGGAAGTGCTGGCACGTTATCGCGATCAGTTCCGTTATGTGTTGGTGGATGAGTATCAGGATACGAATTATGCGCAGCATAGTATTGTGCTGCAACTAACAAAGGAGAATCAGCGTGTCTGTGTGGTGGGAGATGATGCGCAAAGTATCTATTCTTTCCGTGGGGCGGATATTGATAATATTCTCTATTTTACGAAAATCTACCCCAATACGAAAGTCTTCAAACTGGAGCAGAATTACCGCTCCACACAGACCATTGTCTGTGCTGCCAACAGCCTGATTGAGAAGAATGAGCGTCAGATACGGAAAGCCGTATTCTCCAAGAAAGAGAAAGGAGAAGCTATCGGTGTGTTCCAGGCATACAGCGATGTGGAAGAGGGTGATATTGTGGCGAATAAGATAGCCGAACTGCGTCGCGAACATTCCTATGGCTATGCGGATTTTGCTATCCTGTATCGTACGAATGCGCAAAGCCGTATTTTTGAAGAAGCTCTTCGGAAGCGAACGATGCCTTATAAGATTTACGGTGGACTTTCGTTCTACCAACGAAAGGAGATAAAAGACGTTATTGCTTATTTTCGTCTGGTGGTGAATCCGAATGACGAAGAAGCGTTCAAGCGTATCATCAATTATCCTGCCCGTGGCATTGGAGATACTACCGTCGGCAAAATAATATCGGCAGCCACTGATAATGGAGTCAGCCTGTGGGCAACGCTTTGCGAGCCGTTGAGCTATGGCTTGAATATCAACAAAGGGACACATACGAAACTTCAAGGTTTCCGTGAGTTGATAGAAGGCTTTATTACCGACCAGGCAGATAAGAATGCATACGAGATTGGAACGGATATTATCCGTCAATCCGGTATTATCAATGATGTCTGCCAAGATACTTCTCCTGAGAATCTGAGCCGCAAGGAAAACATAGAAGAGTTGGTAAACGGTATGAATGACTTCTGTGCTTTACGGCAGGAAGAAGGCAATCCGAATATATTCCTTACCGATTTCCTTTCGGAGATTTCGTTACTTACCGACCAGGATTCCGATAAGGCGGATGACGGGGAGAAGATAACTTTGATGACCGTCCATTCCGCCAAGGGATTGGAATTTAAGAACGTGTTTGTGGTCGGTCTGGAAGAAAATCTGTTCCCTAGCGGTATGGTAGGAGATTCAGCCCGGGCATTGGAAGAAGAGCGGCGTTTGTTCTATGTAGCCATTACCCGTGCCGAAGAGCATTGTTATCTGTCGTTTGCCAAAACCCGTTTCCGTTACGGAAAGATGGAATTTGGAAGTCCCAGCCGTTTTTTGCGGGACATTGATGTTGATTATTTACGGATGCCGCATGAAGCAGGAGTCAGCCGCTTGGTTGATGAAGGTGCGGGACGCTTCCGCAGAGAGATAGAAGGCGGATTTACCCGTTCTGCTTCTCCGGTGCGTGCACCTTTCGGAAGTACCTCTTCTTTTGGGCAGCGTGAACGGCCGAAGGTGCAGATAATAGCTCCCAGTGTGCCGAGAAACTTGAAGAAGGTAAGTGCGGTAGGCAGCAGTGGGGGAGCTCAGGCATCGTCTTCCGGTTCTGCGTTGGCGGCAGGAGTGCAAGCCGGACAAATGATAGAGCACGAACGTTTCGGATTGGGAGAAGTGATGAAAGTAGAAGGAACGGGAGATAACGCAAAAGCTACCATTCATTTTAAAAATGCGGGTGACAAGCAACTATTATTGCGTTTCGCCCGTTTTAAGGTGATAGAATAAGATAAAAAATAGAGAGGCTCATGAAGAAACAACTAACAGTAATTTTGCTTTCCGCTTTGCTTTTGAGCGGATGTGCGTCGGGGCGTATGGGGAATCCGGGAGCTATCGTGACAGGTGCTTCTATCGGTGGTAGTCTGGGAAGTTCGATAGGCGGGCTTATCGGAGATAATAATCGTGGCTGGCGCGGCGGTTACCGTGGTTCTGCCATCGGAAATATTGTAGGAACTATTGCCGGAGCAGCTATCGGAGGCGTGTTGACTGCACCTAAACAAGCCCCGATAGAAGATGACGCTTATGTTCCTGAAGTGCGTGAAGTCCGTGCTCAGAAATACAAGAAGCAGCCGCAGCAGGTTCAGCGCCCGCTTGCCCAACTGAAATTGCGCAGGATTCGTTTTATTGATGATCACCGCAGTCATGTGATTGATGCAGGGGAGAACAGTAAGATAATCTTTGAAATTATGAACGAAGGCCGGAAGCCCGTATATAATGTGGTTCCTGTCGTAGAAACGGTCGGAAAGGTGAAACATCTCGGCATCTCTCCTTCGGTGATGATAGAGGAAATCCTTCCGGGCGAAGGCATCCGTTACACTGCCTCGATTCATGCGGGCGAGAAGCTGAAAGACGGTGAAGTGACTTTCCGTGTAGCAGTGGCGGACGAGAACGGAATGATTTGCGATTCTCAGGAGTTTACTTTGCCTACACAACGTTGATTTTAAAGGGAAAATAGTCCGGAAATATCTGGCATAAATATAGTGACGGTATGTGCCTGGGATAGTGACGCTATCCTGAGCACATACCGTCACTATGTTGGTGGGATAGCGTCACCATTTTAATAGCCATCTCCATATAGGAATTACATGTGTTTTTTTGTTGTCGATAGTTATTATTGATAGTACATTACATTCTTATTATTGATAGGATATTGTTTTTCTTTTTTATTGGAATTGGCTACTCATCCTACTGCTGAGGAGGTGAAAGCTTGGTTGGAGAAGTTACTTTCATATTAAAACACGACCATACATAAAAAAGGAGCACTTTATTTGAAATCAAACATTATTCTGCTTACCTTTGTCAGCATGAAAAAAGAAAACGGTAAAGGAGACGAACTTATGGCAAGTAATTATATTCGTTTCGATTGGGCAATGAAACGCTTGTTGCGTAATAAAGCCAATTTTGCAGTTCTCGAGGGTTTTCTTACCACTCTTCTAAATGAAAAGATAGTCATTCAGAAACTGTTGGAAAGTGAGAGCAATCAAGAGGACGAGTTTGACAAGTATAATCGGGTGGATATGCTTGCGGAAAACTCAAAGGGTGAACTCATTTTGATTGAAGTTCAAAACAATAATGAGTATGCGTATTTCCAACGTATGTTATTCGGCACTTCTAAATTGGTGACCGAATACATAAACCGCGGGGAAGGGTATGACAAAGTAAGGAAAGTATATAGTGTCAATATTGTATATTTCTCTTTAGGGAGTGGAAAGGATATCGTATATCATGGAAAAACTGAATTCCGCGGAATCCATCAGGGAGATGTTCTGGAATTGACTCCTTTCCAGAAACAGACATTCAAAGTAGATAGTGTCAGTCAGCTTTATCCCGAATATTATATTCTGAAGGTCAATGATTTCAATCAAGTGGCCCGTAGTCCGTTGGAAGAATGGATTTATTATATGAATACAGGTGATATACCTGATGGTGCGACAGCGCCGGGGTTGGATGAGGCTCGTCAACGCCTGAAACTGGATAAGATGACTAAAGAAGAATTAAGTGCTTATTATCGTCATTTGGATAATATAGTGATTCTACGCGATAATATATATACCGAGCGTGCTGAAGGTCGTGCGGAAGGTCGTGCTGAGGGCCGTGCCGAGGGTCGTGCTGAAGGTCGTGCTGAGGGTCATGCTGAGGGCCGTGCCGAGGGACTTATGGAAGGTCGTATGGAAGAAAAAAGAGAAATGGTACATAATATGAAATCTTTGAATATTCCACTTGATACCATTTCGCAAGTTACAGGACTATCCATTGAAGAAATAAAAAGCTTGTAGTAGGATTACCACAGAAAATTGTGAATTTTAAAATGATAAAGACAACGCTTCCATTTATACAGGGAGCGTTTTTTTATTCCTCATTTATGCAGTTTTTAGCTCATGAATAGCAGAATCTCTTATTCAGAGAGACACGGTTGACGTTCCATTCTCTGTTGAAACTGAAAGAATCTTGTTTCTCATGATATGGTTATCGCTTGATTTATTCGTTTGTTAGTTTGAATAATGTTACCTTTGTGGTTGAAAAGGAACTAAAATGAAATATGATGAGAACTTATAATATTATTTTGTTGTTCATTGCTACTTGTATCAGTGGAGTTATATTTTTCTTTGCTTGTACATATACTTATGAGTCCAAGCTATCTGTTCTTAAACAGAAGGCAAAAAGTACTTTTATTGAGGCTGTTGATCAGGAAGTGAAAAGACGGAATGTGGAAGGTCCTTTAGTATCATATTTTGAACCAAAATATGTAGCTGCTGATGTACCGGATTCTGTTTGTATTAGAGACTCTTTGGGGATACATGAGTATCCTTTAGATCGGAATAAGCATTATATGAATATAACAAGCAATAGAGATTTACGTGCTTTGCATAGTTACACCTTTGGGAAGCACCCTATTATTGCAGATTCATTAAATATTATTTGGAGAGAATATTTGTTGGAAGCTCATCTTCCTATTGAATCTGCTTTGTCTGTTTCAGTAACGGATGAAAAGGGAAAAGTAAAATCTTGTAATAAAACTCAATGTGAATGGTGTAATTTCTCAAATATAGTATTTATAGTTTATATTGGTTATGCTTGTGAAATAGAAGTGAAAGGGTATATCTATTATTCCATATGGAGTATAATACATTTTGAACTATTACTCTATTTATTACTGTGTATTTTTATTGTTTATGGAATGTATAAAACTTGGATCTTAGTTCGGAAAAAGCTCGTTTTAATGCAACAAAAGAATACTATAGAAGTCTTGAAAATAGTAAAAGAGGTAGATAGTACTCCTGTACGTTCCTATATGTTAAAAGAGGATATGATATTTTATGCGGAGAAAAAGACTATAGAACTCAGAGGGATAAAAACAAGACTTTCCCCTCAGGCTAATGAATTGTTGGAGTTGTTTTTGAATAATAAAGAAAAGCATTATATTTTAAAAGATGATGAAATAATGAGTAAATTGTGGCCTAATAGGAAGGAGCGTGTGGAAAATGTTCATAAAGCGGTAGGTCGTTTACGTAATATACTTCATAAACTAGACTCTGATATTGACATAAAGAGAGGAGTTGAAAGTTATCAATTGATTCTTTAGTCATTTTAGCGAATAAATTAGAAGATTATAAGTGCCGATGAAATCGGTGTTTTTTTGAAAAAATGCAGTTGGTCCGAAATGGTCCGCTGCTTTTTTTGTCTATATCCTGCCAATCTCCTACTTTTGCTCACATAATTAATCCTATAAAAAAAGTACAATGAAAAAGTTATCTGTTTTTTTATTTTTATTATGTATAGTGGCTATTGGAGCCATTAAAAAGCAAAGTTCTCATCAAGATAAAGTGAGTTCATTACTTTTATATAATATTGAAGCATTAGCTGCTGGTGAAACTATGCGACCGGTTAGATGTTTGGGTAGAGGATCCATAGATTGTCCTGCATCGCATGATAAAGTTGATTATGTTGCCGAAGGATACAGCCTTGAAAAGTGGCGTTAGCTTCCTGTTTCTTTGTCTTTTATTTCTGTTTTCTTGTAATAATAGCCATAAGGAATATGGAAAAAATGTATTTTCCTATTCTGGATTCCTGCAAGAAAAAGAATTGAGAGGAGAAGTAATAGAACTTGATACAGCCTTGTTCCGCTATCCTTTTCGGATACGGATAGAAGGAGATAAAGCCATTGTAATGGATTTGCATGGTTCTGATTGTTACGGGCATCTATTCCAATATCCCGGCTTTCAGTATTTATCTTCTTTTGGCAGACGAGGCGATTCTCCAACGGAAATGCTGTCAATGGAAAACTTTCGTTTTCATAACCATAAGGTATGGACGTTGGATGCCAACAAAAGCGAATTAACCAGGTTAGATTTTTCTTCATCCGGTGATTCACTGCTTCGTGAGGAAACGGTAACATTGGATGAAGATATACTTCGACCGCTTGATTTTGCCATATATAATGATACGACATTTGTCATTCCTGACTATTCAGGTGAGAGCCGTTTTTTGAAGGTTAATTGCAAAGGTAAACTTATAGAGAAGATAGGCGCTATACCTACAGCGAATGAGAAAGCTTTGCAGCAAGCCCGTCCGGCATTAGCACAGGCATGGCGTAGCTTTTTAGATTATAATCCCCATAATGGCGTTTTAGCTGCTGTCACTCAGTTGGGAGAGGTGGTTGAAGTTTATAATTTGAAAGACAGTACTCATGTTGTTCGTATCGGTGAGCATGACGAACCTGAATTCAAAGTATCCGATGGATATGGTATACCAACAGGCATCATGGGATTCAGCGATGTTCAAGTAACGGATAGTGCCATTTATGCGGTGTTTCATGGGACGTCCTTTAAAGAGATAGCAAGGCAAAGTGGAAAACTTCCTGACGGCGGAAAGTACATTTATGTATTTAGCTTGAAAGGAGAACCGCTGTATAAGTATGTGCTCGATCATTATATATATGGTATTTGGGTAGATGAAGCTACTAAAACGATAATGGCGACAGATGTAAATAGCGATCAGCCAATACTAAAGTTTTGTTTTGGTAGCGTATGAGAGAATTAACATGATTAAAGGAGCAGAATGATGCGTTTGTCATCTTGGTGGATTTGCTTACATATCATCTGCTCCTTAACCCCTAAAAAGAAAGGAGGTTATTTAGATACAAACATAAGAATAAAAAATTAATGTAGCAAACTATTGCTATTCTGTTGAAATGATAGATACAGAAGAAAAACGAAAAGTACAATTTAAAAAACTACAAAATGAAAAAGAAAGTAATGGGCATTATTGCCGTTGTTGCTATTGCCGCTATTGCGGGATACAATATGTTTACTTCACCAAATGATGTGAAGCTGTCTAGTTTATTTATGGTAAATATGGAGGCGTTGGCTCAAGGTGAATCCTCAGGAGGAAATTGTGAGCCCTCATCTAGTAGAGAATGTTGTGTATGTAATGGCATTCACTACACTTATCAGGCTTCTGTTAATAGAAGTTGTGATACAAAAAGTGGCTGTAGTCACTGGTAATAATTGAGTTGAATTAAGCTACCTTAAAAGAAAATCATCAGAATTTATCTGTTAAGGTGGCTTTTATAAATAATACTATGTATAAAAATATAATTATAATAGCTAGTATTGTGGTCTTTATATTTTGTTCTTGTTCTTCTAATAGAACAGATGTGCAAAGACTATCTTTGAAATCGCAAGTCTTAAATGATGAAATATTTACCATGATGCCGGGCGATTTACTTTTGACTGATGACTATTTGGTTTGGTCCGATCCATTTGCTCGAGACTGTTTTTTGCATGTGCATAGTGCATTAACTGGTGAAGAATTAGGAGTAATGGGAAAAGTAGGAGAAGGTCCTAAAGAATTTATTACGCCTATGACTAATAGATATTGTGTAGATAATAAACTTTTTGCTATAGATGCAAATGGGAAGACAGTTGGTTATTTATCTATTGATAGTCTGATAAATGGACAGGAACCATTTTGCGAATTGTCGGATAAAGAGAAAGAAATGAAGATGGAAAAAGTAGATAAGGACCTATATATAAAATATACAGAAAATGGTTCAGAAAATTATTTTCGAACAATAATAAATGGGCAAGAATCATCGTGGGGTGTTTATCCTATCCCTGAAATTAAGGAACATATTGGTATTTATGAATCTTATGATCCAATTGAAGGATTGTTTCTGATTTCGTCTTTCAAGTTTCCATATTTGGCTTTGTATAAAAAAGAAAATTCTACTTTTGTTTTACAATGGGAACGGAAAGTTAATAAAGAAAAGAATTATACTATTGCAGATGATAGAGTTATATTTGATAGAAAAATAGTTGGAGCGTATGATGTATGTATGAGTAAGGATTATATAATTACTTTAGAACGGGATCGTGAGAAAGAGCCCGTAGATGAATCTACGGTTGGTCGCAATATAAGTAAGTGTCCTCATACACTGTTTTTGTATGATTACAATGGTAACTTGTTGAAAATAGTGGATATAGGAATGCCTGCAATTAGAATAGTAGCTAATAGAAAAAGTAATACTTTATATGCAATAGGAGTTGATCCTGATTATGTGTTGGCTAAATATGAATTATGAGAATTATATTGTTGACCATAGTGATTTGGGGAGGGATTTGTTTGGTGGGCTGTGTTCCATCTTCATCTACAGTGCCACTTGTATACAGTAGCATCTTTTTAAAAGATACTACTGTCATTTTAGAAAAAGTGCCGATGTATCCTGCTCAATTTAATCCTCGGTGTATCTTGTTGAGTAATGAGAGAATTTTAGTGCGTACTTCAACTTTGGATAATGCAGTCTATTCTGTATTCTCTTATCCAGAAATGAAACATTTATCATATTTTGGTGAACAATCTGAATTTATTGTGCCTTTGGAGCAATTTAATGATGAACTTTATTTGGTTCGTAATGATTCATTATATTTTTATAAATGGATTGAAGGTGACTCATTGAAGTTATTTTCAACTTCTTTTTTTGATAATATAATGGGACAACAAATGTTAGGAGTAACTAAACTAAATGATAATTTGTATGCTTATACTAACAATTGTTTAGATAAAGGAATGAACGAATTTTTTATCATAAATTTATCTCAAAAACAAAAGGAATCTAAAGGCGTATATCCAGATACACATGTAAATTTTAGTTCTATCAGTGATTTTAAATCAGCTTATGCTCACGAAATTATAGCAAAGCCTGATGGAAGCCGTTTATTGGTGTTTTACTATAGGACACGGCGTTGTCGTATTTATAACCAAAACGGTATATTACTTCGTGACATTTTGTTGAATTACGAACCTTGCCAGACTATTATAGATACTGACATAAAGAGACGATTCTTGCATATAAAAGATGCATATGTTACTAATAATATGATTTATTTGTTGTGTCCGGATACAAAAGAAGTAAACTCACCTTCCAGTTTACTTGTTGCAAATTGGGATGGAGAATTTAAAGCTATATATCATTTAGGGCAAACTATATCTTATTTTTTTATAGATGAGTTATTGAATTGCTTTTATGGTGTAAACTCTAATGATCCCTATCATTTTTATAAGTTAAAATTAAGCAAGAATTGATTATGAAATATATTGTGTATATAATTTTTTTTTCCATTTGTATATTCTCTTGTCAAAATGAGAAGAGTATACAAGCTGAGAAAATATTAAAGAAATGGATAGATAAAGAGATTATTTTTCCTGAAAATCTTAATTTTAGTATTCAAGGAAGTGAAAGGGCTTCGAATTTTGCTATACGTGATAGTGAATTTAAGATAGTAGCATATGTAGACTCTATGGGATGTACCAGTTGTAAGTTGCATTTATCTGAATGGGCCAATTATATTAACAATATTGATTCTATTTATCCTAATAAAGTTCAGTTTTTATTTTTCTTTTTTCCCAAAAATGGACGTGATATATACCTTACCTTAAGAGTGGAAAGATTCATATATCCAATTTGTATTGATACATTGGATATCTTAAATAAAATAAATCACTTTCCATCTGATATGCAATACCAGACTTTCTTATTAGATAAAAATAATAAAGTTATGGCAATTGGTAATCCGATACAGAATCCTCGTATAAAAGAACTTTATTGGAATATAATTTCAGGTAGACAAGATTCATCTTTGTTGGATAATCAACCGCTAACTACTGTTTCACTTTCTTCGTCTCAAATAGAAATGGGTAATTTTTCTTGGGAAAAGGAGCAAGAGGCAGAATTCGAAATCTGCAATACTGGAGAAATCCCATTAGTAATTAATGATGTGATTACGTCTTGTGGTTGTATTACTGCAAAATACCCTAAGAAACCACTTAACCCTCATGAAACAGCAAAGGTGAAAATAATTTATAAATCAGAGCGCCCGGAACGTTTTGATAAGACTATTGCAGTTTATTGTAATGTATCTAATGCACCATTACGAGTGAAAGTTACTGGAAATGCTCATTAAAAGTGTATGAACAGGAATTTTAAATATACTTTAGTTATTGTACTTGTTATCATGTTAATTGGAAAAGTAATAATAAACTCTCTTAGAAAAGAGAATGTTACTTCTTTGGAAACAGTATTACAAGTGGCTGGTGAAAATAGACAAGAGTTGGAAAAGGTGCTTCATTATTATCGAATAAATTTGGCGGACAGTCTAAAATATAAAGCTGTTTGTTTTCTAATAGAAAATATTCCTTTTTATACTTATTCTGATGGAGAACAATTAGAAAATTATAAATCCTACTATACATGGTTGAAAAAGAGCAAAAGTAAAACACCGCAACAAGTAGTTGATTCTATAAAGAAAATATATGGTCCTATGAAAGAGCCCAGTAAGAAGCGGGATATTATGGAGATAGATTCCGCTTATCTATGCCATAACATTGATTGGGCATTCAAAGTCTGGCAGGAACAACCTTGGGGAAAGAATATCTCATTTGAAACATTTTGTGAGTACTTACTACCTTACCGGATAGGGGATGAACCATTAACTTATTGGCGTGAAACGTACTATGAAAAATATAATTCGTTGTTGGATTCATTGCGTATGTCTGATTCACTAGATATTGAAGACCCTGTGGTTGCCGCTAATTATCTAATAAGTAAATTGCCTGATAAAAGCTATTATTATACTTCTGTAACGCCCTATCCATTTGGGCATATAGGGCCGGAATATGTACAATACTTATCCGGTACATGTAGGGAAGTGACCGATTTTGCTGTGTATCTATTCCGTGCTTTGGGTATTCCTTGTGCCATAGATTTTGTTCCTGCACGAAGTTACATAAATGCCGGGCATTTTTGGTTGACAACATGGAATAAGGATGGAGAGGAGTATATGACCGATTTCCCGCAAAAATTAAGACCTGTACGTAAGAATTGGTGGTATCGGTGGGATGATAGTTCCAAAGTGTATAGATATACTTTCAGTGTGAATAGAGGCCTGTATGAACAAATGGCAAAGTATGGTGAAGAAGTATATCCTTTTTGGCGTTTGCCAAAATTTACAGACGTAACTTATGGATATGGCTATAATTTTAAGAAAGAATTGGTTATTCCTTTAGACAAACAGTATAAAACAAAACGAAACGGAAAAATTGCTTATCTATGTGTCAGCGCGAGGGATCGTTGGACACCCGTTGATTGGACTGTATATGATGCCGGTCACTTAGCGTTTCAGTATGTACGGAAAGGTTCGTTTATGAGAGTTGCTACCTATGAGAATGGGGAATTATGTTTTTTGACTGATCCTTTTTATGCTGATAAACAGAATGATGAAATTCATTATTACCCTGTAGGAAAAGAGAGGCAAGATGTGGTATTATATGCAAAATGTAATATTGAAATAGAAAACAGGTTCAGAAATAAAATGATAGGGGGAGTTTTTGAAGGGAGCAACCATCCTGACTTTCTGGAAAAAGATACTTTGTTTATTATACAAGGCAAACCTAATCGTTTGAATACGACTGTCAAGAGTTGGTCTGATAAAGAATATCGTTATCTTAGGTATTTTGGTCCGGCTAAAGGCTTTTGCAATATTTCGGAAGTCGCTTTTTATGAGAAGAATGATACCATTGCTTTGTCAGGTAAGATTATAGGAACTCCCGGATGTAGTCAACATGACGGAACGCATGAATATACCAATGTCTTTGACGGGAAAACATGGACTTCTTTTGATTATCATCAGCCTACTGGTGGATGGGCGGGGCTTGACTTGGGCAGAAAAGTTCGTGTAGACCGTATTGTATATACTCCGCGCAACAGAGATAATTATGTTCGTCCTGATGATGTGTATGAGTTATTCTATTGCGACAGGGATTGGAAGTCTGCCGGAAAAATCAAGGCGGCTGCCGATTCATTGGTATTTCGGGATATTCCCGTAAATACGCTGTTACTTCTGAGAAATCATACACGCGGACTGGACGAGAGAATCTTTATTTATGAAAACGGTAGTCAACTATGGAAATAAGAACGTATATCAGTTTGGTTGCAACATGGAGAATGATTATAATCTTAGGTATCATTTCTTTGGTATATGCTTGCTCTTGTCCGGATGAGAAGATTTCGCATTTGTCCGCTATTGCTCCTTCCAGACATACACTGTTGGCTGTTACCCCTAGTTTAAGTCTCCAATTAACGGGGGATACATTAAATAAAAGTTATCCGCAGTTGAGAACCGGGAAAGTATTCCCGATAACAGGTCTTTTGCGTGTAGACGGCATACTTTATCGTTTCATGGGAGGTGACTCTTTACGTATATCTCCTTTAGCCTCTCTTTCGGAGGATACTGTCGGGTGGACGGGAAAATATTCTTTCTTGTTTCCGGGAAAAGGATGGGAACAGAGGATATATGACGATTCTTGGTGGAGTGAAGGAAAAGGGGCTTTTGGCCCGGTAAAAGGGTATTATTATCCGGCTCATACGCTGTGGGGAGCGGAAAATATTTACGTCCGCAGGCATATCAAGGTGGACAATAAAGAGGTTTTTAAAAACCATAAAGTGTATGCCCGTTATGTATGTGACGATCAAATAAAGCTTTTTTGTAATGGGGGATTTCTGTTAGAGAATGGATTTACGCATCTAACGAAATGTCAACGCTTGACTGATGAAGCTGTTAGTCAAATAGTTGATGGAGATAATGTCCTGGCTGCATATTGCCGTAATACGGGAGGTGCCGGCTTATTGGATTTTGGTTTGTATATCGAAAATAAAACGTATGCCGATGCGAAACCTGCAACTTTGAAAAAGATAGATGTGCAAGCTACGCAGACTCAATTTATTTTCCAATGTGGAGAGGTGGATCTTCAGATTGACTTTGTCTCACCTTCCTTGTCGGAAAAGTGGGATCTGACAGACTGGCCTGTCGGTTTTCTTTCCTATCAGGTCTGTACGGAAAGCGGAAAGGAACATGCGGTGGAAGTTTTGTTCGATGTGGATACGGAGTGGATGTTTGACAAGAGGGAAATTGATAGTTGGATTGAACAGGATTGGCGTTTTGTGAAGTCCGACAGCTTGTATTTGGCTATGGCAGCGGATGAAACAACCTTTTCATGTATGGATGGTCATGCCATCTTGTCTCAAAAGCTGTACGTGGGAAATGAAAGGGATAAGGATAGTAGTGGGGTATTACTTGTCGGATATGAAGAAGGACAGGTGCTACAATATGATGGCGAGGCTCTGTCTCCTCTTTGGAATAGTGATGGGACAAGGGAGGTAAAAGAATTAATGAAATCTGTAGGGAATAGATATAAGGAACTTAAGGCGGAATGTGATATTTTGGATAACCGATGGAATACCAAAGCACTTCAGGCGGGGGATAAGACATTGGCGGAACAAATGCTTCCTGCTTATCGTAATTTTATATCTTCTCACAGATTTATATCATCTTCGGATAATAAGCTTTTTTGTTTTGGTGATACTTTGGGTAATGTCAGAGAAGCTTATGAAAATTTTCCAACGTTGTTGTTTTTTAACCGTACTGACTGGATGAAAGGTTTGTTGAATCCTGTATTTGCATATTGTGAAGATATTCATTGGGTAAAGAAGTATCCACCTTACGATATAGGTTTGTATCCTATTGCCAGCAAACAAGTGAAACTGGAAGACTGTGCCGTAGAAGCGGCTGTCAATATGCTGATGATGACAACTGCTATTGTAGAAGCAGAACAGGACTTTGATTATGCTGGTATGCATTGGGAGCAATTGGAGGTGTGGGCGGATTATCTGCAACAGAAGATGAAGAAAGAGACATATCCTATCATCGGGTTGTTGGATGAAAATGACGAACGTGTGAAATGTGTGTTGGGGTTGGCAGCTTATTATAAATTGATTCAATTAAAGGGAAACTTATGAGCATGATAAAGAGAATTCGGGCGATATTGGAGAATTTTGCTTTCTTCATATTCTGTATGGTGGTTATTCTTTTCTTGATGCAACTGTTCTGCTTTACTTCATTCAGGATACCTTCGGATTCTATGGAACCTGCATTGAAGGACGGCGACCGGATACTGGTCAATAAGATGATAAAGGGGGCTCGCCTGTTCGATGTGTTTGCAGCCTTGGATAATGAGGATGTCACTATCCGCAGGATGCCCGGATGGGGGAGTTTCAAGAGAAATGATATACTGGTTTTTAATTTCCCTTATCAAATGAATCGTTGGGACAG
>ERZ777011.1543-NODE-1543-length-23484-cov-3.472107_pt1 | contig 23484 bp, 31 predicted proteins | sample MGYA00374964_ERZ777011 | MGnify/ENA primary metagenome ERZ777011 (study PRJEB29310, sample SAMD00008975) | mouse gut metagenome | study: EMG produced TPA metagenomics assembly of the Metagenome analysis of fecal microbiota from mouse which was promoted... | reverse complement strand
CTGTCCAATTTCTGCACCTCCTGGGTTTATGCCTTCTTTATGCTGTCTTCTGCGCCCCAGCCAAGCCGTGTGCCTCCTTTACGCTTTGTAATGCCATACCTGTATTTATAGCTGCTGCCAAGTACCTGGGCAATATACATCTGTGCGTTTTCATACTGTTCTGCACTACCACCATTGCCTCCCCAGTAAACATTGCCATTTACTATGACTTTGTCACCAGTATTAAACCCTGTTTCTTCTTTTTTGGTTTTGCCTGGTGTCTTATTTGCCGTGTTACCTGTTGCAGCCTTTTCCTTGCTTTTTAATGTTTTTACTGATGAAACCTGGCTTATACGCCGCTGGCATCTGTGCATTTCTAAATCCATTGTATAGCCGCTGTCTGCTTCCAGGTTATGTGTTACCTGGTCGACAAAATATTTACCACTTATATGCCCAAGCCCTGCTATTTTTACAGTACAGCCTGCTGCAATACGTATATCTGCCATTATTGTGGCTGTCATTGTGCATGCCTTTTCATTTTCAGCATTTACCTTTGCACAGGCTTTTAACTGTGCTTCTTTAAGACTCTCTGCTTTTTCATTTATGTTTAATATGCGTTTCCCGCCACCAACAACACACTTTATTTCCTTGTCATCTTTCCCGCTTGTATATTTTATTGATGCACCTGTATAAGTACCTGCAAGTGTAGTATTGTATGACCAGTTTTGCAGGGCAGCTTTTTTTATTATGGCAACAGGCTTTTTTGCTTCAAATTCTGCCTTGTCATAAATTACAATCTTCCCACAGTAAACTTTTATGCCCATGCCATAATCTTCACAGCATTTTTTTAAGAAACTGCTGTCAGTTTCATTATTCTGCTCAACAGTCCCAAGAGCCACTGTGCCACCTGTATAATCTAATTTAAGATGGTATCTCTCAGCTATCTCTGATGCCACTTCTTTTAAAACTGCCTTTTTCCATGTCCTGTTCCTCTGGGTGCTGCGGAAAGCGTTCCCGTCTGGAACAGATACACCGCTAATTGTACATGTAAGCTCTGGCCCGCTGTAACTTATGTCATCAAGGCAGAATTTCCCGCAGAAAAAAGTTTTCTCCTGCCCTGCCTTGTCCCAGCTTTTTTCTATTATTTTAGCTGTTAGTTTGTCACCTTTTTTTGGTATCCACTTTTTTGCCCAGCGCATGTCTGTATTAGTTAAGGTTATGCTTATGGTGTCACTCTCCCCTGATGCAGGGTCTGTATATGTAAAACCTTCATTATATTCTGCCATTACGGCAGCAGGACGTTTCTTCGTCACGCCTGCCTTTCTGGATTTTACTTTTTTTGAATATATTACCTTTACAGCCACCTGCCTGGGCGTATCTTTTTTTACATCCATCTCTAATCCGCCTCATCTTCATCACTATAATCATCATACGGGTCTTCTCCGTTATCTTCCTCTGTACCATCACGCCAGGGCGGAAGCTCTGTGCTGGTTTCTTCTGGCAAGTCTGGTGTTTTTAATACAGTCCCTGACGGAAACACCAGTATATCCAGATGCGGATAATTATTTTCCATAAGTAAAGATGTGTATTTTTCACTTCCATATACCTTAAGTGCTATATTATCCCATGTTTCACCTTGTATTGTAGTATATGTCCCAGACATGCCATCCCTCCTATAAATCTTTTCTCTTTAAATCCTTTTCATACTGTTTCATCAGCCTTTTAAACTCTGCCATGCTTGTACGCCCTGCCTCAACAGCGTCCTGTTTTGTTGCACTGCCATAAAGGTTATAAACAGGACTGTACTGGATATTAACCCCGCCAGCCCCTGCAAGCTCTGGTATATCCCTTCTGCTGCCCCCTGCGCCTTTCAGTTTTTCCAGGAGCATATTAATGGCAGGGCTTCCATCACGCATTGCAACAGCATCATTTAAAATTTCCCTCATTTTTGCCCACAGCGTATCAAGCGGAAGGACTGCTTCTGCGCCTGCCTCGCCTACCCCCTGGAAACCAAATGGTGTATTGAATATTGTAGGTCTGTTGAAAATGCCACCTGCAGCGTTCCATGCCACATTGAAACCAGGGACTTTTATATTCCTGCCATTCCCATAAGATTCTGTTTTGTAATCCACTGAAATGACAGGCAGTTTTGGCTTAGGTATCGTAATTACCATGTTTTCAAATGCTGATTTAACTGCATTTGCCGCAGAACGTGCCGCATCTGTAACGGTTGTGGTTAATTTATGCATGGCTGTCTGTGTACCCTGTTCCATCTGTTTCCAGGATTCGTCCATTGAAGTGTTTACTTCTGTCCCGAGGGAAGAAGCTGCCTGTATTACTGCCTGGCTGTTTTCTGTCATTCCTGTACTTATTGCATCTGCACCTGAAACCCCTGCGTCCGTAAAAGCAGCATTAATCCCTGATGTATCTACCGCCGCTGCCCCTATGCCAATACCAGCCCCTGCAAGGCTGTTATTCATGCCATCTAAGACCGCCGACATGCCTGCATTGCCTGCTTCTGCCATTGATGAAGTATCCACCAGGCTGGCCGCATCAACAGATATCCCTGCAAGGCCTGTATTAAAACCATTGTTTAAGGCTTCTGCTCCTGCATTGCCTGCACTTGCCATATTTGCATTAAAACCTGATGCATCAAGACTTGATGATGCCATACTGCTGTTTAAACCAGTTGAAAATGCTTCACCTGCCTGTACACCTGCCATTTCTGCACCAGCAGTACTAAGACCATCAAAAGTACCTGGTTCAAACCCTGCTGCCACTGCACTTTTAGCAACCCCCTTACTGCCCATCCCGGCAGCATAGCTTTGTGCGGCAGATGCACCACTGGAAGCAGCTTCATCATCACCACCCCCGAACCAGCCTTTAACTGTATTTATAATACTGTCGCCAATACTAAGCGCACCATCTATAATACCCTGGCCGATAGATTTTATTAAATCCCATCCTACTTCAAGCCAGTCAACTGAAATAATGGCATCCCATATAGCCCCTGGGAGGCTTTTAGCAGCTGCCCATAACTGTGGTATTGCGGTTATAAGCCCGCCTATCAGTGACAGTATAATTGTGACTGCTGCCTGTGCGATAGCAGGAAGGTTCTGTGCTATCCCCTGCACCAGTGAGGTAATTAACTGGAAACCTCCCTGGATAAGCATTGGTATGCTTTGCGTTATGCCGCTTACAAGATTTAATATAGCCTGTGTACCCATCTGCAGTATAAGCGGAAGGTTTGACAATATTCCTTGCGCAAGACTTAAAATTAACTGTATGCCCATCTGTATAACTGCAGGAAGCATCTGTACTATTCCAAGCACCAGGCTTCCTATAAGCTGTATTGCAGCAGATAAAAGCTGTGGTGCGTTCTGTACCAGGCTGTTTACAAAGGTCTGTATAACTGCCAGTGCTGTTGTTATAACTGCTGGAAGATGCTGTACAATGCCATTTACGATATTTGTTAATATACTTGTCCCTGCATTTACAAGACGTGGCAGCCCTGAAATAACAGACTTTACTATCTGCATTGTTATTCCCATGCCTGCTGGTGCAATCTGTGGCAGCAGGCTTGTAAGTGCGTTTGCAAGACCTGATAAAAGTTTTGAACCTGATAATATAAGTGCAGGTGCATTTTCTACAAGCCCAAGGGCTAAATTCTCCACCAGGCTTACAGCTGTCTGTACAATTTCTGGCAGCCTGGAAACAATGCCATCCACAAGGTTTGTTACTGCCTGTGTACCGCTGTCCATAAGCTGTGGGAGTTCCCCTGTTATGCCTTGTATGAACTGTAAAATTAAATCCAGCCCTGCTGTTATTACCTTAGGGACAAGTTTAAACAACCCTCCTGTAAAAACAGAAAGAACCCTGGATGCTGCACCTGCAATTTCACCAGAGTTCCCTGTTATCCCGTCTATAAAATTTTCTAAAAGGCTTATGCCAAGGCTTGTTATTTTTGGTGCATAGCCTATAAGGGCATTTACTGCTGCCGAAAGGCAGTTGCCTGCTGCGCCTGCCATCCCTTCCATGCCCTGTTCATAAAATGCAAAAGAAAGCTGGCTGACCATGCGTGTGGCAAACTGTGTCATATCCCTTAACGGGGTATTCAGGTCTTTATATATGCTAATCCCCAAATCTGAAAGACCTGATTTTAAGATATCTATGTCACCATTAAGGTTATCAAGCTGTATTGCATACATGTCTGCACATGCGCCTGCACTGCCTTCAACTGCTTTTGTTAATTCATCAAAACGGTTTCCCGTTCCTGATGCAAGCGACTGCAAACCATTAAATAAGACCCCCGCCTGTTCACCAGTCATGTTGAACTGCTTTTTCATGTCCTGGGCAAATTTTTTCTGTGATGTTGCTGCATCAAATTCCTTTGCCATTTTACTAAGGTCTATGCCAAGTTTTGAAATGCTTGTGCCGCTTCCTGCAAGTGACGCATCAACCACTGTCCCTAAAGACTCAACAGAATCTGCAGTTGCTGCCAGCATAGCCCTTGCTGATGAGAGGTCTGTAAGTTTAAATATGGTTGAAAGTGTTTTGTCCACTTCTTTTGTTGATGCCCCTGAAAGTGATTTATTGATATCGCCAAATATATCCCCGAGGCTTCTCATATTCCCTGATGCATCATAAGCAGAAAGACCCATGTCTTCAAACATGCCAGCCGCTTTTTCATTCCTTGGGCTTTGCAATGATAAAATCATGTTACGCAGGTGCGTGCCGCCCTCTGCTGCTTTGATGCCGTTGTCTGCAAGTATGCCAAGTGCTGTATTAAGTTCTGTAGTACCGCCAGCAAGGTTCTTTGCTGTACCGCCTACTGTAAGTATTGCTTCACCAAGCTGTGCCACACTGGTATTTGATTTGCTGGCTGTCTGTGCCATCTGGTCTGCAAATGATTCCAGGTTTTCCTGTGTTGCTTCTATATCCAGCGCACTCATGCTGTCTGTTACCATATCACTGGCAGCCGCAAGCTCCATAGCTCCCGCCCCTGCAAGTTTTAATACTGTCGGCAGCGCTGTCGCTGCTTTGTCCGCATCATAACCTGCAAGGGCTAAATAGTTCAGGGCTTCTGCCGCTTCTGTAGCAGAAAACGCTGTTTCACGCCCACACTGCCTGGCGGCGTTCTCTAACGTTGCAAAGGCCTTCTGCCCTTCTTCTGTGCTTTTGTCAAGAAGCATTGTAGCAGCAACCTGGCTCATTGACTTTTCAAAATCCATGCCAGTCCTTACAGCTGCTGCACCCATTGCACCTACGGCAGAAGCAGCGGCGGCGGTAGCTGCGCCCACCGTTTTAGCAACAGTCCCAATGCCTTTAGGTATAGCTTTCAAGCCTTTCCCTGAAACATCTGCGATTTTGCTTCCAAGACTGCCCACACCTTTTATTGTGGCTTTTAACGCACTTTTGAAGGAACTCTGGACCTTGCCTGCTATTTTTATGGCAATCTCCATTTCCTTGCCTTTACCTGCCATAAATTTCCGCCACCTCCCCGGCTATTTCTGCCAATTCAAAAACGGACATGCTTTCTAATGTATCTAAACCTGTCCGTAAGATAATTGATAAATGTATGGTTAGTTTGCGAAGACCTGGGGCATCTGCAGGACTTAGTCCTCTCCGTATAAAAAACTTGTTACACGGTTTTTAATTTTAAGCGCCTCCTTTGGTGGCAACGACTGGAAAAATTCAACTGGTTTCCCTGTTGCCTTTGATGATATGATGCAGGCATACTCAAGGCTCATTTCTGGAATTACATTAACCGTACCGCTACGTTCCATAATCTTGTTGGCTGCAATCATATCCCTTGCACTGATATCTTCAAGACCACTTAAATCCACATCCTTATAAACAGCACCTTCAAATTCAAAAGGCTTTTTAAATACAACAAGAAGCTGGTTTTCTTCCTTCTGTCCCTCCACTACTGTACCAGATGTTTTATTTGTTTCCTTTTCTTTAACTTCTACTTCCATAAAATATATCCCCCTTAACTGGACAATGTGCTTTATCAGCACAGTTTCCTTATTTTCTTTAATAAATCCTTGCCATGTATCTTATATACACAGTTAAGCTTGTCGAGTTCAATTTCAGTAACACCATCTATTTCTATCAGGATATAAAGCACCTCTAACTTTATGCTGCTTCCAGTGCCTTCCCCCTGTTTCATCTTGCCGCCAGTAATGCCTTTATTCTTGCCACGTATTACAACACGCATACCTTTTTCAGTAGTTGCAGCTGTTGTGTTTACTGTATACTGGATTGCACCCCTTAGCGTGATATCAACAGATGAAATATCATCCGACAGTATGAACAGGTCTTTGTCCATTGTCCTGAAAGGTATCTCCATTTCCATGCTTGCAAACTGCCCTATTGTCGGGTCGTCTACCTCGCCAAGTATGCCAGGGCCGCTTGTTGTGCTTGTAAGTGACTCAAAATCTGGCAGTGTTACCTCATCTGAAATACCAACAAGCTGTGTGCCGTCTTTATAAACGTTAAACATATTTATTTTTGATGGTATGTTATACATATCTATTCACCTCCGCTTAAAGCCGCTTCAAGCATTGACGGGTCAAATTCCAGTACATTTAATATGTACTCCGCTGGCGGGTATGGTGCAAGGTACTGGCGGAACTGTACTTTCCCGTTTATTATATCTGTTACAGGGTTTTCATCTTCTATATACTCAATTCTTGCCCCTGCACATTTTCCCTGCGCCACATATGAATTCCCCCTGATATTTTCAGCATCACATATTGATTCAATCAGCCTGAAATCAGCAGGGTCATCTACCTTCTGGAAATAGGTTAAAATAAAACTGTTGCCCCACCAGCTAAAAAAACGGCGGCAGCAGAACCAGCGGTCTTTAGGGTCTGTTGTTGACGGGTATGCTGCACTGTTATTCCCCCACGAACGGAAACCATTCCAGTTAATGGCAGTAACCACGCCATAGCTGTTTACAACATTTGCCTGTTCCTGGTCTATGACAATTTCACTGTCCTCCTCATCATCAAGGCACAACCCTGTTATCGGAAGCGCCTTGTTGCCTGCGCTTAAATTTGGCACATCATCATTGATTATGTCATTATAGGCTACCAGTGCAGAATAAATGGCACTGTAATAATATACATCATCACCAATCCTGACTTTTGGCCAGACTGGTTCCATATGGCAGCTTGAAAAACCTGATTTTTCTTTTACGGTTTTTACATCCTGGTATGATACCGCCCCGTCTGGTGTACAGTCTAAGTCAACAATACATTCGCATGTAAAAACACCATTAATGTTTAAACATTTTGCCGCCATGACTGATGCAACCACAGGGTCTTTTGAATACCCTGGTGAGGTCACCAGCCCTGGCACCATGCCAAACAACGGGTATACCTGGCGTATGAGTTCAAGCCCGCTTTCTTTCTTGGCAGACACATCATAACCGCCAACAATATCACCAGATGTTACTTTTGATGGGTCTATCCTGTCGCATGAAATATTTAAGCTTTCTGCTTCTGCTGCACTTCCAGTTTCTAAAAGTGTAACAACTGCAAAACCTTCATTGTCAAAACTGGCAATATAGTCTGCCCCTTCCTGTAATTTGTTTTCCTCGCTTTTTACAACAATAGTGTCAAGCAGGACTCCCTCATGTCCCAGGACAGCCTGCATATTATTTACACTGCAGGCTGTTTCTGTCAATGCCGCTTTATGTTTCTTTGGGTCAAGCACATTTATCAATATAATTGGCGCAACTGCAAACTTTGTAAATGTGGCGCTTATGCTCTGGTTAAGGTTATAATCTTCCAGATTTGCTGAATACCCTACTGCTGCCGAAGCTTCTGCAAGACTGTATGCAAGTTTTGGCACATTTGTTGCATTATATGGGTCTTCTGCCAGGTTTACAGGCGAAACACCTACAACTACCTGCAAAGCAGCAGTCCCAAGGACTGGTGCTGCCAGGCTAGTAGGGTTTTCTAATATTTTCACTCCACGGTTGTAAGCCATATGCTATTATCCCTCCTGTATTTCTTTAACTGCTTTTTTAAATAAAATATTTAAGGCACTTCCTTCTGTATCTAATTCCCTTCCTGCCTGTGCCAGCTTTTTTACTGGAATTATCAAAGAATTAAAAAACGGCTTCCTTTCAGTCTTTTTCTTAAGACTTTCTGGTAAACCGTTATTGAAAACTGTATACTGTTTTGCTCCAGGAATGTCAGGCCCTATATATACCCTGGCATCTGTGTCTGTCTTGTCCGTTCCTGCTGCCCCGCCGCCTGCTTTCAATGTACTGCTGCCCATGCCAGGCATTTGTGCCTGCTTCTTTTCCGCTTTTTCACTCATGCGTATCTGTCCTCCCTTACTATTGATGCAATCTCAAATGCCATTCCCATGCCCCCGAAGTAATAAGGGTATGACTCTTCTTCCTGTAAAGCCCATGTTACCGGGTACTGGATTGTATACTTTCCATTAAGCACTGGCACTTTTGCAAACCTTTCATAAATTTTTGCTATTATATTTAATACATCTTTATGTCCCTGCTTGTCATAATCTGGCTCATATATTCCTATAAGAAGGTTAATGTTTACCATCTGTGCACTTGATGCATTTTCTATTTCCCCATCATCAATGCGTACTATTATGTACGGGTACGGGTCTGGGCTTGTAATCCCGTTTACCAGTCCATTTTCTAAAAGTTCTGGTGGTATTTCTTCCTGGCCTGCAGGTTCTGGCATTGGGAGAAGCTGTCTGAAAACATGTATTTTATCCATGCCGCCATCCGGGCTTTTCAGGCTGAAACCTTTAAAAATTTTTCTTAATTCTTCTGCCAGCTCATCCTGTAAAAACGTTGCAACCATTTCAAATCTCCCCTTTTAATGCACGCATGACATGTTTTTTTAAAGCTTCTTTTAAATCATTTTGTATATGCGGCTCTACAACCCCGTATACCCGCTTCTCATTTCCTATCATTTCTGGTATGGAAGCACCCATCTTTTCAGAAATCTCACCTTTCTGGCCACGTCTCATGCCTTCATTCCTGCTGAAAATCCCCTCATGCCCATTTTTCATTTTAGCTACAAACCACTTTAGTTTTGCTGATGAAGATGATTTGAACCTTGTGCCTTTAAGTATTTTCCCTGTTGCGCTTATGCCTCCTGCGCCTGTCTGGCGTCTGTGCAGTGTAGGGTTATAATACTCCCCTGTACCCAGTCCACCTTCCTTGTATGAAAACTTTATTAAAGGGATTTTTTTGCCACTTGCATGTATAACAGCTTCTGGTTTATTGTTTGTGGCAAGTTTTATGCCCATGACCCTGTTAAAACCAGAAACCTTGACAACGTATTTTTTCTTTGCCTCTTTGGCAAGTCTTGAACGTGCCTTTTTTGCAGTATCATTTACTGCCATTTTAAGGACTTTAGGGGCTTTTTCCTTCATGTAGCCAAGCCTTCTTTCGACCTGGCTTAAGTTTGCTGCTTTAACAACAACGCTCAATTTTTATTCGCCTCCAGATGAAGTGAATACACACCGCCTTCATTTATGCTGTCAGTAACAATAAAAGTTGAACCATCAATTACAACAGGCTTGCCAATGCCTGGAAGCGGGCCAAAATCAATGGCATGGACATATACCAGAGTCTGCTTTTTGTATATGCCATCCATATGGCTTTTTACCCTTTTTTCGCGTTCAGTAAGTTCATTGCCGTCAATAATAACCACCATTTTCTTCCCGTTGACTGTATGTTCTTCGCCAAATTCCAAAGGGTTTAAAAATACTGTTTTTATATCATTGCGTAAAGCTTCCTTAAATGTCATTCTTTCAGCCACTGGATTTCCTCCTTCCCCTGGATGGTCCTGTCTGTGCGCCCCTGGTTTTCCCTGGCAGCGGTTTCCCCATTAAATCCTGCCCCATACCAGCAGATGGGTAAGCATCACCTGTTATGCCTGGCATTGCAGCAGCCATCCTTGCTTTTACTGCCTTTTTTTCTGTGCTGCCATCATCTTTCCATACAGCTGTCCCGTTATGCACCCATTCTTTTGCAAGTACTTCATCATATACTGGCAGCCTGTCACCAGGTTTATAATTATGGTTTCCAAGCAGTACAGGGAACACTGCTATAAGTTGCCCCGTCATCCTGCCAGTTTTACCAGGATAACGGTATCAGCTGCGGCAGCAGGCTGTGCTGCATAACCTGCCATGACCGTGCCTGTGCCTTTGGTATCTGTAATGCCATTCCCATCAAAATATACATCTGTACCCATCCCGACAGCCCCTTCTGCTGTTTTAGGCATTTCAAAAACACCTGTAACATGCAGCGAACCCATTTCACCAGGAAGGATATCTGTACCAGCAATCCCTATACGTCCTCCAAAAGTTATAACTGTATTTGCCTCAATAACCGCTGTGCCAGTGTTAATATAGTCAAGGGTTTCCCCTCTCTGCCAGTATGTAGCTTTTCCCATGTCTGTTCCTCCTTTTACGCTGCTATTTTCTGCCCAGGGTTCTTTACAATCCCACGGAAATCCCTTACTGTAATACCCCAGTCAAGGTAAATGTCCCACTGGAAGCCTAAAATGCCTGGCGTCTCCATCCTTCTTACTGTAGGTGTTTCCTGGCCATTTAAATAATTAACCTGTACGCCTCTTACACTTGAAGTATTCGCTGCCATAAACCACGGCACAGCCTTATCACCAGCAAGCGCATTAAGCACTGGTGTCTGTACAATCTTTAACGGGTAATTATATAACGGGTTGATATCATTATTAGCTGAACCTGTTACCTGCGCGCTGTGGAAAATTACTGCCAGGTCAAATTCATACCCTACTGGCACAATAATATTCTGCGGTGTAATGTAGATGGCTTCCCCGAACGGGTCTTTCTGCTGCTGCATCTGCAAAACCATTGCCTGTATAGACGCCTGTGAAGGCTTTGAACCTTCCTGTATAATATTGTTGTGCTTTGCATCAAAGAGATTAAGCCCGTCAAAAATTTTACTGTTATTGTAAAGCAGGGAATAAACTGCCTTGTCAATAGTTTTTTTCGCACTTGCTGCATAAAGCCCTGGTACTTCTGTAAGGAAGCCGATATCATCATTTATAAACGCCTGCCTGGTCATGCTGAATGAACGTCCATAGGTGTCAATTTTAAAATTAGGAAGCAGTTTTGTTTCTGGTTTCATTGGCTTAAGTTCACCATTTTCAGGGACAAGGAGGAAATCACCCATCCCGCCTATCAGATATTCGTGGTCTGGTGTTATCTTAAAGTCTTTTACACTGCCTTTTGTTGTCCATTCCTGGAATGTGGTAGGGACTTCATTATAAAGCTGTACAATGCTTTTCCTGATTGTATTGTCAAGAATAGCTGGAAATGCTGCTGCTGGGTTATAAAACTGGCGGCAAAGCTCCGAATACATTTCATCCGCATCCATCCTTAAGAGTTTTTGTATTTCCTGCCCTTCCCTGCTTAAACATTCTATGCCTAAATCCCTTAAACTTAATGACCTCAGTCCGCCAGCACCTTCTGCTGGTGTTTCTACTGGCAGTCCTGCGCGCATCATAAGGGCATCAGAAGCCCTGCGCCTGAAAGTGTCTTCTTCATCCCTTGTTACCTGTACATTCACAGGTGCCCCTGCTGCCCTCAGCCCGTCAAGGATTGCTGCCCTGACCTGTTCCAGCGTGTTTCCATTGCGTATATGCTCTGACGGGTCAGTATCAAAATCACGGCAAAGCGCCATAATCTCTGTTACGCGGTTGCGTTCTGCCATTGCTGCATCCCTCTGGTTTTCCTCTGGTGCTGCTGGAGGCTGTGCCTGTTGTGGGACAGGTATATGCTGCTGTACATCTGGTGGTGCAGCAGATGCCCCGTTATTTCCTGCAAGCCCTCTTTCCTGTGCTTTAATTTCTGCATCCGCCTGTTCAATTTCGCGCTGGCAGCTGTCAAACTGTGCCTGCTCCTCTGCTGTCAGGGCACGGTTGTTATCTGCTTTGGCGGCATTTACAATGGCCTGCTGTTTAAGCATTGCGGCTTCACGTCTTTGTTCTGGTGTCATTAATTTATACCTCCTGTATTTTTGTTTATTTGAAGCTGTGCCTCAAAATATGTCAGTGTCCTTTCTTCTGGCATCCTGTATTCTTCTGAACTGCGCCCGACCCCTACTGTGGCATCTGCCGGGACACTTACTATGCTTATCTCATATGGCATCCACTGCCTTGCAACCTCACAAGGCCCTGCAAAACGTCCGTCAGCAGACATTTTCCCTTGTGATACCTCTTCAATAACGCCAATCTTATATCCGATAGAAACACCTTTAAGCGTACCATTTTTTACTTTCTGGAAAATAATTTCACTGTTTCCGTCTTCATCAAATTCCACCTCAGCCATGCCACGCTGGTTTTCAATCCATGCACGGTTTACCTTCCCTAAAACCTTGTCCCTGTCATGGTTAAAAAGAAGTACCCCTATTGTATTAAGCCTTGTAAAATCTGCCGCAGAAGGGCTGTGGTCTAAAATTTCATTTCCCCAGTAACGGCTGTAAGGCTCTTCGGAAGAAAAAGAAAGAATGAACTTACGTTCATTCCCTGCACCTTCCACTTCCCTGATTGTTGCCAGGCTAAATGCCCTTGTCTGGTTTTTCTTCCTGCTGCCCGCTGCTGGCTGTGGCTGGCTGGTTTCCTCCGCCCGTTCCGCCAGGCATCCCTGGTACTGTTTCCCTGCTGCCCGCTGGGTTAAGTTCTGCTGCCGTCCTGCCAAAAATAACACCTCCCATCTCCATGCCCTTTTTCCTGGCATAATCTAAAACTGCAACTGTTTCATCAATCTGCTCTTTCCAGTCTTTTCCGTTTTCTGCCGCTATCTGCTGGAATGTTTTCTGCCCGGTCTGCAATGCTATCTTTGTAGCTGTGGCTTCCTTTAGCGGGTCAATCCATTTCTTAGGCGGAGCAACCCATTCATGTTTAAGGTATTTACGTTTGCCTTCCCAGAAACCAGGGATATTGAACAGGCCAGAAAGTACACCTGAAATAACAAACGTTTCATATACTTCATCCATTATTACTTCCTGTACAAGTTCTATGTCCTCTATGTATGTCTGGCCATCTTCAATAATCCCCTGCCTTGCACTGCTGTAATTGCTCTGGCTCATGTCACGGCTTGTTGCTTCATAGCTTAAACCCTGCCCTGCACCTACAAGCCGCTGCTGTAATTTGATATAGCCTGCTGCGTCCGTTGCCTGCCCTGACGGGTTTACTACCTGGATTTCATCCCCGGCATTAAGTTCCTTAATCATGCCCGGGCTTATCCTTTTCCCTTCATAATCCTCATGCGGGCGTCGGCTGTCCATGACATTGTTCATTCCTCTTGCAAAACTTCCGTTTGTTGGGACAATTTTTTTTACAAAAACAGCAAGACATGCCGCTATGCGTTCTTTGACACTTACCGCTGTCATGAATTCATTGGCATCCCTTACCCTGGTGATTGTTGGTGCAAGGTCACTCATCTCACGCACCTGTGAAGGGCGGTTCTTTGTAAAATAATATATTATGTCTTTTGCAGGCACATATACAGAATCCATCTGCCCGTACCCGTCTAAGCTGTACTGTTTTATCCAGTACCCCACCGCTTTGTTGTGTTTGTTAAATTCTATGCCGCCTGCAATGCGGCAGTTTTTGTTTTCAGGCACGGCACGTCCTGCATCCAGTTCATCCACTTCAAGTGCCTGCAGCTTAAAAGGTACAACCCCTCCGTCTGTATAACATTTCTTAAAAAGTATTCCCCCGTCTACTTTCTTGCGTTTTACTGCCATTCTTAGCATCTGGTTAAAACTCTGCGTTTCTGTTATGTCACAGTTTTTACGTTTGCACCATTCTGCCCATGCATCTTCTATTTCCTGGTCAATGCGTCCGTTACCAGTCCTTGCCTGCAATGTCCATCCAAGCCCTACCACGTTGCGTTTGTAAGCACCGATTACGCTGTTTGCCATGTCACTGTTACGTTCAAGGTCTCTTGCCCTTGCCCTTACTGTGTCCCTGCTGTAACGGTCTGTCTGCTCTGCACTCTGGTTATATGCTGTCCAGTTTGCGTTCGCCCTGCTGTAATCCCCTGCATCATAGTTCCTTATTTCTTCCAGGTTCTGCCTCCATGCTTCACGCCGCACCCCTGCGGCAGGGGAAATAAAACCTATTATATTGTCCAGTATGTTTCCCATGCATGCCCTCCTAACGCTGGTCAAAAACCGCAACAAAGCAGTTGTCTAAAAAACCTGGTGTCCCTTCTGAAACCTGTGCTGTAAGGTCATTTTTAATATCATATAAGGTTTTAAGGTCTGCCCTGTTAAGCTGCCTTGAACCTATCCTGTAGCTTTGCCCGCCAACACATATAGTATAAATTGCGTTATTTACCTCAGAAAGCATTTCCTGCGGTGTCATCTGTCCATCCATCTGGCTGCCTCCCCCTTATATCCAGTTTTCATTCTGTGTTATCCAGTCTTCCTCTGGAGTATACTGTTCCTGTTTCTGTTCCTGCTTTTCTGGAACCCTCTGGAGGTACAGGCTGCGTAACCCAAGTGTGTCTGCTGCTGCCATTGCGTAACACTCGCAGTCAAGGTAATGGTTCTGTGCATGGCTGTGCTTTGGCGTCCACTCCTGCTTTGTCTTTCCGTTTCCAGTTTTTACATTGACTTTATGTTCTGATGTAACCTGTTCAGCATATTCCATGTCACACCCTTTATATACCATCCAGCTGCCACGCCCATTTGCCCTGTGCATCCTCCCGGCAATCATGTCTTTGTATCTTCCTCCATCAAGGACTACCAGGTTCATCCCATATGCCCTGGAATAATCCTTGTTTACAGTCTTTATGAGGAAATGGCTCTCCATAGAACCGCTTGAGCCTTTGCAAGGCAATGCCCAGTCCGAATTATATGCACAGAAATCATATACATTGTCTGTATCAAACCCAGAATCAACCAGGCAGAGGTTTACAACCATTGCCCTGCCGCTCTCTGTCATATACTGCAGGTTCATGACATTTTCAATGTCATTAAATGAATAAACTTGCCCATGTGCAATATTCTGGCTGGTAATAAAATCACCCCATGCACGTATTGTCCAGTACATGCAGTCCTGCTGTACATCAACACCCCCTGTAAGGAGTTTAGCCCAGTCTGGCACAACAAACTCTGGCAGTTCTGTCTGGCGTTTTAAAACAAGCCCTGCATCTGTTTTTAATTTAGTATCCTCCCAGGGTTCAGCAAGCCATGAATTTATGAAATTCTGCAGCTCGTCAGGGTCACTTTTGCTGTCCAGGAATTTTTTTGCAATTTCTGAAAAACGTACAAACGGGCTGTAAAGTGTATTAATCCAGAAACATACTTTCCTTACAAAACGGGTTGCCTGCCTTACAACCTCCCAGTGCCCTTTCTTTACTGCCTGCTTCTTCTGTGCATCAGTGATAACGCATCCACATTCCTGGCATACATAAAAAGCAAGCTCTGCGCGGTCTGCATTGCTCAGCCCTTCTGTTTCTTCTGCTGGTTCCAACATGCCAAGCTTTTCTTTTATTGCCTCTTCACCGTATGCCTCAACCAGGTCTTTGTTCTTTCCAGGCCATTTCAGATTGTCAAAGACAAGTTCTATAAATTCCCCGCAGTGCGGGCATGGTATGAAATAATGCTTTTCTGCGTCTGCGCCTTCCTTAGCTTTCCATATATGCCCTGTACGTACTGTTGGTGTGCTTGTAATGTATATTTTCCTGTTAGCAAATGTTTTTGTACGCTCCCTTGCAAGGCTTACAGGGTCTGCCTCTTTTTTACTTGCACCAGGGTATTTGTCTACTTCGTCCAGGAACAGGTATTTTATAGCTTTTGATGCAAGGGAAGAAGGGGAATTGCTTCCTGCTATTGTCAGGTACATCCCTTCAAACTGGTGCTCCAGTTTCTGCGAACCAGACTCATTGTAAAGTTTTTCCAGGGAAGGGCTGTCCTTTACCATTGGCACGATACGGTTTTCTGCCACGCTTTCGCCAAGCTTGTCCGTTGGATAGACTACCATGGCAGGTGACGGGTCCTGTTGTATTATATAGCCCAGCAGGTTAAGCACTACTTCTGTCCCTCCTACCTGTGTGCATTTGCAGAAGATTATTTCCTCTGTATAATAATTCAGGATTTCATCCATTATCTCTTTAAGGTAAGGGGTACTGTCATTCCGCCAGGGCCCGGGGATTGCAGAAACCTTAGAACTGACTATGCGGTATTTCTGTGCCCATTCCGAAACAGACAAATCTTCTGGCGGCCGCAGCTGCTGCAGTGCATCTTTAAGATACTGGCTGGTCTGGTACTTCTTGCGCCATTTTCTTTTTCTCTGCATTTAAAATCCCTTTTGCTTCTTTTGGTTCTACAACCCCCGCAACAGCAAATGATTCCAGAAGCGAAACAATTTCCCCTGATATCTCTTTTTCAATCCTTCTTGCCTCCAGCGGCTCAAGCAGCCCCGAAAGCAGCCCGCCAACCCTTGCAGGAATGGACATGGCAAATTTTTTGAATACTAAAAAGAACTTTGCATAATCAAGCCTTACCTCCTCAACAGAAATATAATCCCCTGCCGCAATCTGTGTTTTAAGCCTGTGCAGTTCACCCTGGCTTTCCTTTAATGCGATTTCTGCTTCAAGTTTCTGCTCTTTTAACTCCGCTTCTTTTACAGAACGTGCTTTTCCGTAAGCCTTGCCAGAAAGGTAATTTATATATTTTTGTATTGTCGTGGCTAAATCATACCGCCGCACTTCCCTGCCATTTATTTTTACTAAGACAGCATCAAGGACTCCGTCCTGTGTAAGCTGCTCAATCCTTCTTGTGCCACTGAAATTAAGCAGCTTTGCAACAGCCTTCGGGCTGCAGAGGTTCTGGTTTCCTGAAAAAAGCATTTCTTCTATGTCTGTTTCTTTTTCCATCCTGTCTGTTTCCTCCTGTTTTTATTGCCATTCTGTGCTTGCGTAACGAAAAGGCCAAAAAATTTTTTATTCCATCCAGAAAAATACCGCACTTCCTTTGCCCCGCATAGCCCTCCCGGGACTGGAAGTACCTTTTAATGCTACATGGGTAAACACACCAGGACAACAGGTAAACAGGGGCAGCAGGTCATTTTATCCAGGGCAGGGACTGTGCTGCTGCCACTTATGCCCTCCTAGCTGTCTGTTGTTCCCTGCTGCCTGTCCTGCCAGGTATTGCACTGCCTGTATATGATAATGGTTTATTGAAGTTCCCCTGTGCTCTGCTGTATATACATAATATGCCACCAGTGCATACATAAGTTTATATACCTGATGGCATAAAGAAAGCCCATGTACCCTGGTGTATGGTACACAGGCTCTATAGGCAGGTCTGCTGCCTGCCTTCTTATAAGGGGCTCTGCTTGTTTGTTTCTTCATAGTAACATATTAACACATTTGATAGTGCAATTGGGTGCAGAATTTTATAAATTTAAAATCCATTTATTTAATTATGCTTATGGATAAATCGAAACATTGAATAATTTATTATTTATAATAAACTATAATATTTCAGATCTCCCTATTACTTCTACACCAAAATCATTGGCCAATTCAGTTATGTAACCAACTGCTTTTCTACAATCTCTTAAATTTGTAAAATAAAATACATACTTCCATGTATTTTCTCGCATATGTACCCCGTTTGATTTTATTAATCCAGGTACATTCTGATGGACTTTTTCAATAAATTTATTATTTTTTAAATCTTCACATTTAAAAAGCATCTCCAAAACTGTTTCTTTATCTGTAAATATATCATTATTGCTTAATTCTGCTTTATTTAAATATACATGACCGTCTTGTTGTTTATTCTTTAATTCCATTATCTCGTTATAAATTTTTCCTAATATTACATTTGTTTTATCATCTTGTGATACTTCAACCTTAGAAAAATCTGCTGCATTTACTTTTAGAACCTTCGCCAAAGTATTTGTTTTTCCCTCTTTTGTTGATAAAATAGCTTCTTTAATTTTCGTTCTTGCTTCTATCACATCCTCATATAATCTTGCACTTTTATAAAAAACTGTACTAATTCCGCTTACATCAAAAATCTTGTCCGTTTTATCATCCTGAATTAATACTACTGGCTTATCATATGCTTGTCTTAATCCTAATTCATATAAAACATTAGGATTTCTGTTACTTAAATCACAAACTGCCATAGGACACTCCTGAATCGCATCAAAAATTTTATTAATAATTGAATCACAAATATTATTCTCATCAACTCTATACGCCTCGTATCCCGCTTCCTCTATAGATGGCTTTATTATCTGTTCATACACTTTGGTGAAATGCCCCATTGTATAATCTCCTTGGTCACTTATCGGCATAATAACAAAACATTTCTCTTTCTTTTCTTCTTTTGATTCAAACATAATATAAACCTCTCCTTCTTTATTATGAAAATATTATACCATATCAAATGCAAATGTAAAATATTATCCTTTGAATCCCCTTTAATAAAAATACATAAATACTATAAATTTCTGCTATTTCAGGTATTTTATACATATAAAAAACTTATTCTTAAAATTAACACATAAATAGTCTGCTGTTACTCACTATCAATTATCATATGAAATTAAATAATAATTTTAATTCTAATTTTTTTAAAAACCTTGTTTTTGATATTCTTTCAAGATAATTTTTACTTTCTTGAACTCCAGCAGCTTATCTAATGCTTTGCTTTGGTAATCAAAACAACTTCTCCTGCTTAGATGCAATTCTCTTTCTATAGCTTTCCAGCTTTTACAATCAATGAAGCGAAGTTCTAATACCATACGTTCTATACTGCTTTCCTCTAAAAAGTCCATAATATCCATGACTTTTAAAAGAGCTTTCTCTGTATTGTTTTTCTGGTTTTCTATTCTGGTTTCAATCTCACTCATGCGGTAAACAAAGGAAGCAGCACCAAGTCCTGTATTATTTGTACCTCCGTAATTAATTGGTGAATACCCTTGTCCTCCTATGGGTGCATCCATTTCCTCTTTAATGTTTTTAAGCCTTGCTTCAAGCTGTGTTCTTTTCATCTTACTAGCATGATACTGTTCCAGATATCCCCTCAACAACTTCTTTTTTTCACTCTTTCCATTTTCAGTCTCATACTTCACCAGGTTCACCTTCTTTTCTATCTGATTTTGTATTCCTGTCAAGTTCAGCCGCTAAAAAATATATCTTTCTACCGAAAACTTTCAGCCTGTAAAGTTCCCTTTTCTTGTTATCCCAGTCTGAAATAATAACACCTCTTTTCTGTAATATACTAAGGCTATTATTAATCCCTGCTACTAAAGTGGCATCAGGAAGGTTTTCAAGCATCTCCTGCGCCTGTCCTGGGTCATTTAAATTTGTTCTTTTTCTTCCATACTTCAAATCCCTGCGCTGTTTTCTGTTCATAACATCCCCCTGTCATTTAAAAAGCCGTTTTGCTGTACTGCTGCCATTGTATTTATCATAAACCGATTCAATTTTCTCTAACATTTCCATTGTGGCACTGGCTATAGCCATCTTGTCCTGCATTTCAAGTTTGTTTTTATCTGCTTTTGAAAGCCAGCTATTAATCTGTTTCATCTTCTTCTCTGTCATATCTTTCTCCGCTTCCTTTCCCTTGCATTTGTGCTGCTATATGTGCAAACAATGTTTCAAACGGACCTGCCTGCTGTTGCTGTCCTGTTGTATGTATTGCCAGAATGACACTCATTGCAATCTGTGTTGCAAGATTAGGATTTTTAACTTCCTGCATTGCCACGTTATATGAGTGTATATATGCCATAGTCATATCCTTAACATATCCTTTATTTAACATTGTGTACCTCCTGTCCTATTCCATCCAGAATACCTGTTTTGTTTGTGTAGTGCCTGTTTGTATTGGACTTTTCAATTTTACGCACTTCGCCTAAAAGCTGTTCAAGTGCATGTACAGACTGTGGGCTTTCTTTTAACCAGCGTATTACAGGTTCGGCTTCGCTCCTAGCGTCTTTTGCTTTCCTGCGTTCCATCCGTACAGATTTTATTGTTTTAGACATCTGCGCCATAGTGTGATAGCTGTCATTGCCAAGTTCGAGCCTGTGGAGTATATCCTGTGTTTCCCTGTCTGCTTCCTTCTCTGTTTCCAGGGCTATGTTATAATCTGTCTGTATATTTTTGAGAAATTTTAAAAAATTAGAAATATGTTCACTGTTCTTCATCCCTGCCCCTTATAAGTAAGATTTGCCATAGCGCGCCATGAAATCCTGCCTGCCGCCAACTTCCAGTTCAAAGATTGCCTGGCCTAGCATTTTTGACAGTTTTTCTGCCATAGGGTTGTCGTGGATGCGCCCTGTCACTGTGCCAAGTGTATGGCACTGATTACACGCTGGCACTTTTAAGCCGTCCTCTTCTGCAAGTTTCCTTGTGCCGTTGCCAAACAGAAGATGGTGTTCACACTCCGCTGGTTTCCCGCAAAAGAAGCATATATTTATATAATCTGTTATAATACTTTTAGTTCCTGCCATCCTGTCCCTCCTTTCCTTTAAGATACCTTTTTCACCTCATATTGCGACACCAGAATAGTGTCATCTGTATCTGAATTACCGCTTATCTCTAAATATCCTCTGCAACTGACATCTGTAACTTTAAATATGGCACGTCCGTACAGTACGTATTTCCCAATCCATTCACGTCTTAATTCTGCAATCCACTTAGAATGACTGGTTATTTCCTCTAATCCTTTGAGTATGCCAGAATAACTGTCTTTTTCCCACATAATACCACCATCCCTTTTAATAATTAAATTCCTGCCTGTCCTTATATGGCATGAATTTAATTTCATGTATCTTGGAGGAAATATAGAAATCCTTCCACAGGTTAATGTTTGCTGGTGTGCTGCCGTCTGGTTTTACCCATCCGTCCTGCTGCCATTTTTCCATCCAGCCATTTGTAATACATGATTTTATGTATGTATTGTCTGTATATATGGTTACTGTGCATGGCTTAACCAGCATTTTTAAAGCCTGGACTGCTGCCTTTAAGGCTATGCTGTTTTTTGTGCCGCCTTCCTCTGTGGTTTCTGCCATCCTGGTATGTGGCTTACCTTTGCTGTCCACAAATTCCAGGAGTGCACCAGCCTTTACCATATTACTAGCTTTATCTTTATTACTTATGTGTATATAAATACTAACTTCCAAAACAGCCACCTTCTTTACTGCCTTAATGTCTAACAAATGTTAGACCTCCGAGGGTTACAAGCTTTTTTCTTGTAATATATGTTTTTATAAATATTATATTTTTAAAAAGCCTTCCTGTTATCTGCCTTTATGTCTAACAAACGTTAGACCTCCAAGAGTTATCAACATGTTATCCACAGTTATCCACAATTATCCACATTTAGTGTCTGGCAGTTTCCGCAAGCGGAGGTATACGCTCCATCCAGTATATATGTTGTACTGGTAATCTATTTTCACAGGTTCATAACCTTTGTACTGCCTGCGCCAGGTCTCTTTGTCTTCTGGCGTCTTTGCCATTTCACGCAGTCTTTTAAAGCTGTACTTGTAATCGTTCTTCTTTTCCTTTGGCTTTTCAAGATTTTGTGAAGTGCTCCATTTCCGTGCGCTTTTTTTCCGTTTATTGATATAATTTGCCAGCCCTTCAAGACCATTTTCATCTGGCTGTAACCTGTCACAGTTAATAAAACCAACCATGTCAACAGCACGGCGGTATTCTGCATCATGGATTTTATTCCAGTTTATACGTGTGGTGCTCCACAGAAGTTCAAGTTCATCACGGCTTAAATCTCCATTAATGATTAAATGGTGGTGTACCCTGACTGGTTTTGTCCTTTTATCTTCCAGACACTCAAGAACCATCTGCTGCCCTTCATCTTCTTCTGGTGTGTATTCTGTTACAAGCATCCATTTAAGTTCCCTGCCTGTAACTTTTTTCATCCTCCGCCTGACCCTGTTTAAATAGTTATGTACTGTTTTTTCTGCTTCTTTAAGGGATGAAGGTAGATGCCTGTTATTGTATGTAAGGGAAATATGGTAATCCCCATGCCCGAAGTTGGCATGTGCTGTCTGTACAAAACGCCTTTTGCTCCTTTTGTCGTTAAGGTTCTGCTGTTTCTGGCAGGTAATGCCTGTTTTTTTCTTCCCTGCTTCTGGCATGTTGGTCACTGGGACTATGTCTACTTCCAGCCATTCCTTTCCACAGTAGATTTTCTTTTCACGTATAAAGTTTTTTCTTTTATCCTTTATATGCTTTCTTTTTTTACCTGCCATATGCATACCCCTCTTATACTTTGTGTAAAATACACCTGGTTATATTAATATTTAATATTTATATTATTTATTTAATGGATATTAATATAATATTAATGATATATATTTTATTTATTTCTATATTATATAAATTAAATATATAAAAAGTATTAATGGTTAAGTTGTTAATACCTTATACAAGGTCTTTAAAAGCCTTATGTTTTTTAATTTTTAAATACCTGTTGATTTTTCCATTTACGCATAGTATAATAAGGGTGCTCCAAAGCGTAACGGATTAAGCATCTGTATAGCTTCCTTCTATACAGATGCTCCTTTTTATTGTCCTGTATTGTATATTTCTTCCCTGTGCAGCGCATGGATTTTATGTCCAGCACAGAAATCAAATTCCATCTGTGCACCTTTAACCACAAGCATGTCCTGCTTTTCTTTCTGCCTTTCCATGCTATTCCTGCAATCATCACATATGCCGTTTATAATGTCTGCATTGTCACAGTTACAGCCACATTTCCTGCATTTAAACATTATCTGTCCACACCTTTCTGGTTTTAAAACCTAAAGATTGTCCCTGGTTATTTTTCCATTGTTTTCTTCCTGCATATCCCCGGCTTTCTTCTTTTCTTCCTTTAACAACATAAACGCTTCTTTTTCCAATGTTTTCAAACGCTCTGAATGTTCAAATGCCAGATTATAAAGAAAATTAAATGCTGCTTCATATTCTTCCACACCGTAATCACTATTGAACGCTGCTTCTATTGTTGCCAGGAATAAACTCCTGAAAGCATTTGCTTCGCTTGCAGCATCTTCAATTTTAAATGCAAGTTCCATGTTGCAACCTCCCTTTAATTCATGATAGAATAAAATGTTACTATATATTTTTACAATAAACAGTTTCAAATTGAAACGCTTTATTGTATTATACCGTTTCAAATCGAAACGGTCAAGTCTTTTTAGGAGGTTTTATGCAATTTAATGAACGTCTTAAGCAACTACGTCAACAGTCACCACTTATGCAAAAAGATGTTGCGGAATTATTAGGCATATCTGCTATAACATTACGACAATACGAACTAGGAACACGCGAACCAAACATTGATAAATTACTTAAGCTTGCTATTATATTCAATGTTTCTTTGGATGATTTATTATGTCTGGAAGATTTTAAATCATCTTACGTAATTCCCTCTGATGGACATTGAATAAATCTTCCAGGCTGTCCCAAGTC
>ERZ777011.1542-NODE-1542-length-23486-cov-3.255516_pt1 | contig 23486 bp, 19 predicted proteins | sample MGYA00374964_ERZ777011 | MGnify/ENA primary metagenome ERZ777011 (study PRJEB29310, sample SAMD00008975) | mouse gut metagenome | study: EMG produced TPA metagenomics assembly of the Metagenome analysis of fecal microbiota from mouse which was promoted... | reverse complement strand
CTCGAAGAACGCATCCGTAAATTCGTATTCGTACCAGATGCTACTCGATTTTTTATTCAGACTTTGTTTGACAATCGTGTAATTCCCATTATCATAGAGTCCTTTATTATCTTCTGAATACTGCATTATTTCCGTATTTCCGTTAGAAATCCTCGCACGAGTTGGTATATAAAACCCATTGGTAAGGAACAGGGGTTGATGAGGAAAACCACCTTCGGTCCAATACGTAAATGACAGACATTCTCCCTTATGTATTGTATAAGAGGCAGATTCGGGATATTCATTACTAACTTTAAGGGCATCAAATTGCAACTCTATGTCCCACGAACTGTTGTTAATAAAAGTATAATAAGAAGTATTCATATATTCAACGTTGGCACAACTTATCAACAACAAGAATACCGTTGACGGGATAATAAATTTAATTAGCTTTTTCATTGCAGTAAATTGGTTATTGCAGTTCGACATGTTGTTTTTATCCTGTTTTATTTGGCGGCATTCGCCAGTCTGTAATCTGGTCAATATTTTTCCATACGTTCATCCTTTAGGTGAATAATCGTTGCCGATCTTTCTTATATAGATGAAAAACACAGGTGTTTCGTTGCATCGGCCGTTTAAATTTTACATAAAATTTTCAGCAAATAAAAGGATATTCGTTTGCCGTTTGCCGTCGCCGGAAGTTTGTCGTGCCGGCAAGGTGCCGAACAGACATTTGAGGGGAACTCCTGAATGGAAAGTGTTTGTATGTCGATAGGAAGTGGCAAGAGGGGCGTTTGGAAACCGACTCGCTGCTCTCCCTCTCTCATGTATTTCACCCTTTGGGGCCGATAGGATGGCGATCGACTTTTTCGTGTCTTTCGGGTGTCCGAGAGGAGAAAGAAAAAATTCCGTAAGACCGAGGTCTTACGGAATTTGTCATAGATCGACCCCGTTTTGTCTTCGGGGCCGGCGGAGAGAGGGGAGTATGACTCTAAACGCCTATGTGTTAGTTGTTTGTTTTTGAAATTTTAAGTGGGTAATGAAACGGTAGCGATTCTCGACCGTTAAGGTTGCCTTGATTCAGAAAATTCGCGTGCCGCCGTATTGGGATAACCCCCTTTCGGCATCTTTATTTCCGTTTGGCCTCGAAGGCAGCCCAAATGTTTTCCGTACCATCACGGAATCCCACCTCGACCACCCGGCGTTTTTCAACGAGAGCATCGAAAGAGCCGATAGGCTTGGCCGGAATTCCTCCGGCAACGGTATTATCGGGAATGTCATGCGACACGATCGCTCCGGCTGCAATGACGACGTTGTTTCCGATCCTTACATCGGGTAAAATGACCACGTTGGCGCCGATCATCACATTGTTACCGACCGAAATACCCCCCCCATTCTTTGAAAATCAATGTGTTATACTTTGTGTTGAACATGGAGGAGCAAATGTCGTGATTGATGAACGTAACATTGCTCGCAATTTTCACATTGTCGCCGAACGAAATCAATTCCGGATCCGAGGGAAATTTACGGGGTTGAAAGAAGAGGTCGCGTCCTATGTGATGAAACAATTCACGATGTTTCACGACATATCTGGTGCGCATTCTCGAAGTAGGCAGCACCATAAAATACAGTTTTCTGAAGAGGGTTTTGAATCCTTGTCCGTCACCTTGCATAACCGATTTGAATTAATATTATCTTAAAACGTTACTATCCGTTGATCATTTCCACCCCGCACTCCCGGTAGATGGGAAAATCTCCGATACCTTTTATTCGCTCGGCCGACACCATGATGCTTCTCACTTCGGGATTCAGCAGTTTCGATGTGAAAAGAACCGACGACGCGAATGAATACACGGTGAAATTCTGACTGACGGCCAGCATCTCCAATGTCACGTTGAAATCAGCGAGATTGAGGTAACGGCAATTTATATGCTCGGATTCGGCGAAAGCATGCGGAAGATAATAATCGATCCCGTAATCGGCGATGACTCGATTGACCAAATCGCAATACTCTTCTTTCGAGAGATACCCGTACTGATACAAATTCTGGCCCACGAAAATCGACTTGCCGTTCAAGTCCAAATCTATTCCCAGGCTATCGATCAGTTGCTTGGGGAGACGAATCGGCAGACGCTCTCCAAAATAATAGCGGGCCGAATCGGGCTTCAGCAGATAGGTCCGATGAATCAGGGAATAAATCTTTTTCAGATTGATTCCCAATAGAAGTTGCATCGCTTTCTTGACAACGCTCTTGTCGGTGAGGTCGTCGCGATAGTTCATCAATCCGTCCTCGAGCAATCCGACGCTCGTACATCCCGACATCCGGATTACGTATCTGTGCGATAAAAGCAAGACATTGGATGTCAATACATAATCGCAGGAAATACGGTCTTTGTGCCGGGAAAGATCCCGAATCAACTGCCCTTGTCCCTTGGGAGACAGGGATTGTACCTTTACAGAGATAACCTCATCGAAACGATCTTGAAAAGGATAGGATTTACAATCGATATTCTGTGTCAGTATCAGCAATATCCGGTAATCGCTCCGACGCCACTCCTCGGTAGAGAAGGCATACAGGATATCATTGAATTTCCGGGCTATAACCAAAAGTCTTTTCATTGTTGCGAGCCAATAAAATTATCGTAAACGGAATCCATACGTACATTGAAAACAGCATATTATGCAATGCTACGGAACTCAATCCCAACAATATAAGCAAGAATTCCAGATTAATATCGAATCTTAACTTGCGATACATACTATATAGGAAAACGAGAAAAATCGCTCCCCAGTCGTACAGATAACTGAGCCAGTCGTTGTGAGGCGAAAATTCATCATTTTGGGTAAAATCCACGATCAGCCGGTGTGCGCTATGCACTCCGTTGGGCAGTACGAAGTAACTGTTCTTTATTTCATCGATCAGGACCAGATACAGGGTAGCACGCGTGGTCATGGAAGACTCTCCCTCCTGAAATCGGAGTTTCGCCTCCAACAGCATCAGCAGAGTAGGAATAGCCGCCACGAACACGAGACAAACGACACTCAGTACGAGTTTGCGGTATTTGACCGTCTGAAGATACATCCATAGCTGATACATCCAATACGGAATGAAAAACAAGAGACTCCGTGTACCGCAGGCCCCCATGTACAGAATCAGGGTTAGGATCAGAAACAGCAACTCTTTGAATCCGGCCCTCCGGTGTAGCTTGTCCACCTCCCAGAGGGCGATTCCGATGATTCCGAAAATATTGGCCGAAAAATTAATGGCATGGAACAAGCCTCCGTACCGCACGGCAGTCGACGTGTCGATGTACAAGAACGGCAGAAACATTCCGAGCAATGTTCCGAAATAAATCACCCTCAACACAGTCGTCGTTATTTTCCACTCTTTGGGCGACAACCGCCAAACGTGTCCTATGTACAAGCACGATAAAAGAAAGAACACGTAGGCGCAATCGATCAGAACATGCACCATAGAGCATCCCAGGGACGCCAGGACGATCGCTGCAGAGAACCCGAACGTTTCCGCATACAACTTCTTGTTTTTTATCAGTAAAAAGAACAAAAAACAGTAAATCAGCAATATATATCCATTGTAGTTGGATATTCCTCCATGCTGGGTAATCCCCATAGAGGCTATGAGAGTCGAAACATACAGGCCAAGAACCAGTAAAAACTTACCTACCATGATACCTTCTCAAATTGCTTCAACCCGACAAGCATTTCGAACTCTTTGTAATAAACTATGTCTGCAATCATTTTCACTTTCAGATACTCGACGCCCGCATACGTTCTCAACAGTCCGCTCGCACGCAAAGCCTCGGGGTCGATCATGCTGTTGAAAACGGGGTTTTCCCGGGAAAACGAAGCGGCGCACAAATCATGATACTCCTGGGTGTTCAGCAAATGCAATATTTGCAGTCCTCTGCCCCGCAGCAACAACTCCACCCGATTGAACGCTTTCTTGAGGGGATTTTGCTTCTGGAATATGAGATTTAAATTCTGATCCGGAATATTCTTGAACTCGGGATTGATATACACCAGGAACTTCTTGAGGAAGAACTTATCCTTCAGGAATTGCTGGGGGAGTGTCCGGAGTTGTTCATAGAAGAACGGATAATAAATCGTGTAGCAACGCTTCGTCTGATTCATGGAATCGTAAGCCGAAGAGAACTGGTATTTGGTCGTGATGTTGTCGTGGATGTTGATCCACTTCTCGACGTTATCGGTACCGTTGAATCCATCGATCGTCTCGAAAAGCTCTTCCCGGGCGATTTTCAGATCTTTCGGGTCCATCACCCGATCGATCGTGCACTCGGACAGACTACAAAAACCGGACTCGGCATAAGGATCGAACGACAAATGCAGGTGATGCGCCGACTTACGATACACGTCGGCAAATCCTTTGAAGGCATCCTTTCGATTGCCCAAAAAGAAATCCGCATGCTGTTTGAGTTTACCGTAATTCCCTGAGAGCACCGCCGCCGCCAGATAGGCATATCCGCCCGGATCGCCGACAAACATGTAATCGTATTCCGGGAGATCGAACGCCGGATTGATGAATGCCTGCGAAAAGAAGAAGGGATGGTTCCTTATATCCAGCAACATGCTGTCCGCAAGCCAGGAACGTCGGTAAGGGATGAAATCGACGGTCGAACCGTAGTGCTCCGCTATGCGTTTCGACATCTTCGCGGTAACCGATTCCAATAGCTTGTTCGGCCTTTTCTCCCCGACGACGAAGGGTTTGGTTTTGATACCGACCTTGTTCGTGTAATGCGCGATCAGCCGGGAATCGAGCCCTCCGCTGCAACCGTATCCGGCGACCATATCCGGATTCTGCGCCGCTACGGTGGAGAAAAACCGGGTAAAATCGTCGTCCGCGATAGCGAGTTGCTCCTCCAAAGAGATCCGGTCGTCCGGTAGGTATTTGAAGTCGTAGTCTTGTCGGGAGCTGAGACGCCCCGTTTTACTCTCGTAACGAAGATACGCCCCGACTCCGATGCGGGTAATATGTTTCAGCAACGTTCTGCAGGGAACCGGGTCCGTTGCATAGACGAGCTGGGCACGCAACGACGATTCGTCCAGCGTTATATCATCACGGAATTCATCGGCCAGCAGCCAGGGGTTGTTCGATACGGCGACCTTGCCTTGCGACTGAAAGACGTACAGGGGCACATAGGACCGTTTGTCCGTTTTAACTTCGAACGTATCGTTTTCAGGATCGACGAGAACCACATTGTACGCTCCCAGCGGAGTACAATTTTCAAGCCCCCGGGCGATCATCTCGGTAACCGAAGAGACGGTCCGATCGACTATATATCCTTCGAGAATGTATTCGTATCGTCCGGTACGATGGAAATCGCCATACGCGAACAAAGATTCGGTTACTTTCCTGCCTCGTTTTATAAAACAATTGGATACGATAAATTCCATGGTTTAAAAATTAAGTGCATTCTTATTCGTCATGATATCCAAACCGCTCGATATGGCCTTCTTGATATTTTTGAAATTCAAAATATAATACAATCCGATAGACCCCAGCAGAAAATAGGGATTGGGCCAAACAAAAGCGAAAAGGACCAGCAACAGCATGTTCAGCCAGCTTCCGTTGCCGAAGATTTCATATACGTACGATCTGAAGGAAATTTTATGGTACAACGTCCGCACACCCTCGATCACGACACAGGAGGAATAGACGAAGGAGGCTACCGTTACGGCCAACGCAATATATTCGACGCCCAGTTTAAAGCGGAGAAAAACAGAGCTCAGCGCCCACACCACCCCCACGGAACAGAATCCGTAAGCAGCCAGACGGATCTCCTTCTTTCGGGCTATCAGAAATGCGGAATATCCCGTGGTGGCATTATTGAGGCATTTTCCCAGAATCAGGACGCTGTAGATCTGTACCATTCTTATCGAGTACTCGGGATACCAAAAGGATATGACGTATACGCACAGTATCGACACGAGACAGATCATGTCGATGCCTACCACATAGATCGACTTGATCCTTCGTATGTTCGCCTCTATCTGCTGATCGGTCCCCTCCATCTGATTCAATATCTTGGGGTAGAAGATAAAAAGGAAGGCACCGCCCGCCATAATGACCCCGTTTACCAACGAATTGGCAAACGAAAAACAGCCGAATTCCGTAACCTCGAAGTTGGCGCTGACCAGACTCGAGGCGAACAGAATCATCAGATAAAAACTCAGGTTATACAATAGCAAAGAGATCCCTCGCGTAATCAATACTTTCGAAATGGCTCTGTCGATCGTGAATTTCGGCCGTTGCGGCAGGCCGATCCGGAACAGGAGCAACGCGATGGAATTGGTAATCAACAGTGCCCATACGATCATGTTGACGGTGATGTCGGTTTTGAATACCAGACACAACACGAGAATCGTAATATTCGGAAGAATCTGCTGGATGTTGAGCTTGAGCAGTTTTCCGAACAATTTGTAATAAGTGATATAGATTCTTCCCAGATTGATTACCAGACAGGTAACGATCAAAAGATACCCGTAATCCCTGAAATGATAATTGGCGAACAGATCGGAGTCGAGAACCGTTACCGCACACCACAGGAGCGAGACCGCCAGGCAGATCAGCAGATTTAAACTCCATGCCGTATCCCATATCTTATTCGCCCGGAGCGTATTCTTGTATTTGCTGTATTCGGTATTCAGCGACTCGTTGATTCCCAGATTCGCATACGCCATGTAGGATACGATCAGCAGCACGAAACTATAGATTCCATACTCGTAACCGCCCAGGTATTTTGCCAGCAACAAGGCATTGACAAATGCAAGAAAGTAGGTGACATACCTCAGAATCACATAGATTACCGAAGGCGATGAAACTACGGAGGCAGCCTTGTCTATTATCCGCGACATAATTATTTGGACCCAATAAATTCCTCTTCACCGTCGAAAAACGACTCAACAAATTCACGGAACACTCCTTCGCCGCCCTTCTTGCTCAAATCCGTATTGCTCAGCTTCCGAATGTATTGCGGGGCACTGGCAGGCACTCCGGCGAAGCCCGCCGCTTTCAAAAGCTCGATATCGTTCAGATCATCTCCGATATAGGCCACTTCGCTCAGTGCGATGCCCAGTTGCTCGCAAAGTCGGCTGGCGACCTCGAGTTTGTTTTTAACCCCCTGAAACAGGTAGTCCACCCGAAGCTTCTCGGCTCTTCGACGCACGATTTCGGTCTCTTCTCCCGTGATGATGCCGACCGGTACCCCGTGCCGACGGGCCAGGAGAACACCGGCACTGTCGTAGGTGTGAAATTTCTTCCATTCATTTCCCGTTTGATCGTAATACATCCCGCCGTCGGTCCATACTCCGTCAATGTCCGTTAAAATCAGTTTGGGTTTCATACCTCTTCTTTATTATTTTCGCAGGAGTTCCTCCGATCACGGACCCCGCCGGATAACTTTGGGTTACCACGGAGTTGGCCCCGATGATGCAGTCGTCGCCGATCGTAATATCTCCCAATATCATGGCTCCCGCATATATCGTTACGTTATTGCCTATTGTCGGACGGCCTCCGTTGCGATCGCCGATCGTACAGTTCTGGTGAATCGTACAGTTATCCCCGATTCGGCAACGGGCACCGATAACGGTGCCGATTCCGTGGTTGATCTTGAAAGCCTCTCCGATCGTAGCACTATAATAAATTTCAATCTGGCCTATCTCGCGTCCCAGCAAGGAAAATGCGTCGGCCTCCCTGGTAGACCCGTATAATAGGTTGATATTATGTGATATACGGTAGCATAAAATTCCTATAAGGGGGGGGGTAGCACGGAAGTCCCGTTCAAAGGGAACGGCATCCGGAAACCAGCGCAGGTAATCGGCGCGAAACTCGCGCACGGATTTCTCGAGAATCTCCCGGGAACATTCGAAAGAAAACGAATGAAGCCACGTCCGACTCTTCATTTCCATCAATGCATCGTAAATCGCGACCGTGTTCATCGTCCTCCCTACATCAAGTGTTTCGAATAAATTATTTCATTGGCAGGAATATCCTGGGTCAGCGTTTTACCTACCACCTTGTCCAGATCGCGCCATTTATAGCCGTCGCCGGGACTTAGCATATGCAGATCCTCCTTCGCGAGGACCTCTCCCGCTTTCATATCCCGTTTCGAGGCGATCGAACGCTCGAGCTTCTCACGGGACACGGCCACGCTCTTGTCGATGTAAAGGTCCTTCGTTCCCAACCAATGTTCGGCCACCCTTATGTCGCGGATCATTCGGTTCACACCGTCGGGCCCGAGCGACCCGGCCTGGTCCGTACCTTTCATCCGGCGATCGATCGTCACGTGTTTCTCGATGATCTCGGCCCCCATCCCGATGGCCACGACCGGAGCGGAGATTCCGATGGTATGATCGGAAAAACCGATCTTGTACTGTCCGTAGTGCTCCTTAAGATAGAGGATCGTATTGAGGTTGAGGTTGTCGGGCTGGGTCGGATACTGAGACACGCAATGGAGTATGGAAATATCGGAGTGATACTTGGTGATTACTTCGAGCGCATCGTCGAGCTCCTCCTTGCCGGCCATACCGGTGGATAGGATAATCGGTATTTTGGTCTCCGCAAGAGCTTCCAGCAAGGGCAGATTGGTAAGGTCGCGGCTCGCTACCTTGAGGCGGTCCGGAGTGAACAGCCGGAGCAAAGAGAGGCACCCCGTGGCGCACAGGGTCTCTATGAAATCGAGCCCCAACGATTTTGCGTACTTATACACCTCGAAGTGCTCCTCGTCCGAGAGTTCGAGCGCGGCTCTGTGCTCTCCGTAGGTACGACCGAACGAATTGGCGTTGTCGTATATGCGATTCATCTGAGAAACCGTGAGCTCTTCCCGCAAATCACGTTTGGTCAGCTTCACCGCGTTCATCGGTTTCAACTCGATTCCGAAGACATCCTCCCTGACAGGTCTCGAAACCAACTCCACGATCAGTTTGGCTATGTCCACCGACCCGTTGTGGTTCTGACCGATCTCGCCGATAATATAGGTTTCTTTCATATCCTACTTCGTATTTTTCATTATGTTGTTTCTCATTTTTTCATACAGATCGGGACGCTCGCTGTCCAAAAACGCGATTATGTTCCGGGGAGTAAGCGCCTGCCCGCGCTCCGAGAGCGCCTTGTAAATGATTTGCTGCGTCAGGAAATCATCCATGGTATCCATCGTGAGCCGAAGGTCGGGATGGGCTTCGATACCCGGAACAGCCTCCTCGATCGGCGACAGCGCGATGCGGAACAGCTCCCTCGAGTTGTAAATATAGTTGGTCACATGTTCGTGATAGAGGGACTCGTCCGTCATCCGGGCAGCTTTCTCCAGTGCGGACAACTTCACTCCCTCCGCCCAAAAACCGTAATGCGTCAATATGGAAGGTTTGCCTTCGGAGGTTCTGAACGAAACATAATCCAGCTCGGACGTCTCCAACATACGCGCTAAAACACCCAACGCCTCGACATCGAGAAAAACATTGTCGGCGCACACTCGTATGATCTCGGTGGCATGGAAGAATTTCGCGGCGTCGATAAACCTTTGCAGCACATCGGACTCGCTTCCTCGATAGGTCTTTACCCCGAGGGAGTCGCAAAGCGCGACAATCGCATCGTCTTTGGGATTCGAGGTCGTTGCAACGACTACGTCCGCAACCCGCAGATTGGCTTTCGCTTCGACAAGACGCCGGAGCAGAATCCGCAAAACGGATTCGCCGTCATGAAACGGCATGAGCATTTTGTTCGGCAATCGGGTCGATCCGGTCCTCGCTTGTACAATTACTAACGGTAGCATACTAATCAGTCTGAACGAAAAACAGGCGTTTCTTCCGGGAAAAACACCTAAACACATCGGCAAAACTATCTGTTTTGCTTGTACTATGCAAATTTTAAAGCTTCAATAAACCAAATAGCGCCGACATCCGAATCCGGAGACGGATAAGGTTGATTACCAGCAAAATAAAAATCGGGGAGGGGCTGTCTCGCAAAAAATCCCCCAAAGTCATTTTTTATTAAACGCATATAATGTAATTTTGCGCAATTACGAACATAGTAGTTTCCTGAAATCCGAATCTATCTATGTTCCAGTCGGGTAAACCGAGAAGATTGCAATTTAACCGGAGACAACCATAAATTCGAAATAACCCTTAAAAATTAAAATACTGTGGATAAAATCGATTACCTGGTTCTGTTCGTTGCGGCTATGTTGAGTACCTGGTGGATTTTTCGGGACATCCACCGGATCGCCATTCTGAAAAATATTACCGACAATCCGGATGCACGCAAGTTGCAGAAGGTTCCTGTGCCTTGCCTGGGAGGGGTAGCCGTGTTCTTCGGCATCATCATGGCGTTGCTGATTGCGGGTATCGAGTTCGAAGCCTCGAAAATGTTCACGATCGTATGCGCCTTTACCCTCATGCTCTGCATCGGAACGATGGACGACATCCTCTCCTTGTCGCCTCTTTTCCGATTTTGCATGGAGGTGCTTATCATCATGCTGCTCATCTACGGCGGTTCGGGATACATCGACAATTTCCACGGTCTGTGGGGTGTCTACTCCATTCCCGACTGGATCGCGATCCCGCTGACGATCTTCGCCTGCGTGGGCATCATCAACGCCATCAACCTCATCGACGGCGTGAACGGCCTCTGTTCGGGCTATTGCATCATGGCATGTATCGCTTTCGGTACGGTGGCGATCTGGTCGGGCGACCAGAAAAGCGCCTCGTTCGCCGCGATATTTACCGGCGCCCTGATTCCCTTCTTCCTGCACAACGTCTTCGGCAACAAGTCCAAAATGTTTCTGGGCGACGGCGGTACGCTGATGATGGGCACGATCATGGCCTATTTCGTCATCAGCATGCTCAAAAGCGATTCGGCGCTCACTTTCGTTGCCGACGACAACTTCGGCTTCATCCCCTTCACACTGGCGGTACTGGCCATTCCGATCTTCGACATGCTGCGGGTCATGACCAGCCGGATCCTGCGCGGCACCTCGCCCTTCAGTCCGGACAAGACCCACCTCCATCACATGCTCTTCCAGTGCCGGTTCTCCCATGTAGGTACGACCATGACGGAAATTCTCGGGAATATCTTTATCGTTGCCGTCTGGTTCGCATGCTGGCGCCTCGGGGCCTCCGTAGAGTTGCAGCTCTACGTGGTGATCCTGCTCGGACTTCTGGGCACCTTCGGGTTCTACCGGTATGGAGCCGCTATGGAAAAACGTCGGGGAGCGGGGTGGCGCGTATTGTCCCGAATCGGCGAGCGCACCCACGTCGAACATACCAAATGGTTCGAATGGGTAACCCGCATTGTGGATAAAAGATACGAAGCGGAGTGATATCTTTTCCGCATCGGTCGGACCTGCCGGCAGCGTAGTGAAGCCGACCGCGATTTTGATTTGTGACGAAACAAAGACAACGACAATGAATATTTCCAAAATTTTAATCGCATTAAGCCTCTTGTTGGCGGTTGCCCTTCCTGCGAATGCGCAGATGACGGATGCGGCTGTGAAAGATTATATCAAGACGGGACTGGCATCCGGAAAATCGCAGCAGGAGATCGCGCGCGAGCTCGCGGTCCGCGGCGTGACGCGCGAGCAGGCGGAACGAATCACGCAGCAATACGACAAGGAGGGCCCGCGTACCGACGAGGCGTTCCGCACGGCCGGACAGCAGGAGCGGGAACGCCGGATGGAATCGGTGCTGACGCAGGAGAATCCTACCGATTTGGATGTGCTGGCGACCATGGAACAAGAAAATTGGCTGACCGATGCCGATGCCGAGGACAAGACGCCCATATTCGGCCGCAACATCTTTACCAACAAGAACCTGACTTTCGCTCCGAACGCCCAGCTTCCGACACCGCCCAATTACCGGCTCGGTCCGGGCGACGAGGTCATCATCGACATCTGGGGTGCCAATCAGGCTTCGATCCGCCAGACCATTTCCCCCGACGGGACCATCAACATCCCGGACATCGGTTTGGTCAACCTCAACGGCATGACGGTCAAGGAGGCCGACGCCTACCTGCGCCGCATGCTGGGTAGAATCTATTCGCTCGACGGCTCCGACGCCCAGTCGGAAATAAAACTCACCTTGGGCAACATCCGGAGCATCCAGGTCAATCTGATGGGCGAGGTCGCCGTTCCGGGCACTTACTACCTCTCCTCTCTCTCGAACATCTACCACGCGCTCTACCGTGCCGGCGGCGTCAGCGACCTGGGTTCGCTGCGCGACATCCGGCTTGTGCGCAACGGCAAGCAGATCGCGTCGCTCGACGTATACGAGTTCATCCTCAAGGGTAAATCGCCCGGCGACATTCAGTTGCAGGAGGGCGACATCGTTATCGTACCCGCCTATGACATGCTGGTCGATATATCGGGTAACGTAAAACGTCCGATGACATACGAAATGAAAGAGGGCGAAACCGTCAAGCAGTTGCTCGACTACGCCAGCGGATTCTCGGGCGACGCCTACAAAAGCAGCCTGCGCATGATTCGCCAGAACGGCCGGGAGTATCGGGTCTATACGATCAACGAACCGGAGTATGCCACTTTCCCGCTGCTGGACGGCGACTCTCTCAGCGTCGGGGCGATGCTCGACCGTTTCGAAAACAAGATCGAGATCAAGGGGGCCGTATATCGCCCCGGCATCTACGAACTCGGCGAGGAGATCGCGACCGTCGGTCAGTTGCTCGCCAAAGCCGAAGGAATCAAGGGCGATGCCTTTACCAACCGGGCGCTCCTGCAACGGGAGAAGGAGGATCTTACCCTGGAGGTGCTCTCGCTCGACCTCGCGGCGATTCTGGAGGGGAGAGCCGAGGACATCGCCTTGCGGAAAAACGACGTGCTGTTCGTTGCGAGTATCCACGATCTGCAGGACATAGGCCAGGTCACGGTCTTCGGAGAGGTCGCACGTCCCGGAGATTTCATCTTCGCGGAGAACACCACGCTGGAAGACATCATCATGCAGGCGGGCGGTCTGCTGGAGTCGGCCTCCGTGGTCAAGGTCGATGTCAGTCGTCGCATTAAGGATCCCGCCGCTACGGCATTGACCGATGTGCTCTCCCAGACCTTTACGTTCTCCCTCAAAGACGGATTCGTCATCGACGGTCAGCCGAACTTCATCCTCGAACCTTACGACCAGATTTTCGTCCGTCGCAGCCCCTCGTACAATCCGCAGGAGAGCGTCACGATCAGCGGCGAGGTGCCCTTCCCGGGGCCTTATATCCTCTCCAGCAGAAACGAAAGACTCTCCGATCTGGTAGCTAAGGCGGGCGGTGTTTCCCGTTGGGCCTACGTCAAAGGAGCAAGGCTTCTGCGCACCATGACCGAGGGAGAGGTCGCTCGCAGTCAGGCGGTATTCGAAGCGATCGACAATACCAAGGACAGCATCAACGTCAAGAACCTGGAGTTCGAAAACACCTACTATGTGGGTATCGACCTCGAAGCCGCCCTGAAGAATCCGGGCGGGGACGCCGATTTGGTGCTCCGGCCCGACGACCAGCTCCACATCCCGACGATGGTCAATACGGTGCGCATTACGGGCAATGTCATGTATCCCAACGTGGTTACCTACAATTCGTCCATGACGGTCGAAGACTTCGTCAGGATGGCCGGCGGTTACGGATTCCGGGCGAAGAAAAGCAAGGCTTACATCGTCTATATGAACGGCATGGTGGCCCGGGCCAAACGCAATAGCAAGTCCGTCGTGGAGCCCGGTTGCGAAATCATCGTTCCGGAACGACGCAAGAACAAAGCGACGCTCGGAGAGATCATGAGCATCACGACGACAACGGCTTCGCTCGCAACGATGATCGCGACAATCGGTACCTTAATCAAATAAAACGACCGGACATGACGGAATTGCAAAACAACAGTGCACCCCGAAACGGCTCGGCGGGACCCGATATCGACCTGATGGGGATGTTGCCCCGCCTGTGGCATGCACGCAGCTTCCTTCTCATCTGCTGTGCGGTAGGCGCCGTGCTGGGGCTGATCGTCGGATTCAGCATCCCGAAACGGTACGCCGCATCGGTGGTGCTCGCTCCCGAGAGCGAACAGAAAGCCGGAGGGAGCGTCAGCTCCATCGCCAGCATGATGGGCATGAACCTCGACAACGGCGTGGATGCGATCAACGTAAACATGTTTCCCGAAGTGGTGCACTCCACCCCGTTCGTCTTCCGGTTGTTCGACCTTCCGGTCGAAACGGCCGACGGCAGGTTGCGGACCACCTTGCTGGACTACATGCTCCACCACCAGAAGAAAGCGTGGTGGGTTTATCTCGCCGAGGCTCCCTTCAAGGCGCTGAAATGGGGTGTGTCGCTTATCTCCGGCAAGGAAGAGGAGAGGAACGAAGGTGTTCTGCAGATGTATAATTTGCCGAAAAAGGAACGCGAGGTCATCAAGTATTTCGCAAATAACCTCAAGGTGAACATCGACAAGAAAACGGAAAAAACGGAAATGTCCCTCGAAATGCAGGACCCCCTGGTCGTCGCCACCGTCATGAACGCGGTGGTTGAAAACCTGAAGGAGTACATGTCGGATTACCGGACCTCGAAAGCCCGGCAGGACGCCGAAAATCTCTCCGTGATCTGCGCGGAACGCAAAGCCGACTATTACAAGGCGCAGCAGCAGTACGCGGCTTATGCCGATGCGAACAAGAGCGTCGTACGCCAGTCGGCTCAGGCCGAACAGGAACGCCTGCAGCAGGAGATGCAGCTGGCTTATCAGGTCTATTCGCAGGTAGCCACCCAGCTCGAGGCGGCACGTATCAAGGAGCAGCAGGCCAAACCCGTCTTCACGATCATCGATCCCGTAACGGTTCCTCTTCGTCAGGCGGCTCCGAGCAAGGCCAAACTGCTCATCGGTTTCGTTATTCTGTTCGGCTGCGTGGGCAGCGCCTGGGTACTGGTCGGCCGCGACGCCTGCAAGCGTCTTCGTTCGGCCCGATAACGACAGTAGGCTTATTTAAGAGTCAAAAACAACCAAGAGGAAAGATCATGAAGAAACGGATACTCGTCTCGGGCGGTGCGGGGTATATCGGCAGTCACGTTACCGTCGAACTCATCGCTGCCGGTTATGACGTCGTCGTGGCCGATAACATGTCGAATTGCGACAGGAGCTGTTTCGACGGGGTGCGGCAAATTACCGGACGGAGCGAACTTCCCTTCGTGGAGATGGATTTCTGCGACGCCGCAGCCGTCGAGCGACTTTTCAGCCGTTACAAGATCGACGCGGTAATCCATTTCGCGGCCTTCAAGGCGGTCGGAGAATCGGTAGCGGAACCGATCAAATATTACAGGAACAACCTGCTCTCTTTTCTCAACGTGCTGGAAGCGGCCCGCAATCACGGAGGTTGCAACGTCCTCTTCTCCTCGTCGGCAACGGTTTACGGCGAAGCGGACAAACTGCCCGTGACCGAACAATCGCCCCGACTTCCCGCCACATCGCCTTACGGCAATACCAAGCAGATATGCGAGGATATGCTGCGCGATGCGATTGCCGCCGACCCGTCGATCCGGGGAATCGCACTGCGCTATTTCAATCCGATCGGGGCGCACCCCTCGGTGCTGATCGGGGAGTTGCCGCGCGGCGTACCCAACAACCTGGTGCCGTTCATTACGCAGACGGCCATCGGCAAGCGAGCCTGTCTGAGTATCTTCGGCAACGACTATCCGACGCCGGACGGCACCTGCCTGCGGGATTACATCGACATCGTCGATCTGGCCCAGGCCCATGTCTGCGCCGTGACCCGCATGGTCGAAGGACGGATGAAAGAGGGTTACGAAATATTCAACGTGGGAACGGGGCGTCCCGTATCGGTGGCGGAACTGGTCACAGAATTCGAAAAGGTCAATGGACTCAAGCTCAACTACAAATTCGCCGACCGTCGCCCCGGGGATGTCGTAGCGATCTGGGCCGACACCTCCCGTGCGAACGAAGAGCTGGGCTGGAAGGCCAAACGAACCCTTGCTGAAACCCTCGCATCGGCCTGGGCCTGGGAAAAACACCTGGCCGAACAATAGATACACTACCGGCCCACGCGATCGGCGGAAGGGACCTAAAGAAAGAAGGGCAAAAGCGATTCCCCCGGAAGAGTCCTGCCGCCAACAGGCCCTTTCGGGGGAATCGTTCCATAAGCATCGAGGATAGCACAATACGAAGTCCGATTCGGGAGAGGGGAGAGGGGAGAGTCCTGCGAACGGAACTACCGGACTGCCATCTGCCGCCGCTTTTGCCAAATGATGCGTCGCCGCGCCCGCTATCGGCAAAAAGTGTCCGCATGGCCGTCTGTACGCCGGGTTTATCCGCCCAAAGGAAACTTCTCGAAAACCGCACCCCGGGCGAAGCTGTCCCCGTGACTTCCTTCCGAGCAATCCCCGCTGCGGGAAGGCGTCCGTTTTTCAATTCAGGATCGTAGGAGACGTTTATGTGGGCGAGTCCGATACCGCATCGTTCCGTTCGAGAGGTCTTCGACACACCGGGTCGGTCGGATTTATCCGACCGACCCGGTAACGAGAATCTTTTCCGCCGTTTTATTTCGAACTGAACTTACAACCGAACGAATCGATTGCGAACCGGATCGGAAAACCGACCAACACCTCGAACAATCGCCCGAACATCCCTTTCTCATGTGCAAGGCGATAAAAGGCCCGGAGGTTGAAGCGATTGATCCAGTCAGGGTAGTAGTTGATTCCGGTAGCGGTCTGGTGCAGGAATCCGCCGCAGGTGAAGACGATGCCCCGATAGCCGGCTTCCCGGAGATCGAGAGCGAACCGCTCCTGCAACGGCGAGCCCATCCCCACAACGGTAAAGTCGGGTGCGACCTCCACGATTCGCCGTATGGCATCGCGCCGTTCTTCCTCGTCCCGGAAATAACCGTTGCGAAAGCCGGCTATCGCGATTTGGGGATATGCCGTGCGGATCTGTTCGACAGTAGCCTCGAGCTGCTCTTGTTTGGAGCCGATGAAATAGATCGTATCGGTACATTCCGGGGAGTTCAGACGACTGAAGAGATCGGCCGCCATCCCCGACATATCGAAGCTCAGCCGGGGAACCTTCACACCCCAGAACAATCGAATCCACCAGCACATGGTCATCCCGTCGACAAACAGTCCGTCTATGTCGGCGTAGAGCTCGGGATTGCTTTTCACGACATGGTAATAATAGGGATTGACGCACGTATGAACCCGTCCCCGTTCGGAGAAGACTCGCTCGGGATAGGCCGAGGCCGAGGTCGCAATCTTGTTCACAAACGCTCGTGTTGTCATAAACTATCGGTTATGTTATCTTACAATTTTACATCGGAACAAAGCGGTTTCGCTGCTTGAAAGATTGTATATGTCTTTCGATTCCGGGAACAAATTTACATATTTCCAACTATTTGACAATAACCACGCGACTCCTTTGCTGTGTCGTGTCGCAACGTTCCGGTCACTCCGCAAGGCGTGATTGTCAATCCGTCCACATACGAATCAAGGCAAGGTACTTTTCTGCGAACCGCTCGAATCGGACACGAGCTTCTAAATTCCACGCTCGCCCGTACCGTAGAATCCGGAGCCGATCGAGCGGATTGTGCAGCGTGTGTATCTTTCTGTGCACCGATCCCAAACCGGCGCGTTCCTCCAGCTTTTCGGGCAGAGAGATAACGGCATCAGCGAATCTGGAGATTCAGGGTATTCCCGAGCGTTTTGCCCCTCGGAATAGAACCGTTCGATAGACTTGCCGACATCGCGCCGGCCGTAAGAAATCTTGCCGCAGCGAACCTTCATCCGTTTTTCAGCAAGCTTTTGGTAATCTCGACAGGCACCATACCCGCTTCGGCAGCGACTCTCCGAACCTCCTTCGGCCTCTGAAATAGGCAATAAAAAATCCCGTAAGAATTTGGTCTTACGGGATTTGCATGGGTCGACCCCGTTTTGTCTTCGGGGCTTGGCGGAGAGAGGGGGATTCGAACCCCCGGTACAGTAATCCCGTACGTCAGTTTAGCAAACTGGTGGTTTCAGCCACTCACCCATCTCTCCGGGCTTCTTGCCTTAAGCGGATGCAAATATAAGTCAAAAAAACGATTATCCAAAAGTTGAGAGGAGATAAAATGCGGGGGCGCCTCCGTAGGGGTTGGTCGGGGTGGTGGTATGGAGTGGTGCCGGGGCCTGTAGGACAGCGAGAGGCGCATTCGGCATGGGGCGAGGCGACCGGGCGGAGGGAGCGAGGAACGGGGGAAGGCGATGGAACAAGACGGGAGAGGTGCCGTCGAATGGAGGGCGGGTAACGGCAGGAGGCATCCGGTTCCGAGTACTGAGAGCAGGAAGTAGGGGAAAGCGCGAAGGGGCGGGAGCCGGAGAAGAGAGGATTCCTTAAATTATCGGAGACAGGAGAGGGGATTGCCGGCAGGTATCCTCGATGCGTGAAATCGGTTGGCGGTCAGTGGGAACAGTTGTTGTCGAATGGGCTGCCGGTGGAGATGGGAGCGGCGCGGAGGAGGGTGCCGGATAGGGCGTTGCCGCGCCGGACGAGCAGTCGCGAGGCGTTGCGTTCGGCGTCGGGAAAACGGCAGGCCGACAATAGGAGTAAAGACGGCGAAGGGCGTGCCGCTACGAGGAGTGCGGTGCCGCGATCGGGGAAATGTGGATATAATCGGTCGGTATGTACTGTAATGCCGGTGGATTTTGTATCTTTGTTCCTTAGCAAAACCAATGCGGATATGATAGAGAGATACAGCCGGCCTGCCATGAGGGCCATTTGGACAGAACAGCGGAAATTCGAGGCATACCTGAAGGTGGAGATCCTTGCTGCCGAGGCGTGGAGCGAACTCGGTGTCATCCCCAAAGAGGATATTGCCAAACTGTGGGAGAAGGCCTCCTTCAGCATCGATCGGATCAAGGAGATCGAGGAGCAGACCCACCATGATATCGTGGCCTTTACGCGTGCCGTCAGCGAAACCCTCGGCGAGGAGCGCAAATGGGTGCATTACGGACTGACGAGTACCGATGTGGTGGATACCGCCAACGGTTATCTTATCAAACAGGCCAACGAGGTATTGCTGAAAGACATAGAGGATTTCATCGAGATGCTGCGCCGGCAGGCGCTCCGTTTCAGGAATACGCCCTGCATCGGGCGTACGCACGGTATTCATGCCGACATCACCTGTTTCGGACTCAAATGGGTGCTGTGGCACGAGGAGATGGTGCGGAATCTGGAGCGTTTCCGTGCGGCCGCCCGCAACATCGAGGTGGGCAAGCTGAGCGGAGCGGTCGGCAATTTCGCCAACATACCTCCGTTCATACAGGACTACGTGTGCGAGAAACTGGGCATCCAGAGCGCCAATATCTCCACGCAGGTGATTCAGCGCGACAGGCACGCCTACTATATGGCAACGCTCGCCGTGATCGCCGCATCGCTCGAACAGATGGCTTTCGAAGTGCGGAACCTGCAGCGCACGGAGGTGCACGAAGTGGAGGAGGCGTTCGGCAAGGGCCAGAAGGGGTCGAGTGCCATGCCGCACAAGCGCAATCCGATAAGCAGCGAAAACATTACGGGGTGTGCACGCGTGATGCGCGGCTACATGCTTACGTTCTATGAGAATGTGGCCCTGTGGCACGAGCGCGACATCTCCCATTCGGCTACCGAGCGCATCATCCTGCCCGATGCCACCATGCTCCTCGACTACATGCTCACGCGTTTCCGCGGTGTATTGGAGAACCTGACGGTCTTCCCGGAGGTGATGTTGGAAAACATCTACCGTACGCGCGGCGTCATCTTCGCCCAGCGGGTGATGAACGCCCTCATCGGGAAGGGGTTGTCGCGCGAGGGGGCCTACGATACGGTACAGCCCATCGCCATGCGTGCCATGAGCGAGCGACGCGACTACCAGGAGTTGCTGCACGAGAGTCCGGATGTGATGAAGTATCTGACCGGCGAGGAGCTGGACGCATGCTTCACGCTCGACTACTACATGAAGAACGTCGATTTTATCTATCGTCGGGCGGGAATTAAGGAAGATTCAGAAGAACAATAGAAGAAAAAGATGAAGAACAGGCTGGTTGTCGTCGGAACCCAGTGGGGGGACGAAGGAAAAGGGAAGATAACCGATTATTATGCCAAAGATGCCGATGTGGTGGTACGTTACCAGGGCGGTAACAACGCCGGCCACACCATCACTTTCGACGGGCAGCGCTTCGCCCTGCAGAGCATTCCGTCGGGAATATTCAATCCGCACATCAGGAATGTGATGGCCAACGGCATGGTGGTGAACCCTGTGAGTGTGGTCAGCGAGCTGGAAGCGTTGGAGGCGCGCGGCATCCGGGATTACAATCTCTATATTTCCGACCGTGCCGCGGTCGTGATGCCCTACCACTCGGTGCTCGACGGCGCGTTGGAATCGATGAAGGGCGGTAAGCTGATCGGGACCACCAAGAAGGGAATCGGTCCTGCGTATTCCGACAAGTACGAACGGACGGGGATACGCATGGGCGACCTGCTCGATGCCGACTATTTCGCCGCGAGGTTGCGCGATGCGTTGGAGGAGAAGAACATGGTGCTGCGGATGCTGGGTTGCGAACCCATGTCGTTCGACGCTATTTATGCTCAGTACATGGAGCTGGCCGCCAAGCTCGGCAAATACATATGCGACACGTCGGTACTGATCAACGAGGAGATAGAGAAGGGCTCGAAGGTGTTGTTCGAGGGGGCGCAGGGTGTCATGCTCTGCATCGACCACGGCACCTATCCCTATGTGACCTCCTCCAGCCCTACGGCTTCGAGCGTGCCGCAGAATACGGGCATCGCTCCGCGGTATGTCGATAACGTGCTCGGCGTCTGCAAGGCCTACACCACGCGGGTGGGCGAGGGACCTTTCCCCACCGAGCTCGAGGGACCCACGGCGGATGCGATCCGCGAGCGCGGTCACGAGTACGGTACCGTGACGGGACGTCCGCGCAGGGTGGGGTGGCTCGATGCGGTGGTGCTCAACCATACCCGCCGGGTGAGCGGCATCGACTATCTGGCGCTCATGCTGTTCGATGTGCTCTCCGGGCTCGATACGGTGAAGATATGCGTCGCTTACGAACTCGACGGAGAGCGTATCGAGACCATGCCCTCCACCATTCCGCAATTCCAGCGTTGCAAGCCGATCTATATCGAGATGCCCGGCTGGAAAGAGGATATTACCGGCATCAAGAGCTTTGAAGAGTTGCCGCAGGCGGCTCAGGACTACGTACGGAAGATCGAGGAGTTGACCCGGATCAAGGTCGCCGTGCTTTCGGTCGGTCCCGACAGGATGCAGACCGTGCGGCTTTGCGAGATATTTTAAATCTTCGGGGGGACAGGAGTGTCTCCGCGATGAATGTCAGGTTCCCCGATCGTCGCGGCGATCGGGGAACCTTGTTTTTCCCGGACGTTGCTCCTCTCCGGCAGGTTGGACGGATGGCGGATCGGTTTTATGAAATAATCCGTATCTTTAGATAGTATTTCAAGCGATGGGTCTATGTGGAGAAAGCGAATAACGACAGGATGTCTCCTGCTCCTGTGGGGTGGAGGAACGGTCGGGGCCGGCGAACCGGTGCCGACGGCCGACAGCATCGTACTCGAGTTGCCGTCGGCACCCTCCGTATCCGGTGCCGTCGGAGAGAGCGACGGATTCTATGTGTACGCTACGCTCGGATTTCGGCTGGCGTGGAGCGGCATTACGGTGTATCTGAATTTCGGGGTGGACCAGCTCCGGCCCTACCTGATGGATGACCAGGGGAACCGCTTGGTGTTCGACAGCCGTCTCGAAGCGCTCAACTACCTCTCGGCGCGTGGATGGGAATTGGTGCAGGTCTATTTGGATGTCGATGACGGCGATTCGTCGGAACGCTATCTGTTAAGGAAGAGGCTGCGCGATTTTACGCCGCAGGAGCGGCAGATTTACGACAATTATGTCAGAAGGTGACGGTGACAGAGACTTTCGGGCGGCTTGTCGCGTAGTATAAAAAGGAATGCGTGCCGGGTGACTCCCGGCACGCATCTTTTATCCGTTCGGAGAACGGTCGCAGCATTCTTTTCGGTTAATCGGGAAGCCGGCACTCGGTCGGAGTAGGGGTATTGAAATAGGTGTCGTATGCGGTCACAATGCTTGCCGCACCTGTCAGCAGGCTGCCTATGATCGCTCCTTTGATAATCACCCGCTTCACGGTGAACTTGGTGCGGCTGAAGAGTCCGGCGAACAATCCGCCGCCGATGGCGCCGAAACCGAAGCCGATGATGAGGTCGCGCAGGCAGAAAAGCACCCGCTTGAAGTAGAACCAAAAGCCGTGGGGAGCGGACGTTTCGCCATGGACGGCCGGGGTGATCGTCGGGGCGGTGTCGTCGGTTTCGGCCGGAACGTATTGCCCGCACTCCGGACAGAGAACGGTTTCGGGAGCGGTATGCTCCCCGTAAGCGGTATCCTCGACCGATGCGGCGGAAGGGGATGTGTCGGCGTAGACCGGTGTACCGGGCGACAGGGCCAGAACGAGTGCGGCGCAGAAGAGATAGAAGGTTTTTATGGTAGTAGTTTTTGTGAGGTAATAGTGTTTACATGCGCTTGTGATGTTGTGTTTGGTAAATATAATAATAAAAAGTGGTGAATGGGCGAAGCGTGCGTTTTTTTGAATAGGACCGGCTTAGTTTTCCGACCTGTGTTTTGGGCCTTGAGGATCGGGCGGCGGCGACGGGGCGCTCCGGTTCCGTTTATCGGAAGTTGGCGGCGAATACCGATTGCTGTCGGCATGGGATTGATGCGGTGGACCCGGACACCTCCTCCGGTACCTCTCCCGCAAGGGGTGGAATGAACAGCGAACGTAGCCGGATGGTCGGATGCTGCCCGGCGTACGGTGTCTTCTTCGGGCTGCGGTGAAACATTTCAGGGGGACCGAAAGGTCCCCCTGAAATGCAATTGACAGGCTGCTCGGGCTACAGTACCTTTTTGCCTTCCAGCACAAGTCCTGCAGTGAGGGAGGTGCCGTAGGCGTAGGGGATGAATTCGAGCGACGATACCGGCTCCGTGATCCAGAGGTTGGCCTTTTTGCCTTTGGTGATGCTGCCGTGCGTTGCCTGGAGTCCCATGGCGTAGGCGCCGTTCAGGGTGGCTGCATGGAAAGCCTCCTGCGGGTTCATGCGCAGCTTGATGCAGGCGAGCGACACGATGAACTTCATGTTGCCCGAGGGCGACGAGCCCGGATTGAAGTCGGAGGCGATCGCCACGCCGAGTCCGGCGTCAATCATCCGGCGTGCCGGCGGGTAGTTCATGCCCAGGAAAAAGGCGGCGCCCGGCAGGATGGTCGGCATGGTCTGCGAGTCGAGCAGGGCTGCGATCTCCTCCTCGCCGGTGAACTCGAGGTGGTCTACGGAGAGTGCGCCGTGCGCTACGCCCACCTGTATTCCGCCCGATGCGGCGAGTTCGTTGGCGTGTATTTTGGGACGCATGCCGTACTTCGCACCGCATTCGAGCATGCGGGCGGTCTCCTCCGGCGT
>ERZ777011.1541-NODE-1541-length-23490-cov-7.013740_pt1 | contig 23490 bp, 18 predicted proteins | sample MGYA00374964_ERZ777011 | MGnify/ENA primary metagenome ERZ777011 (study PRJEB29310, sample SAMD00008975) | mouse gut metagenome | study: EMG produced TPA metagenomics assembly of the Metagenome analysis of fecal microbiota from mouse which was promoted... | reverse complement strand
TTAGTATGGAGGTCTGGTGGTTATTTTTCTATCCACTATCTTATTTGACGCTTACGTTGTTAGGCGGTTTTTGTTTAACAACCTCTTGTTTATAGTTTTGATACTGATATTCTGCAACAGCCCTTTTTGCTCCGTCAAATTTTTGGGATAAAAAAATAAGGAAACCTCAATAAAATCAAGGTTTCCAAAACTTTTAACCAATGCGGAAGATGGGACTTGAACCCACACGGTGTAACCACCACAAGATCCTTAGTCTTGCTCGTCTGCCAGTTCCGACACTTCCGCATATCACCTAAAATGTTTGTCACGCCTATCATAATACCATTATCATATTTTCCTGTCAACTAGAAATTTGGAGAATATTTCTTTTCTACTTCATCTACTTATCACTTGACTTCATAGTGTTTTTGAACTAAAATGAGGGTAATAAACACTTAAAAATACGAAAGCGAGGGAGTTTTGTCATGAATTTAGTGAACATGAGGATTCAAAAACGGCTGACTACGAGTTTTCTGATCGTGTCCACGTTGTTGAGTGTTGCCGGCATTGTTGCCGCTATTGCGTCGTTTACTATAGGACGTCAATATGCTGAGGCGTTGGTGGGGTATGGTTTTGCCCAAGGAGATGTCGGCAGGATGATGAGGGAGTTTGCGGATTTGAGAAGTTGTACCCGTGCAATCATCGGTTATGATGATGAAGAAATTGTACGTGAAGTGTATGAAATTCATCAAAGTACCAAAGAGAAGTTTGAGAAAGAGATGGCAGCTGTCAAAGAAGGTCTGATATCGGAGGATGCAAAGAAGACTTTTGCAGAACTTGAAGTGGCTGTAGACAAGTATTTTGAGATCGAAGCGAAAGTGCAGGAGCTGGGCGGTTCCGTGAACCACGAGATGGTGGTTGCTGCACAGGATATGGCCTACAATGAGATGGCGCCTGTTTATAATGAAGCATATAGTTTAATGGAAGGCATCATGGAGAGCAAGACATCTTCCGGAACGAAACTCAGCAAGACATTAGATATCCTAGTGTATGTGGTTGCTGCGGCAATTGTTGTTCTTGTAGTGATAGGCGTAATTATTGCCTTGACTCTTGGAACTAAAGTTGCTGCCGGCATTGCGAAACCTCTTATGGCACTGGCGGACAGATTTGACAGATTTTCAAAAGGTGATCTGGAAAGTGAATTCCCGGTATATGACCGTCCGGATGAAGTCGGCGATATGATGAAGGCGGGTCGGGAGATGAGCCGCGTGCTGTGCGGTGTTATTCAGGATTTGAAGCAGGCGTTGATCAAACTCGCAGACGGCGACTGGACTGCAACGTCCCAGTATCCGGAGATGTTTATCGGTGACCTGACTGCAATCGCACAGGGCATGGATAATACTATCAATAAAATGAATGATGCATTACATAGTATCAGAGACGTATCTGATCAGGTATCGGTAGGCGCAAGCGGACTGGCGGAGGCAGCTCAGTCTCTGGCAGAAGGCGCTACGGATCAGGCCGGAGCAGTGGAAGAGCTGCAGGCGACGATCGCTAATATTACCGAGGCGGTAAATCATACGGCAGAAAAGACAAAAGAATCCTACGATCAGGCACAGCAGTATTCGGAAAAAGCGGATATCAGCCGTGGCGAGATGGAAAAACTCATGGAAGTTATGGGACGTATCAACGAGACATCCCAACAGATCGGCAACATTATTTCCGAGATCGAAGATATTGCAAGCCAGACGAACTTGTTGTCACTGAATGCTTCTATCGAAGCAGCTAGAGCAGGCGAAGCGGGCAAGGGCTTTGCGGTTGTTGCTGATCAGATCGGCAAACTGGCTGATCAGAGTGGTAAATCCGCCGTGGATACTCGTCGTTTGATTGAAGGTATTCTGCAGGAGATCGAGGCAGGAAACAGTGTGGCGGGACATGCGGCAGGCTCCATTGCAGAAGTAGTAGAAGGTGTAAATCAGATTGCAGGTACAGTATCCGATCTGGCACAAATTTCTTCCGAGCAGGCAGAGTCTATGGGACAGGTAGAGATCGGTATCAACCAGATATCCGAGATCGTACAGTCCAACTCCGCTGCGGCTGAAGAACTTTCCGCAACCAGTGAGGAAATGTTGGCTCAGGCTGAAACAATGACAAATCTGGAGAGACAGTTCACTTTGAGAGAGAACTAGACTGAAAGAATAACATAATATATGCTAAAGGGCTGCCGCGCTATGCGGACTAGCTTCTGAAAAAAAGGGCCATCCTGTGATTGAGCAGGGTGGCTCTTTTAGTTTAATATCCGAGATTTTCTGGTACAATGAATATTTTTATTCGCCCGGGCTGACCGCTGCGGCGGGTGATTACCGTGTGGCTGCAGACGCTTTCGGCAGAGAAACAGTGCGCGCATCTTCCCGACGTATGGCAGGGGGTGTCTCTGTGCAGACGCTGCACATTGGCGGGGGCGGCAACATTCTCGATCCGATGGATGCCTTCTTCTATGGAACCGACAAATTTGTTCATCCCCACAATGATAAATACCTCTTTGGGGCCCTGCATCAGGCAGGCGAGACGGTTTCCGTTTCCGTCGATATTGATCAGTTCGCCCTGATAGGTGATGGCGTTAGTGCTCATGAGAAAGACATCTGCCATCACGGCTTTTGCAAAAAACTTCCGCTTTTCTTCCGGTGTTTTTGCAGCAGCTCTGTCTAACAGCACATAGGATCCGTTTTGAATGGCGTCCATCAGTCCGCATTCGATAATAGATTCCGCTCCGCCCCATGTGATGGAACTGCCGGATGGAATTTTGGTGAGAATGTCTTTTACCATGGCCTCCGAATCATCGTAGTAGAATGCCTCGATGTTCCGTACTGCCAAATTTTTAATGATATTTGGTATGGCCGCCTGAAATGCGGCCTGCAGATTGTTCATGGTAAGCGCCTCCTTTTTGTTATATGGTTGTCATTATTTTCCATATTTTATTTTATCGTGCCGTCTGTAGAAAAACAAGTAATCTTTTTTCATTTCTATTGTAATATAAACAATAATATGAGATAATGTCGATATACATGCCAAGGAGGGAGAAACTTATGAATAGCAGTATTAAGAGATCAGTTAGTATTCGTGTTATCTGTGCTGTCATCATGATTTTACTGTTCAGCAGCATGACAACAATGAATATTATGAAAATTGATCGGTTACAGGAAAAAAGTATTTTAGCTGACAGCATGCTGAATCAGATACAGCGTGCCGAAGCCGCACACTACAAATGGTCGCTGAATTTAAGCGATGCTTTGTATGCCGGTTCAGAGTTTACCGGCAGCATGGATCATACAAGCTGTGTATTAGGAAAGTGGCTGTATGCGGAAATGGAGCTGGAAGATGAAAGCGTGGAGAAGCTTCGCAGCGAAATCGAGGTATTGCATAAGGAACTCCACGGTTCTGCAGCCACTGCGTTGGATTTGTATGCCAATGAGGCGAGCGAAGCGCAGGAGTATTATCAGGGAACGATTCAGCCGAATCTGGCGAATCTCGTGAGTTTGCTGGACGAGGTGGTGGAGCGGGGAGAAGCTCTTACAGCCGATTACACGGGTCGTATGAACAGAACGATCTCTTTTATGCATATTTCCACGGCTCTGTGTCTGGTGCTAGCTTTGGTAAGTTTGATTAGTCTGGTATTATATGTACAGAAGCAGGTCATTAAACCGATGATCAGCGTTACCATGAAGGCCAGACCGCTGAAAGAAGGCCATCTTTCACTGGAATTTGACTATCATTCCCAAAATGAGTTGGGAGAACTGGTGCAGACACTGGAAGAATCCATGGGACGCATCCAGAAGTATGTGGGAGACATTGACCGGATCATGGGTGAGTTGGCTCAGGGTAATTTCGATGTGAATACCTCTGTGCGTTACATAGGTGATTTCCGCTCGATCGAGGAGGCGCTTAATAACTTTACGGATTCTATTTCGCGTGCTATGGGAGGTATTATTCAGGCGCAGCAGAATGTGAGTGCCCATGCGGAGTCCTTGTCCGGCAGCGCGCAGACTTTGGCGCAGGGAGCTACCGATCAGGCAGGAGCTGTAGAAGAACTTTACGCTACGGTGGATGAACTTTCCGGAAGCGCGGCCAGAAATGCTGAGGCGATTTCCGATGCCAGAAATAATGCAGGGCTGACCAGCGAGCAGGTGAAACTGAGCAGCGCGCAGATGGAGAAGATGGTAGCGGCTATGGGAGATATTTCACAGGCTTCCCAGCAGATCGGCAGGATCATTGCAACGATCGAGGAGATTGCTTCCCAGACAAATCTGCTGGCTCTGAACGCAACGGTGGAAGCGGCCAGAGTAGGAGAGATCGGCAAGGGCTTTGCGGTAGTGGCAAGCGAAGTAGGACTTTTGGCATCCAAGTCGGATGAAGCCGTAAAAGCGACGAAGGCTTTGATCGATAACTCTGTGAGAGCAACCGAGCATGGAAGTCAGATCGTGGAAGAAGTATTCAGCTCTTTGAGGCAGGCGCAGGAACTGGTACTGCAGTCTGATGCGTCTATCCATTCTATTGCGGAAGCAATTGAGCTGGAGGCGGAGACGCTGGCACAGGTGACGCTGGGAATCGGGCAGATATCCGATGTGGTACAGAGCAATTCGGCAAGCAGTCAGGAATCAGCGGCTGTCAGTGTAGAGCTTTTTGAGCAGGTTCATTTGCTGGAGGAAGAGACAAAGAGATTCCAGCTGAAAAAAGTTTGATATTTTTGAATTTTGAAAACTGTCACGGTGTTGCGCCGTGGCAGTTTTTTGATGTCCGGAATTCTTTGGGGAAGATAATGCAGGACGGTTTCCGGAGCAGCTTAGTTCCGGACAAGACTTTTATAAAAGCAAATAGACAGATAAATAGTTAGAATATTCTGTAAATTCTAAAATAAATGAATAAAGAAATGAAAAATAAAATAATTAAAACTTTTTTAAAAAAGTGTATTGACAATTAAAGAAAAGATGATATAATAAAACCATAAACAACAAAACAACAGAGAAAAAAGAAAAGGCGGTACGGTCCAATGAGAAAGTGAATCTGAAATCGGAAAAGTATTAAAGTAAGGTGGTATAAGCCGATGGACAGGTAAAAGGAAGTCCCCAAAACAAAATACTGCGAAAGAGGTAAGGACCAATGGGCTGAAGAGAAAGATCCTAAGAAAAAATAAAAAGAGGTAAGGGCCAATGGACAAGTAAAAGTTTAGGTCGATGTAAGAAGCAGAAAAAAGAGAAAGTAGAAGTAAAGAAAAACATGATAAAGGTGGTATAGACCAATGGGCCATTAAAAGAATTCCAAATCAGAATATAGCGAAAGCGGTATGAACCGATAAGAAGTAATGGGAAGTGTATTGACAGGAAAAAGGGGAAGACCGGGATCGAGATAGCAAGATAAGAGAATACGATAAAACCTGATAAAACAGGTAATACAGAATTTGATGGTACAGCGGTAGACACCGATGAAGTAATAAATCATGAAATCTAAGTAAAGGAGGTACGGTCCACCTAAAACATAAAACTTCACCATAAAAGAATAAGGAACAAAAAACAAACTGAAGCGGACGAGTACATCTGAACAGGTAACGAAAAAAGAGAAAAGAAACGTTACAGTACACGAGTACAAAGCAGAGAGAATGGAAAGGAAGCAGAAGGCCAAAACTTTATATAGATCATATAAAAGATGGGAGAAGGACCATTGGATACGATAGTTTAGAAGAGGGTATTAGTCGAAAAGATTGATACCCTCTTTGCTTATTCTCTGGTTATCATGGAGATTGCGCCATTTTTTCGTATGCGGTACAATGGTGATGAAAATGCTAAGCAGGGGGAATCCGGATACGGAAACTGCGTGGATTTCATCAATGTTATGGCTTATGACGGCGGCGACGGGGAACGGCATTCTTCATATCAGTTTGCCGTTGACTGCGGGAATTACTGGAAAGAGATAAGAGGGCTTCCCGCACACAAAGTGGTATTGGACGTTCCTTTCTATGCAAGACCCGGCTGGGCCGACTATGGCACGATTCTGTCGAGTGTGCCGGATGCCTACGGCACAGATCACGTTTTTTGCCAGAAGTCTGCTGCAGGCCATAGGAGGTCGGTAAATATATATCGAGACTTGCGGTATTTAATATCATACTTGTGTCTTTTTTTATCAGCATCATATTTATTGTAGAAATTTGCAGGAAAATAAGGTATAATATTGAAACATATTATACCGGCTCGGAGCGAAGCGCAGCAGCCGTGTGAAGATGTGGTTTGCGGCCGGCTTGAACACACACAGGAAATGAGGATATCATGAGAAAAAACAAAAGGGCGGAAAAAGAGTACAGGAAAAAGCACTTTATTGCAGAGGATGAAGAGTACGATGACGATGAAATAGATGATGAAGAAGACTATGAAGATGATGACGACGAAGACGACGACGATGATGAAGACGACGATGAAGACGACGATGAAGAGTACGATGACGGCGAAGATGAAATAGATGATGACGGCGACGGCAGGTGGGGCAGTGAAAGTGCCAGACGTGTGCGGAGGCGGTCACGTCGGATAAGAAACCAGATCTTTGCATATGCGGTGGTGGTGATTCTGGCTGCAGGAGCTTTAGGCGGCGCTTTTTTTGGAGGAAGAAAGATTGTCCGGAAGTTTCAGGAGAACAAGCAGGCAAAGGAGCAGGAAGAGCAGGCGGAATTAGAGCAGGAAGAAGAACCCGTTGTGGATATAGAGAGCGGCGAACAGGATGAAGAGATAGAAAGCGAAGCGGAGACGCTCAGCCCCTTGGATGAGATTGCGATGGCGCGGATCGCCGAAATGCCGCTGACGGATAAAGTTGCGGCGCTGTTTATAGTGGAACCGGAGCAGATCACGGGAGTGGATGCTGTGACAAAAGCGGGCGACGCCACGAAGGATGCCCTTACTACGTACAAAGTTGGCGGACTTGTGTATGGAGCGAAGAATATTACCGGGGAAGATCAGCTGAAAGAGCTCTTGAGCAACACGGCATTGATCGATCAGACGCTGTTTTTGGCAGTGAATGAGGAAGGCGGTGAAAATTCTGTGCTGGCGTCTAAACTTGCGGTGACCAAAGTGCCGGATATGGCGTCGGTGGACGGAGTGGACAGTGCGCGTCTGGCCGGAAGCGATACGGGCGCTTATCTTGCAGAGTACGGATTTAATTTGAATCTTGCGCCGGTTGCCGATGTGAAAACATCGGAGGGCAGTATTCTCGGAAACAGAAGCTTTGGCAGTGATCCGGGGCAGGTGGGTGAAATGGCGGCGGCCTACGTGCAGGGACTTGCCGAAAAGGGAGTCAGCTCCTGCGTAAAGACATTCCCGGGGCTTGGTAACGTCACGGAATCTCCGGCGAATGGTATGGCGGAGACTGATCGCAGTCAAAGCGATATGGAGAACGTGGAATTTACTGCTTATCAGACTGCCATTGCAGCAGGCAGCGAGTTTGTCATGGTGGGGACGATTTCGGCGCCGGCTCTGGCCGGAGACAATACGCCCTGTTGTCTTTCCTCCTCGGTGATCGGATTGCTGCGCAGCAATCTGGGGTATGACGGTATTGTGATTACCGGGGCATTGAATGAAGCGGCAGTCAAAGATTACTATACATCGGCGGAAGCGGCGGAGAAAGCTTTGCGGGCAGGGGCGGACATGCTTTATATGCCGGAAAATTTTAAGGAGGCTTACGAGGGCTTGCGGCAGGCAGCGGAGGCGGATGAAGCGCTGCAGAGTCGTATTGACGAAGCATTGCTGCGCATATATCGGGTAAAATACAAGGATAAAGTATAGCTGTCTCAAACAGCGTCAAAAAATTTGTAAGGGATATTGACAATCGAATAAAGAGATGATAAATTAAACATATGAACAATTATTCATATGTTTAATTTTTTTGTAATGTTCTTAGCGAAGTAAATAGTCGTTGCTTAGTGTAAGGCCACTTTACGCAGAACAAAGGAGGAGGGAGAAATGGGAGCAGAGTGCTGTGAGCAGATTTTTATACATGAAGAACTGGTGGAAAAAGTAAATAAGGAGATGCCTAAGGAAGAAGAACTGTACGATTTGGCGGAGTTGTTTAAGGTGTTTGGCGATTCCACAAGGATCCGCATTCTGTTTGTGCTATTTGAGGCGGAGGTCTGTGTGTGCGATCTTGCGGAGGTGCTGCACATGACGCAGTCGGCTGTTTCACATCAGTTGAAGATATTGAAGCAGGCAAAACTGGTCAGCGCCAGAAGGGAGGGAAAATCGGTGTTTTATGCGCTGGCGGATGATCATGTGCGGACGATCATTGCACAAGGGCGGGAGCATATCGAGGAATAAAAAGAAAATATAAAAGGAGAGATAAGATATGAAGAAAAAATTCAAGATGGAAGATCTGGACTGCGCAAACTGCGCGGCAAAAATGGAGGAAGCGATAAAAAAGATTGACGGTGTAAGTGACGCTAATGTCAGTTTTATGGCTCAAAAAATGACGATTGAGGCGGCGGACGACAGATTTGATGAGATCATGAAAGAAGTGGCGGCGGTCTGCGCGAAAGTAGAGCCCGACTGCAAAATCTTAATGTAAAAACAGCAGCGCAGGAGGAATGGTTCTGCCGGAGGGCAGCCGACATAGAAAACGATAAAGGGTGAAAAGGTGTGGAGATGACAAAGAAGCAGAAAAATATGTTGAAGAGAATTATCATATCGGCCGTACTGTTTGCAGTGTTGATGGTCTGCGAGCATACGGGTATATTCGGAGGTCTGGCCGGTACATGGTTTCTTTTGCCTTTTTATGCGGTGCCATATTTGATCGTTGGTTATGATATTATTTACAAGGCGGCCCGCAACATAAAAAACGGGCAGATATTTGATGAAAATTTTCTGATGATGTTAGCGACATTCGGGGCTTTTGGAGTGAGAGAGTACGCTGAGGCGGCGGCTGTGATGCTGTTTTATCAGGTGGGCGAATTGTTCCAGAGTTATGCGGTGGGAAAATCACGCCAGTCTATCGCGGATATGATGGATATCTGTCCGGAATATGCCAATGTAGAGCAGGAGGGCGAACTTGTGCAGGTCGATCCGGACGAGGTGGAGGTCGGCAGCATTATTGTCGTGAAGCCGGGAGAGCGGATTCCGCTTGACGGTATTGTGGCGGAGGGAGAGTCCTATGTGGATACGGCAGCACTGACCGGTGAATCTGTGCCGAGAAAGGTATCTGTAAATGAGGAGATATTCAGTGGCTGCGTGAACGGGAGCGGCACTTTGAAAATAAGGACGACCAAAGAATTTGATGATTCCACCGTGGCGAAAATTCTGGAACTGGTAGAAAATGCAAGCAGCAAGAAAGCGAAAACAGAAAAGTTTATTACAAAATTCGCGAGATATTATACGCCCTTTGTGACGATAGCCGCGGTGTTGTTAGCGCTTGTTCCTCCTCTTATAACAGGCGGAGGATTCGGAGAGTGGATTGGGAGAGCCTGCACGTTTCTTGTGATATCCTGTCCCTGTGCGTTGGTGATTTCCGTACCCCTTGGATTTTTCGGTGGGATAGGGGCAGCCTCCCGCATGGGGGTGCTGGTGAAAGGCGGAAACTTCTTAGAGGCAGTGGCTGAAATGACCACGATTGTATTCGATAAGACGGGAACGCTGACAAAAGGGATGTTTCAGGTTACTAAAATTTTGCCGGCGGAAAGTATTGGCAATATCGAGGGAGAAGAAAGTGATCTCGGGGATTGCGGAGACAGTCAAAAGGAGGCAGGAAGTTTCAGATTATTGGAGTTGGCGGCCCTTGGAGAGGGCTACTCGAACCATCCGATCGCCGTTTCCATCCGGGAGGCCTACGAGGAGAACGGCGGAAAGTTGGACCTGAGTCTGGTGGATGAGGCGGAAGAGATTGCCGGATACGGGATCTGCGTCAAGGTGGACGGCAGGGAAGTGCTGCTTGGAAATGAAAAACTGATGCAGCTGAAAGAGATAGAATATCAGCCGGTGTCAGAGGCCGGGACCATCGTGTATGCCGCCTGCGGGAAGCAGTTTCTTGGCGCCTTGGTGATTTCTGACGCGGTCAAGGAAGGCGCGGCAGAAGCAATCCGCGATATGAAGAGGGCCGGAGTGAAGAAGTGCGTGATGCTGACCGGAGACAGAAGGCAGGCGGCTCAGGCGGCAGCAGCAGAACTCGGCATTGACGAGGTGCACGCGGAACTCCTGCCGGCGGATAAGGTTCGCATTACCGAAAACCTGTTAGAGCAGCAAAAGGGAAAAGGGAAATTAGCCTTTGCAGGGGACGGAATCAACGATGCACCGGTATTGACCAGAGCGGACATCGGTATCGCTATGGGAAGTATGGGTTCCGATGCGGCTATCGAGGCGGCGGATGTTGTGCTGATGGACGACGATGTGAGAAAGATTGCGGCAGTAGTGCGGTGTGCGAGAAAAACTCTTACTATTGTGAAGCAGAATATTGTTTTTGCCCTCGGCGTCAAAGCGCTTGTGCTGATTCTCGGAGCCTTTGGAATGGCAAATATGTGGGAGGCTGTTTTTGCCGATGTGGGCGTGGCGGTGCTTGCCATCATGAACTCTATGAGGGCGTTAAAGGCGTCATAATATAAAAAATGAAAATATCATGGAAGAAAAGCGGTTGCGTGCAGCCGCTTTTTTGTGATATAATGGGCGCAAACAGCGAAATATTCACAAAGGATAGTAAACCTATGGTTTGTTTGAAGATAAAAAATACAAGAGAATTCATGCAGAAGTTTTTGATGACGGAGACTTTTGCAGATTTTTTATTGGCGGAAGCAAGAATTGACACCTTTGTCAGATATGATATTGACGGTCATGTCAGGAAAGAGTTTTACACGAAAGAAGAGCAGGAAATGCAGGAATTCCATGAATATGCGGCATGGGAGGCTCTGCGACCGCAGGTATTGCAGTTTGTGAAGGGTAAGCGGACTCCTCTTTTTATGAAACTGGTGTTAGTTTATACGCCGGAGAAGGCGCAGGCATGTCTGGAGGAGGAAGATCAGGCTGCGGAGAGCGCAAATTTTGTTAAATATCTGTTATGCACCGTGAAATATGAAAACGGTGTGATCACCCTGACGGGAGGTATCTCCTATCGGGGTTTTACTATGGACAAAAACCCGGAAAAATTTTGGGATCACAGACTATGTCTTTTGGTAGAACAGATGGGGTTGGAATATGAAATCGTATCATTCATATAATAGAAAAAGCGGCGGAAGAAGATCTTACGGAGGAAAAAAGAGCTGGCAGCGGAAGATGCCGCTGTGGGCTTCGATTACCTTGCTAGCATTGTATCTTTTGGCGCAGAGTTTGTCGGGAACTGAAGAAACAATCGGTTCGACCGATATGGTCAATCAGAGCACGGAGACATCGGGCACTGCGGAAATCGTGAAAGTGAAAGATCCCGAGGGGGAGCTGGAAGTGCATTTTCTTGACGTGGGGCACGGAGATTCCACAGTGATCGTTTGCGGAGAACATGCGATGATGATTGACTGCGGGGATGATGCACAGGGTACGAAACTGCAAAATTATCTGGCAAAGCACGGGATAAATAAGCTGGATTATCTTGTGTTGACCCATCCGGACAAAGATCATATCGGCGGCGCGCCGGTGATCATCACAAAGTTTCCGGTGGGGAAAGTATTTGAATCCGGATTTTATAAAGATAATAAGACGGCTGAAAAACTGCGGCAGACGCTGAAGTACGAACGGATAGAGACGGTGGTGCCGGAGGTGGGGACGGAGTATCAGCTGGGAGAGGCATATTTTACGATCCTTGCGCCAAACCGGACATACGAGGACTCCAATGATTCTTCTATCGCCCTGTTGCTGCATTTTGGAGAGAACACGTTTTTGTTCACCGGGGACGCGGAAAAAGAAGCGGAATCTGATATGGTGGAGAACGGAGAAACAGCCGGCCTGTCTTTGAAAGCGGACGTCTATCAGGTGGGGCACCACGGCAGTAAAAGTTCCAGCAAGAAGAAGTTTTTGGAGGCTGTCTCCCCGGAGTTTGCGGTGATCAGCTGCGACTATCAGGGCGAGTATGGACATCCCCATGCGGAGGTTTTAAACCGTTTGAGGGAGAGGGGGATTCAGGTGTTTCGCACCGACGAGCAGGGCACTGTGGTGGCGGTTTCCGACGGAAAAAGCATTACATGGAACTGTTCGCCGTCAGAGAGCTGGATCGCAGGTGAGCCGGGAAAAAGCAGGGATTAGGGGGCGGAGATGACAGGGATGCGAGGAAAAAAGTGTAAAATAGGGATAACAACTTTTGTGACAATTCTGTCAGTTTTTTCTGTTGTGATGCAGGGGTTTACTGTTTGCGCCACGGCGGAGGAGCCTGTACCCACAGGCCCGGACTGGGCAATGGATGCGGCAGCGGCTCCCGCGGTGGTGGCCGAGGGTGCGATATTGATGGATGTAGACACAGGCGTCGTATTTTATGAAAAGAATATCCATGAAAAATATTATCCGGCATCGATCACAAAACTGCTGACCTGCTTGGTGGCAGCGGAAAACAGCGAATTGACTGATGTAGTCAAATTTTCCCATGAGGCGGTATTCGGTATAGAGAGCGGTTCTTCCCACATCGGAATTGACGAAGGCGAGGAGTTGACGATGAAAGACTGCTACTACGGGGCGCTGTTGGAATCCGCCAATGAAGTATGTTCGGGAATCGCGGAGCATGTGGGAGGCAGTGTGGAAGGCTTCGCTGCCATGATGAATGAGAAAGTGAAGGAACTCGGGGGGAACGAATCTAATTTTGTGAACGCCAACGGACTGCACAACGATAATCATTATACGAGCGCTTACGATATGGCTCTGATAGGGCAGGCGTTTGCAAAAAACGAAATGCTTCTTGAAATATCGGGCACCGATTTTTATCATATAGACGCCACGGCTGCACAGCCGGACGAAATTGATCTGAGGCACCACCATCGTATGCTGCCGGGCTGTCAGTTGAGCAAGGCAAGACCCTACGAGTACATGATTGGGGGCAAAAACGGTTTTACGAGCATAGCCCGGACGACGTTGGTCACTTTTGCGAAAAAGGACGGGCACAGACTGGTCTGCGTTCTTTTAAAGGATGAGAATCCGCATCACTATACGGATACGTTGTCACTGTTTGAGTATGGCTTTGCCTGTTATGAAAACCCGTCGCTGAAAGATCAGATCGATGCGAAGACTAAGGAGCTGCAGGGTAAGCAGGAAGTATCTGAGAATGAGACGTCCGAGGACGGGATTGTCGCCGCCTCCGCGGGAACGGCAGCTTTAGGAGACGGGGCCGGAATTTCTGCCGGAGGGAACGGGACGGAAGGTCTCGGGTTAGACGAGATGGACAGGCGGGTGGACAACGTGGGGAAAGATAAAGCGTCCGGCCGGACCGGGGAGGCGGATGCAGAAAAAGAGGTCAGGTATAAAACCGGAAAGGGGCAGACAGGCAGTATTCCGGTATTGACTATTGTAGTCACTGTCGTTGCTGCGGCGGCTGTCTCAGTCTGCGGCGTTATTTTTTACCGAAATTATATGCAGGAGATGGAAAGAAGACGCAGACGGGCCGAGATCATGGCGAGACACCGGGCCAGAAGAGAGGCCGGTTGAAGAAGCGGCAGCCAAATTTTATGCGGAAGAAAACGGAGAAAGCAATGGAGAGTCACGAAATAGAGAACGACAAAAAGATATCGGAGCATTCCAGAAAGGAACAAGCTGTGGAAGCTTTTTTCGGCGGATGCAACTGTGCGCAGGCCGTGTTTGTCACATATGCGGATCTGTTTGGGATCGACAGGCAGACAGCGATGAATCTGACAAATTCTATGGGCGGCGGCATCAGCAGACTGCGGGAAGTGTGCGGTACGGTGTCGGCTATCGCGCTGCTCACAGGGCTTGCGGAGGGAGCCGTCGATCCGCAGGACTTACAGGCCAGAGAAAAAGTATATGGAAGAACCAGAGAACTTCTTTCTCTTTTCGAGGAAGAAAACGGATCTCTGATCTGCAGGGAATTGCTTGGAAAGGCAGGGCGCGAGATGTCTTCAATGCCTTCGGAAAGGACGCCCGAATACTACAAAAAGCGTCCCTGCGCAAAGTATGTGGCCAGCGCGGCGAAAATACTTGAGGAAAATCTTATAACAATAAAACAGGAAACTTAACAGCTCAGACAGATATGACAGCCATTTTTGCTTGAGGCTTCTTCTGAAATATGATAAACTATGTAGAGTGTCAGAAAACGATCAAAGAGAGGGAGAAGCCATGAGCAGTATTTTCAAATTTCATCATGATGTGGACACGGACCAGATCATTGCCTCGCAGTATCTGCTTTTACCAAATATCGAAGAAATGAAAGGATATACGTTTGAATCGTTGGATGAAGAATTCGCGAAAAAGGTTTGCCCGGGCGATATTATCGTGGCGGGGGAGAATTTTGGCTGCGGTTCTTCCAGAGAACAGGCGCCGGGAGTTTTGAAGGCTCTCGGGATCAAAGCGGTGGTGGCAAAATCTTTTGCAAGAATTTTTTACCGTAATGCCATCAATATCGGACTTCCGGTACTTGTGAGCAAGGATTTTTACGATGTGGCAGACAATGGTCAGGAAGCGGAGTTGGATCTGGCGGAGGGAACGATTGTGTATGAGGGCACGATTTACACCTGCACAAAGCTTCCTCCTTATATGCAGAATATATTGAATCAGGGCGGGCTGATCGCTTCGTTAAATCAGGAGGATTGAGAATGGGCATGACAATAGGCGAGAAGATCATAGCAAGAGCGGCGGGTGCCAACAGTGTTGCGCCCGGTGAGATACATACGGTGGATGTGGACTACCTGATGAGCAATGACGGTACAACGCATCTGACCATTGATATGTTTTATGATCAGTTGAAAAATCCGAGGATCGCGGATAAGGATAAACTTGTTTTTATCATCGATCACAATATTCCGGCGGAAAATCCGAAGACGGCGGCGGCTCACAAAAAGATGAGAGAGTTTGCAAGAAAATATGACATTGCCTTCTATGAAGGAAAGGGCGTCTGCCATCAGATCATGCTTGAGGATTTCGTATCGCCGGGACAATTTGTTATGGGAGCGGATTCTCACACCTGTTCCTACGGGGCTGTAGGAGCTTTCGGCACAGGGATCGGCTGCACGGATTTTCTGTACGCAATGGTGACAGGAAAATCGTGGGTGCTGGTGCCGGAGACTATCCGCTTTAACCTGACCGGAAAATTCAGGGAGGGCGTTTATGCCAGAGATCTCATTTTGACGATCATCGGCGATATCGGCGCAAACGGCTGTAACTATAAGATCATGGAGTTTGCGGGGGAGGGCGCCCGCGGCCTGAGCATCAACGACAGGTTTGTGCTCTGCAATCTGGCGGTGGAGGCCGGAGCGAAGACCGGCATTGTGGAACCCGACGAAAAAGTGGCGGAATACATGAAAGAGCGCGGGAGAACTTACGACGACCTCTTTGTGAGCGACGCGGACGCTTCCTTCTTAGAGGTATATAATTACGATCTGTCGAAGATCGAGCCGGTGGTGGCAAAGCCTCATTTTGTGGATAATGTGGAACCTTTATCGCAGATCGGCGAGGTAAAGATCGACGAGGCTTTTCTCGGCTCCTGCAACAACGGGCGCATCGACGAGCTGCGGGTGGCGGCTTCCATCCTGAAGGGGAGAAAGGTTCATCCGGACGTGCGGTTTTTGATCGCGCCGGCTTCTAACAGTGTCTATTTGCAGGCGGTGGAAGAAGGGCTTGTGGACATTTTCTTGGAGTCCGGAGCGATGATGATGAACCCCAACTGTTCGGTCTGCTGGGGAAGTTGTCAGGGCGTGATCGGGGAGGGAGAAGTTTTGATCTCCACCGGGACGAGAAACTTTAAAGGACGGGCCGGCCACAAGGATTCAAACGTCTATCTGGCCTCGGCGGCGACGGTGACAGCGTCGGCTGTGGCGGGGAAGATCGCAGGGCCGGAGGAGTTGTAATAATGACGGGGATTCGGTAAACTCATGCATATCTTATTCAGACACGCTTTCGCTTACCGGGTTTACCGCAGATCATATTGAGACAGGAGAACAGATATGACAGAGTTTACAGGAAAAGTATGGCTTTTAGGCGATGACATAGATACCGATATCATCATCCCCACGGAATATCTGGCGCTGCCGGGGGTGGAGGAGATGAAAAAGTACGCTTTTTCGCCCCTCAGAGAGGAGCTTGCGGGACAGATAAAAGAAGGGGATATCATCGTGGCGGGAAAGAATTTCGGCTGCGGTTCTTCCAGAGAACAGGCGCCGGAGATCATAAAACAACTGGGCGTTCGCTGCGTGGTGGCCAAATCCTTTGCGAGGATCTTTTTTCGCAATGCCATCAACAACGGACTGCTGTTGATTGAAAATAAGGATCTTCGGGATAATTTAGCGGAGGGAGATACGGTCACTGTGACGGTGGGTGAGAAGATCCATGCGGGCGGCAGAGACTATCCGATCACGCCGCTGCCGGAAAATTTGATGGATATTCTGAATGCAGGCGGTCTGGTGAAGGCTATGCAGAAAAGAAACGGGGTGTGAACATGGGACATACATTGATTGAGAAGATCGTCATGAGAAATACAGGAGAGCATTCCGTATTGCCCGGAGAGATCAGGACGGTGAAGGTGGACCGGGTGATGATCCACGATATTTTTATTCCCTTTGTGGTGGAAAAGTTTCGCGAGATGGGATTTCAGAAAGTCTGGGATCAGGATAAGGTGGTGTTGATCTACGATCATCTTGTACCCACCAGCGCGGTGGAGGACGTGCGGCACTTTAAGATCGGGGATGCATTTGTGAAGGAGCAGGGGCTGACTCATTTTCACAGAGCCGACGGGATCTGCCACCAGCTCATGCCGGAGATGGGCTATGCGAAACCGGGAAATATTGTGTTCGGGACGGATTCTCATACGACGACTTACGGCTGCGTGGGCTGTTTTTCTTCCGGCATCGGATATACGGAGATGGCGGCGGTGCTCGGCACCGGAGAGATGTGGATCAGAGTGCCGGAGACGATCAAGGTGGTGATCAACGGCAAACTGCCTGCGGGCGTTTATGCGAAAGATATCATACTGCGCCTGATCGGAGATCTGCGGGCGGACGGAGCGACTTACAAGGTGTTGGAATTTTCGGGAAGCGCCGTGGAGGAGATGAGCATATCCTCCAGAATGACAATTGCGAATATGGCCATTGAAGCCGGAGCGAAGGCGGCGCTGTTTGCGCCGGATGAAAAGACCTGTGCATACTCAGGGATCAAGCCGGAAGAGGTGGAATGGCTGCGGGCGGACGAAGACGCACAGTATTGTCAGACGGTGGAATATCAGGCGGAGGAGCTGGTGCCGGTGTTGGCCTGTCCCTCTCAGGTGGATAATATTCACGATGTGTCGGAGATGGCCGGTACAAAATTAGATCAGGTGTTTATCGGATCCTGTACCAATGGCAGACTGGAGGACCTGGCGGAGGCGGCAAAGATTCTGGAAGGAAAGAAAGTGGCTCCCTTTGTGAAACTGATCGTGACCCCCGCCAGCAGAAGCGTCTATAAGGAGGCTTTGGAGGCCGGTTTTATCAAGATATTAGCGGAGGCAGGGGCTGTCATCACCCATCCCGGCTGCGGACTGTGCTGCGGGAGAGCCTGCGGCATCCTGACGGACGGAGAGAGAGTGCTCGCCACGAACAACAGGAACTTCTTGGGGCGCATGGGTACTTCCAAAGTGGAGATATTTTTGGGATCCCCGGCCACGGCGGCAGCGTCCGCGGTGACGGGAGTGATCACGGATCCCAGAAAATAAGCCGGCAGAATTCGTGTTTTATTGCGCCTGCCTGTGCAGAGTTTATAATCCAACACAGGCACGCTCTCGCTGCGGCTCGACCGTAGCGGAGAAAACCTAAATTCGCAAATATATTAAAAAAAGGAGACGGTAAAATGGGGATTTTTTCTACACAGCTTGCCAATGTGGTGGAGTGGAATGAGAGCGATCCGGGTACGCTGCTATGGAAATGGCAGAATAATGAGATCAAAAAGGGTTCCAAACTGATCATCAGAATGGGACAGGACGCCATTTTCATGTATAACGGCAGAGTGGAGGGCGTCTTTAAGCATGAGGGACAGTTTGATATCGAATCCCAGATCATTCCGTTTCTGACTACTTTAAAAAGTTTTAAGTTTGGATTCAACACGCCGCTAAAGGCGGAAGTGCTGTTCATCAATACGAAAGAACAACTTGTGAAATGGGGGACAAAGAGCGCGATCAATCTGCCGGCCCCGGGACTGCCCGGCGGGATGCCCGTCAGAGCTTTCGGCACGTTCAGCTGTAAGGTGGAGGAGGCAAAGGTTCTGATCGAAAAAATCGCCGGAGTAAAGAAAGTGTTTACCGTGCAGGACGTGAAGGACCGCATCACCACGAATCTGGATCAGCTTTTGATGAGCTGGATCGGCAGAGAAGGTCGGGATATGTTCAACCTCCAGATGGATGCAGGCAGCATTGCGAAAGGCATTTTGTCCGATTTAGATGCGGATATGCAAAATATCGGCATCTCCATCACAAACTTTAAGATCGAGAGTTTTTCCTATCCCGAAGAGATCCGGAAGATGCAGGAGAAAGCGGCGGCTCAGTCTATGGTCGGCGATGTGGGAAGATACCAGCAGATCGCGGTGGCCGATGCGATGGGAAAAGGAGGTGCCGGGACCGGAGGGAGCGTTGCTTCCGATATGGTGCAGCTTCAGATGGGCATGGCTATGGGACAGCAGATGATGCAGGGAATGATGCAGACCGGACAGCAAAGTCAGACTGCTCCGGCGGGCGGGCTGCAGGGGCAGGGAGCGTCTGTAGGCGGGCAGCAGACCCTGCCGTCCGTATCACCGAAATTCTGCCCGAACTGCGGAACTCCCACCACAGGGACGAAGTTTTGCGGGAACTGCGGCAGCCAGCTTTTTGCGTGACGGAAGAAACGAACAAAAAAGAAAGATGAAGTAAAGAATGAGCATATACGATACGTTGAATGATAAACAGAAGGAGGCGGTCTTTTGCACAGAGGGACCGCTTCTGATATTAGCGGGGGCGGGCAGCGGCAAGACCAGAGTGCTGACCCACAGGATAGCTTATCTGATCGATAGATGCGGCGTCAATCCGTGGCACATCCTTGCCATCACGTTCACTAACAAAGCGGCGGGCGAGATGCGGGAAAGGGTGGACAATCTGGTGGGATTTGGTTCGGAGAGCATCTGGGTCTCCACGTTCCACTCCGCCTGTGTCAGAATCCTGCACAGGCATATTGACCTGTTAGGGTATGACACCAACTTTACGATCTATGATACGGACGATCAGAAGACCGTGATGAGGGACGTCTGCAAAAAGCTGCAGATCGATACGAAGCAGCTCAAGGAGAGGGCGATTTTGAACGTCATTTCCAGCGCTAAAAACGAGCTGGTGGGTGCGGAAGCCTTTGAGAGGAATGCGGCTTGGGATTTTTCACAGCGGAAGATCGCGGCGGCCTACAAGGAGTATCAGCAGACCCTGCGGAAAAACAATGCGTTGGATTTTGACGATTTGCTCATGCTGACTGTGGAACTTTTTAAAAAGTGCCCGGAGGTGCTGGAAAATTATCAGAACCGGTTTACCTATATCATGGTGGACGAGTATCAGGACACGAACACGGCTCAGTTTGAACTGGTGCGGCTGCTTGCGGCGAAAAGCAGGAATTTGTGCGTGGTGGGAGACGACGATCAGTCCATCTATAAATTCAGAGGGGCAAATATCCGCAATATTCTGGACTTTGAGAAGGAGTATCCCGACGCTGCGGTGGTGAGACTTGAGCAGAATTACCGTTCCACCCAGAGCATTCTGGATGCCGCAAACGCCGTGATCAGCCACAATGAGGGCAGAAAGGCAAAGAGTCTTTGGACCGATCAGGGAGCAGGAAAGAAAGTGCGCTTTCAACAGCTTGACACGGCCTATGAGGAAGCGGAATACATCAGCGATGATATCGTGAGAAAGCATCGGATGAACGGGGGCAGCTTTTCTGATTTTGCCATTTTGTACCGGACAAACGCTCAGGCGCGTATTTTGGAGGAGCGTATGGTCATGGAGGGTATTCCCTACAATGTGGTGGGCGGGACAAACTTCTATGCCCGCAGAGAGATCAAGGATATGTTGGCCTACTTAAAGACCATCGACAACGGGGCTGACGATGTGGCGGTAAAGCGTATCATCAATATCCCGAAACGGGGGATCGGTCAGACTACCATACAGCGGGTGCAGGATTATGCGGATGAGAACGGCATGAGTTTTTACGATGCGCTGCGGGAGGGGGAAAACGTGCCGGGAGTGGGCAGGAGCCTGCCGAAGCTTTCAAATTTTGTCACCATGATACAGGCATTCCGCGGAAAGATGGAATATTATTCTCTGAAAGAGCTGTTAGAGGATGTTTTGGAACAGACGGGCTATCTGGAGGAACTGCGGGCTTCCGATGAGGAGGACGCGGAGGACCGCATCGACAATGTGGAAGAGCTGTTGAGCAAGCTGGTCTCCTACGAGGATAGCGCGGAGGAGCCTTCCTTGAGCGAGTTTCTGGAACAGGTTGCTCTGGTCAGCGATATTGACAATGTGGACGGAGGAGACGGAAGGGTGCTTCTTATGACTCTTCACTCGGCGAAAGGACTGGAATTTCCCTATGTCTATCTGACGGGGTTGGAGGACGGTCTGTTTCCGAGCTATATGTCCATCGTATCGGAAGATCGGGACGATCTCGAGGAAGAGAGGCGGCTGGCCTATGTGGGCATCACCAGAGCGATGCGGGAGCTGATGCTGACCTGTGCGAGACAGCGCATGGTGCGCGGAGAGACTCAGTATAATGCGGTGAGCAGGTTTGTCAGGGAGATTCCGACGGAACTGTTGGACGGCTATGTGCCGTCCTCTAAGAGATGGCAGGATGAGGAGAATGATTTTAACGAGACACGGCGGGTAACTTTCAGAGACAGTGCGCCAAAGGGCAGCGCTTATCAGACCTTCGGCAACGGGGGCCTAAAGAGAGTGACAAGAACGCCGGAGCAGGAAAAGCCTTATATTGCGAAGGCGGGGGGAGCTTCCGGGCTGCAGAATATAAACGGACTTTCGAAAGGAATACAGCCCTCCGGCGGCGCGCCGGACTACGGCGTGGGAGACAGAGTGCTGCACACCAAATACGGGGCAGGCACAGTGCTCTCCTTGGAGCGGGGGACAAAAGATTATCAGGTGACGGTGATGTTTGACACAATGGGGCAGCGATCCATGTATGCGGGATTCGCGAGGTTAAAGAAGATGGACTGACGCGGACGGTCTGCAGCGGTCAGAGAGTGAAAAAACGGAAACAGAAAGGATGAGCAGTGGGAGAAAAGCTTCATAAAATTTTTATGAAATTGTAGTAAAATAAAGTGGTTTATGATATACTAAAACAAATATAGGCGTTAGAGACGCTGTGAAATTTTCGGGTAAATATCAGAAACAGAGAGGGAGGTATTTTTTCATGGAAGATAGGTATCATGCTATGATGGAGACATTGGGAAGGCTGACAAAGCGTGAGGAAGAGAAGAAGGATATCAGCAAAATCGTGACCTGCGTGCTGATCGTACTGGCTGTTTTGGCGGCAATCGGCGGTGCGGCTTACGCGATTTACCGTTTTATGTCGGGGGACGATTTGGACGATTTTGAAGACGAGTTCGAGGACGACTTTGAAGACGAGTTCTTTGAAGATGAGGAAGCGATGGAAGAGACAAAGGAAGAGCCCGCAGAGCAGAAAGAGGGCGCGGCGGAATAATCTGCCGGATATGATAAACGTAAAAAAGCGGAAAGTGTGGGCGGGTTTGTCCGCACTTTCTTTTACAACAATGTTGAAGCATAAGGACAGTTCATGAAATGAGCTGTCCGTTGTTTTTAGATGGAAAGGGACAGGCATATGAAAAAGGGACAGATCATGGAAGGCGTTGTGGAGAGAGTGGATTTTCCGAACAGAGGACTGGTGTTGGCCAAAGAAGAAAACGGTGAGGAAGCGTTCTGTGTTGTGAAAAATGTATTGCCGGGACAAAGGATCTCTTTCCGTGTGCAGAAAAAGCGAAATGGGCGGGCGCAGGGGCAGCTGCTAGAGGTGCTCGAGAAGGCGCAGAACGAAGTGGTAAGTCCCTGTCCTCATTTTGGAGCCTGCGGCGGCTGCTTGTACCATAATCTGTCCTATGGGGATCAGTGCGGATTAAAAAGTAAGCAGGTGAAAGACTTGTTGGAGCCTGTGCTGCGCAGGCAGGGAGAGTGGAGGTTTGAAGATATCAAGTCAAGTCCTGCCGTGTACGGATACCGCAATAAGATGGAGTTTACTTTCGGGGATGAAGTGAAGGACGGACCGTTGTCTGTCGGCTTACATAAGCGGGGCGGATTTTACGATATTCTTACGGTTTCCGATTGTTTGATCATGGACGGGGATTATCGGAAGATTTTGGCGGCAGCGAGAGAGTATTTCGAGAGGACGGGGCTGCCGTTTTTCCACAGGCTGCGTCATACGGGCTTTTTGCGCCACCTGCTTGTCAGAAAGGGTGCGAAAACAGGCGAGATATTGGTGGCGCTTGTGACGACAAGCGGGATAGACAGTGTGGCGGAAAAAGAAGAAGGGGCGGCTTTGGAAGGGGAAAGGGCCGTTTTAGAAACAAACGAAACTGTTTTCAAGGAGATAGACGGGTTTGCGGAGATGCTGCTGAAACTGCCTCTAGATGGGAAGATCACGGGGATACTCCATATGTGTAATGACTCCGTTGCGGATGTGGTAAAGAGCGATAAGACGCGGATATTATACGGAAGAGACTATTTTTATGAGGAACTTTTGGGGCTGCGTTTCCGGATCAGCGCGTTTTCCTTTTTCCAGACAAATTCTCTCGGGGCGGAGGTGCTTTACAGTACCGCAAGAGAATTTATCGGGGACTTGGGCGGAAAGGCTACAGGGGAGGTAAAGCCAGACAAGGTTGTGTTCGATCTGTACAGCGGCACGGGGACGATAGCCCAGCTTATGGCGCCTATGGCAAAGAAGGTGGTGGGCGTGGAGATCGTGGAGGAAGCTGTGGCGGCAGCCAGAGAAAACGCGGCGTTAAACGGATTGGATAATTGCGAATTTATAGCGGGAGACGTCCTGAAGGTGTTGGATGAACTGGTGGAGAAGCCGGATTTTATTGTGCTTGATCCGCCGCGGGACGGGGTGCATCCTAAGGCGCTAAAAAAGATCCTCGCCTACGGGGTGGAGCGGATCGTCTATATTTCCTGTAAACCGACCAGTCTGGCAAGGGATCTGGAGAGCTTTCTCGAGGAAGGGTATAGGGCGGAAAGGGTGGTCTGCTGCGACCAGTTCCCGTGGACGGGGAATGTGGAGACGGTTGTCTTGCTTTCCAAGGGCGAGATCGACTCGAAAAAGATTCGGGTTGAGTTCTCTTTGGAAGATATGGATATGTCGGA
>ERZ777011.1540-NODE-1540-length-23494-cov-2.969154_pt1 | contig 23494 bp, 20 predicted proteins | sample MGYA00374964_ERZ777011 | MGnify/ENA primary metagenome ERZ777011 (study PRJEB29310, sample SAMD00008975) | mouse gut metagenome | study: EMG produced TPA metagenomics assembly of the Metagenome analysis of fecal microbiota from mouse which was promoted... | reverse complement strand
ATCATCTTCTGCCTCATATTCCCATTCGTCCCCTTCCTCTAAAACATCTATTCTATTCAAAAATCTTATTTTTCTTATATCCACGTTATAATTCATCAAATATTGAAAGATTCGATTTCCTGCAGTATAGCTGGTACAAATATAAATATAATCATAATCTTCTTGCCCCAATTCCTCTAAAGACAAAACTCTCTTTCCTTCAAAAAGCCGGCCTGTGGCGGTAGTTGTATCATTATAATTACTTTCCGCATAAGCAATTATATCTAAATTTGAAGGTAATTTTTTAATATTTTTTCTATAATACTCTCCCATGCCGTATATAATTGTTTTTTTCATACTCATCTCTCCTTTTCCCTACAAAGCAACTCTCTCAAGGTACTTCCTATTGATTTATTTTATCAAATTCCAAATTCTTCTATTATTTGCTATTCGCTTCTCACGATAATCTCCGTTTTTCCAACCGGCATTATACCGGTGTATCGCTATAGTGTCTTCCGACATTGCACTAAATTCATAAACAATACTATCCTGTGGCACCAGATAATTTCTGGGTAAAAAAACCATGCCATCAATTAACTGCATATCACCGTTTAACTCCAATCCTGCTTCTGTTAATACAGACCTGATATAACGCGGCTGGCACAACTGATTCATCCTTTTCATATCACCCGAAAAAGCGATACCGTCGTATAACCCCATTAATTTCTTTACTAATAAATTCTCCTTTTTAGCTGCAAATGTACCCAAGTCAATATCGTTTTGGGTATCAAATGTAAAGAATGCCTCACATCCCAGTAAACTATCTAATGGACGCAGCAATTCCACATCCATATCCAGATAAATTCCTCCCTGATGGTATACAACATCCAGTCTTGCATAATCAGATGCAAATGCCCATTTCTTTTCTGCGATTGCCTTTTGCATAAATGGATGCTTTGTATAATCATAATTATCCATAGTCCATTCATAAATTTCATAATCAGGACATACCTTTTTCCAACTATCTATACATTTTTGATAGGTTTCCGGCTTTTTATCACCACTGAACCAAAAACTATGCAGTATCCTCGGTATTTGCGGAGAGGTTTTGGTCATTTCTATCTGCTTCTTTATTTGTACATCCTGCTTCCCTGCACTGTTTACCATAATTAGCGGAAAAATATAGCAGCTAATATCATCACTCAGATTCATACTATTTAACTGTTCGTACATTTCACTCATATAATTACTGCTGCCGATCAATATGATACACTTATCTTCTCCCAATAATTTAGAAGGGGCGTATACCGATATATCTTTATGATCCATAATTTGTAATACCGAATCATACCGACTATTATCAACGGCATAGTTAACACTCCTCAGTACCTCTATTGGTAGTTTTTCTTTCATATATAGCTCAAAATATTCTCCGACTCCAAATAAAACTACTCTCTGCCCCTCTATTCGATTATGTAACTCATCTAAACGACAATTATACAGTTTCATGTCAACAACTGTTCTCCTTCACCTGCAGTGCCGCTTCTACCAAGTCCGTATCATGCGCTGTAAAACCTCGGCATTTCTTACAGAAATTTGTATAACCTTTTTCGGTATATCCCAAACGAAATTCAATCAATTCTTTCTTTTTATCTACTGTATGTCTGCGCAGATCATAACTTTCTTCTAAATCCTGTTCTCCTGCAATGCCGGCCACCGCAGCATACGCCGCATAATTACAGCTATATAATTTGCCGTCCCGCAGTTCCTGCCATGTCTGGCCACATCGGGAACGATGTTGTATCAGCCATTCTTCCGTCATTGCAGAGTAATCTGTTTTTTCCGGCGCCAGATCCACCCAGCTGTCTGCTTTATTGATATAGTACGGAATCTGATATTCTTCCATTTTGCGTATCAATTCATCAAACTGCACATTATATTGGGGTACGGCTTCCCGATAATCATCTACCGTCACTTCCACCCTGCACTTACCAAGTTTGCACAGCATTTCCTCTGTGGGAACCACCGTCCCGTTAGTAACTGTTCGTAATGTACCGATTCTGTCCCGGTAATTTTTGTCAATATATTCAATCAAATCCGCTGTATAGCGATACAGCATAGGTTCCCCGCCGCTTACATGAAACAGCATAATATAATCCACGTTGGCAAAGAATAAATCTACATCCGCCTTTAATGCTTCCCAATCCCTGACATAAAATTCCTTTGCAAAAGGATTAAAATTCAGACAATATCTGCACTTCAGATTACATACTGTACTTGGAAGAAAGGAAACGCTCAGAAAATATACTTTATCATACCGATAAAGGTAAAACACGGAAATAAATTCTTCTATCAGGAAAAAATCTATATCCTTTTGATATCCCTGCTGTTCCAACTGTTCTATTGCTCCGGTACGGTCAATCTGAGATATTGTCAGGATTATCCCCTCATCTTCTTTCAAAATCAGATTATTCAATCCGATACATTTCTTTCCGCATATCAGTTCCCTCTGTTTCGCCGGATTATTATCAATATATCCTATAACAGGCACATCTTTCTGAAATGATTTCAAAAACTGCTTTCCATAATCTCCACAGCCAAACAGATAAAATCCCTTTTTTGCGGAAATGCAGCGATATACTTCATCATATTCATGCCCCTTATTTTTCCAACGCATATATCATGTCTCCCCTTTCTTCATATCTTCGACATTAAATCATCCGTCCTTATATATTAAATTTCATATTGCAATATCTCATCAAAACGTTTTATCCATTCTGTTCTGGAGGCATTCAGTCTGCGGTACTCGTTCTCATAGTTCCGCATGATGCTCTGAAAAATCTCCAGCATATCCTGATTTTGCTGCTCATACGCAATTTCCGCTGCGCAGCTGCTGTTATATGCGATTATCCGCTTAATAAAGTCCATTACAGACGGTTCTACATAATGTTCTTCAAATTTCTTTTCGACAATCTGATAGGCTCTTATATGATCCCGTTTCCTTGATAAATCCGGTATATGAAACCCTGATTTTTTCCGCTGCAAATAGTGATAAAACGCTCTGTCTATGTAAACCGCATGCTTTGTGTTCAAAGCGCATTGCGCCAGATACAAAACGTCTCCTCCCAGTTGAAGGCTTTCATCAAAAAATATCGGCTCTCCTGAATCACCACATACGATTTCTCTTTTATACAATTTATCCCACATATAAGCAAATGCACGATAGGAATCTCTCTCATAGAGATACCGCAGAAGCTGTCTTCCGTCAAACCTCTTTGGTTCCACGTTCTTTTCATTCTGCACCTCGATACAGGGTTTCCCCGGATCTTCATATTCCTGGTAAAATCCGGCAATCGCCATATCCGCGCATTCCTCTTCCAACGCTTTTACAAGACTCTCATACATATCCGGCTCTATCCAGTCATCACAATCCATGAACCCTATGTAATCACCGGTGGCCGTCCTCAGTCCGGTATTTCTGGCATTGCTTTCTCCCCTGTTCTTTTGGTGAATAGCTATAATACGTTTATCCTTCGCCGCAAACTCATCTACTATCTTCTCAGATCCATCTGTCGAACCATCATCTATGCAGATGATTTCCATATTCTGATATGTTTGCGAAACTACGCTCTCCAAGCACCGATTCAAATAATTCAGCGTATTATAAACCGGTATAATAACTGAAACCTTTTTACTTTGCATTTCTTGTCTCCAAAAATTTTTCCATGATTTCTGCTATTGCAATGCTTTCCCCTTTTGTCAGCTTGAATTGTTTCTCTCCAAAACCATTTATACAGGATACAAAATCTCCTATTTCATATCTAAGTCCATCTTTTAGAAATTTTGAAAAATATTTTTCATTCTGACTGCTGTCTTCATATCGCACCTCAAAAGAAGTCGTTTTCCACCATGGCGCCTCCACGACAATATATCCCCTTGTCCCTGCAACAATGAGCTGTCCCTCTGATTTCACGCCCAGACCATTCTTCGATATTGCAAAAGCATTCTCATAAGTAAAATATGCCTTTGTATAAATATCCAGACCATTAGCGGCAGTCTGACATTTAAATTCCAATTCCCGATAATTCTTCCCCAATATTTTCAAAATCGGTAATACTGTATAGCTTCCCAATTCCGTAAAACTTCCGCCATATTCTGTATCTGTCAGTTCACGATGCAGCGGATTTTCCAATTTTGTAAAACATGCCTCCACATCACGTACACTTCCGATCGCACCGCTTCGCACAATCGACAATAGTTGGTTGAATCCCGGACAATACGCTGTTTTGATTGCCTCCATTAAGACGACCTTATTTTCTTCTGCCAGCCGGAACATTTCTTCCGCCTGCTCCCTTTTTAAAACCATGGGTTTTTCACATAAAACGTGTTTCTGATGCAGAATAGCGCTTTTAATATATTCATAGTGTGTCTGATGCGGAGAAGCAATATATACGGCATCTATTTCCGCATAAAACTCTTCCAGATCATCCATGTACTTATTCGTCTCAAACTGCTTTGCAAACCTCCTGGCACTCTCTATATGCGGATTATAAACCGCATCTACGTTTATCCCGCTTACGTATTTCGCTTCAGGCACCATGCGTGCCGCAATACGCCCGCTCCCAATAATCCCCAGACGGATAATGTTATACTTCTTCGCACGCAGCATCGTACTTGATATATCTTTCGTTCTTTCCAGATAAACAACCTCACAATAATTCTTTAAAAAGTCAAAAACTCCTGTCCAATCGGAACCAACAGTAAAAACGTCAATCCCGTATTTCATAATATCCTCGATTTTTTGTCCTTCGTGATCTTCTATGATAATCTCATCTGCAAAACCGGTCTTTTTTACATTTTCAATACGATCCATCAAAGAATCTACTACGTTCATTTTCCCGCGTGACTCATCGTAATGCTCCGTAGTTACTCCAACGATCAGATAATCCCCCAATGCCTTTGCCCGCTGTAATAACCGGTAATGCCCTTCATGAAATAAATCGAATGAACCGTATGTAATGACTTTCTTCATGAGCGTTTCTTCCTTACCTTTCCCTCATTGTAATTATTTATATTTCTTATAGACACTGTAACTCTGTTACCGGATGTACTTTCCGCATTTCTATCGGCGGCAGTTTCATATAATCACCAAACTTAAATGACAGGTATGCATCAAAATTTTTAATCCCCCAGAAGATCTCATCTTCAAATAATATTTTTTCACTGTTCTCATACCATTCCCGCAAATATCCATATTCCTTATTGGGTGTTGGAAAAGTCAGGATGCGAACCCATCTTGTCTTCTTTCTATTTAATCTGCGTACATATCTGTTGAAATACCCGTATAAAACATCTGCCGGAATATTATTTAAAAGCTTATACCAGCCTTTTAAAAAACGATTCTTTGAAGCTATCATACCAACCGGCGCCCACATCGCCTTTCGGATACAATAACAATGAAAATTCTGCAATGTCCTCACAAACTTATAATCCGAAACAGGATCAAGCGGAAATATATCAATAAAAATCCCCTGTTCATAGGGCATGTGTTCCTGGTGTTCACGTAGAAATCTGGTCCCTTTTCTTCTGAGTTTTCCATACCCCCAGCGATAGCCTGTTGTGTTTCTATGATCCTGAAAATAGAATCTGCTATGATCTAATTCCGTCTTACAGGCAATCCGAAACTTTTCATATTCATTCCTTAAAAACGCCACATCTGCGTCATCATCCCACGGAATATAGCCTTTATGCCGCACGGCGCCAAGCAGCGTACCCGCTATGATATTATAATGAATCCCGCAAAGAGTACAGATTCTGTCAACTTCTTTGAGCATTTCCAGCTGGATCATCTGAACCCGGCGTAATTCATCATCAGTCAAATGATGTACATTCACATTTTCACCTCATATTGTAAAGCTGTTTTTATATATCTATGACTTCATGATTCATAATCATGATCGGTTTTCCCTGATGTCTGAACAATTCTACCACCGAACTTGTATCCCCGTAATAAGCATCAGACAAATTAATAGCCCTGTGCAGATCCTTGGAATCATCATAAATTCCAACTTGTTCTTCCCGATATCTGTTCACCAATTGTACATAAGGTTCCACAGCCTCCGGATTCATGGACGCTGCTGTTTCCAGCATTAACGGATGAGGCCTCCATAATAAAACCACATCTTTTCTTTTTTGAAAATAATTAAATATCCAATCCAATTTTTTAAGAAACTGCTCACTTTTCCCTTTCATCACACTACTCAAATGCGTATTGAAGAACAGAACTTTGATGTTTTTTTCTAAAAAAGGTTTCCACTTATCAGGAATCAAGGTTTCCTTCGTCTCCTCTACATCCAGTTTAGGAGATCCGAAAGCCTGAAATTTCTGTTTAATTGCAGTTTTTCCAAGTTTTTTTACCAATTCCGGCAAAGCAGCAGAATAATATCTTATATATTGTTCTCTGACCTTTTCCGACTGCAGGATTACCATGTTAGCATACAGCGTTCCCGGCAGAATGCAGTAGTGTTCCAGCACAACCTCATTTTTATGTACAAAATAGGGTATATATACCAGCTTATCTGTATACTTTCTGATCCTTGAGGCATAAAAATACGGATGGACCGTCGTCACCAGATTATACTGATCATATGGATTATGAATAAAAATGACATCCGGCTGCAGTCCCTCCAGCGCATATTGCTGCCAGTCAACGATCGGCACATACGGCGGAAAATCTGCTCCCTCATACTGCATTTCTCCCGGCGAGCCATCTTTATTCTTTGTAAAATACGGAATCGGCATCACCAGACTTGTCCATTCGCTGTCCGCATCCGCCGCCCTCCAGACACTTTCCAGAGAATCCCACATAGACGCTTTATAAGGCAGAAAAACCGCTACTTTCTCAGTCGCCATGCTCTTTAGCGCATTTTCGGCCTTGATCAGATTTTCTTCCAGACTTTTATAAGCCTTCTGCGGCAAAACAGTCTCTCTCTCCACACTGATCTGATAAACCCTTTCGCAATATCGCTCCAGATAGCTGACAACATCCGTTCCCTCACCTGCTATCTGCTCGATTGCCTCTCCAAGCTGGATCGCAGCTTCCTGGCAGTCACTGAGCGCCGTCTGTACCGTATCGTATTCTTTCTGTCCGAGCTTCTCTTTGACCCGCAGATGTATGGTATGGATGTTCTCCATAATATCCAATATCTGATTTTTCTGAAATTTCCGCATTCTAATAACCATGCCTTTCTCTCAGCCTGCAGCCTTTTCATTCGCCGTTCGTCGAACATACAGGCATGCTCTCTTTACTAACGCCCATTATAATATATATCGACAGAATCTACAAGAAGCTTAGATCAGTGCAGCAACTGCAGAATCATCTGCGGCGTCTGGCCTGCCTGCGTCACGAACAGCCGATTCGCTCGCCTGCGTATTCTCGATCACATTGTTATTGATCGTATGCTCTAACCGGTTCTGTATCGCTCCATAAATACTCCGCCTGGAACTCATCTGCTCTAACGCATCATCTATTTCATCTATCAGTTCCTGATTGTCATTCCATCTTCTGTTGCCTATAAGCTGATAATAAGACGGTTCATATTCGCCAAACACCGGCTGTTCGTTAAATTCCGTACTCTGATCGATACGGTCGATTTCGACCCAAAGTTTTTCGGTTATTTTTGCATTCTTTTTGCCGTTTATCTGAAAATGCCTTTCGGCATTCATTGCCAGCATATTGTTTTGAATCGATATCATGCTGGGACCCTCCTTCCGGATTTTCTTCATTGTAACATAAAACAGTCTTTCTACCATCTTATTTTTGTGATAGAATACACATAATCTTTTGATCAGGGAATGAGGTACTTATGAAAATACTTTTTATCGAATGGGCAAGTTTCGGCAATGAAGATATGAAAGATGCGTTCCGTGCAGAAGGCCATGAGACCGTCTGTTTTCCTTTTTCCAATAAAGACGGCAGGCGAAACGGCGAAATTGAGTCGGAGCTTACAAACGCCCTGCATAAAAAAACACCGGACGTCGTTTTTTCTTTCAACTATTTTCCGGTGATCTCCAATGTCTGCAAAAAAGAAGACATTCCTTATATCTCATGGATCTATGACAGTCCCTACGTTATGCTTTATTCCTATACGGTCATCAATCCATGCAACGTCATTTATATTTTTGATAAAGAACTGTACCTGGAATTCCACAATGCCGGAATCACGACGGTACACTATCTGCCTATGGCGGCGAATACGGAACGTTTGGATTCCATGACTGCGGATATGTCGCCCGCAGATCCCCAGGCTGCATGCAAAGAAAAATCCGTCCCTGCTGTTTCGCCCTGTATATACGATATCTCATTCATCGGTTCCCTTTATACGGAAAAGCATAATTTCTTTGAACGGATGACGACATTATCCGATTATACAAAAGGCTATCTGGATGCCATGATGTCCGCGCAGATGAAAGTGCAGGGTTATAATTTCATTCAGGAATCCCTGGCTCCCGTTATGGATGATCTTTATAAGGCGCTGCCCATGGATCCCAACCCCGATGGTGTGGAAAGCAAAGAATACCTTTATGCCCAATATGTAATCAACCGCAAGATCACGGGTTTGGAACGTACGGAACTGCTTTCGGCTATTACGAAAGAACACACCATCGATCTTTTCACCCATGATATAGCCTTCTCCATGCCGGGCCTTCGCAACCACGGCACAGTCGATTACTATACGCAGATGCCCGTGGTTTTTAAACAAAGCCGGATCAATCTGAACATCTCTCTGCGCAGTATCAAAAGCGGCATTCCGCTGCGCGCATTTGATATTATGGGCAGCGGCGGTTTTCTGCTCAGTAATTTTCAGGCTGACTTTCTGGATGATTTTGTACCGGGAGAAGATTTTGTATATTACGAAAGCAAAGAAGATCTGCTGCAGAAGATCGATTATTATCTTACCCATGAAAAAGAACGGCAGGATATTGCAGACAACGGTCATCATAAGACTGCGGCAGGACACACGTACAGACACCGGGTAAGGGAAATGCTGTCCGCTCTTTAGAGCGGACATTTCTTTAACGCCTGATTTAATCCCCACACATTCCCGGGCGTAAGCTCCACTTTCAGAATGGTCTTTAAAATGCGGTCAAACTCCTCCTCTTTTTCCATAACATATTTGTTTTGCAGTATGTCGGGAAACAGATGAAGCAGCATATCTTTTAGGAAACTCATCTCTTCTGCCGTCAAAGTATATCCTTTTTGAATCAGCATACTGATACTCAGTCCGAATCCCCAGTCATAAAACATACATTCCAGCTCCGCCCGGCAGCGCTCAAAAAGTCCTCTTTCTTTCAGGTCTTCTATCAGAAGCAGCCACACTCTTGCATTGTCCCATTTATGTGCATCCCAGTTCCTATGTACGGTGCTGTTGTGTGTCTGCAAGTAAAAATATAGTTTTGCATCCACAAAAACATGTACTTTCTCATACAGCCGGACCGGCAGGGTAAAAGAAGGTTCTTCACAGATCAGCCGCTGTGCAAAGCGGATCTGATTGTCCTTAATTAACGACGCTTTGTAGAATTTCCTCATACATCCAAGGGAAAACTCATCTGTCGAAGCCATAAGCGTCTTTCTTTTCGTTTCTTCGTCCCAAAGCTCCTTCAAATAACTGCCGTTTCCCTGTTCGATCTCCTCTCCTGTTTCCGTATCGTCGGAAACCACCTTATAACGATATTCCACTACGTCCGCATCATATTGTACAGCCGTACGGTATAAGATTTCCAATGCCCTGTAAGCCAGCCAGTCGTCCGCATCACAAAATACCAGATACTCTCCGCCCGCATAAGAAATCCCGATATTCCTGGCACCGCCCTGCCTCATGTTCTCTTCCAAAGCAATGACAAGAATCGTATCCGGATACTTTTCCTCATACGCCGTAAGCACCGTCATCGGTCGAAGCGTCGTCGATCAGAATGATCTCCATGTTTTCTGTTCCTATCGTCTGTTTCAGAAGATGTTCCATACAGCGGTCGAGATATTCGGCCGCATTATAACAGGGAACGATTACGCTGACCTTTTTCATGATCCTTTAACCTCCCAGCAATTTTATAAGTCCGGTTCGATAAGAAAATGCTTCCCGCACCTTCCGCGCCCCTGCTGCCGCAATCTGCTTTCTTTCTTCCTCATGCTGCAGATAATAGTCTATTTTGTCCATGCAGTCGGCAAGTGAACGAAACATGACTACCTCTTGTCCGTCAACAAAATTTTCCGCAATCTCCGGCTGCATATTCGTTAATACAAAACCGCCGCACGCCATAATGTCCAGCACTCTGAGCGGAATCCCCGCATGAATGGAACGCAGGGACAGGTTCAGGTTGATCCTGCTCCCTGCAAATACAAGCGGCATCTGCGTATGGTAATCTACAATGCCCCGGCTGTATTTTGCCAGAACAGGCGAAGATTTCAGATCAGACCCCGTATACAGCCGCAGATCGGCTCTGCCGCCGAACCGCTGCGCTGCTTTTTCCATAAGCAGCCGTCTTTCCTCTACGGTTACTTTCTTTTCCAGCACGGCCGCCAACAAAATATCTTCTGCTTTTGCAAAATAGTCCTCTCCAAGCATCAATCCCCGGCTCTTCATCATCGTTTCGACAGGTTTTAAATCTGTTTCTCCAGATCTTACCGCTTCTTTCAAGTAATCTTTCTCATAGGCAAAACACTGTTTTTCGATAACCGCATCCCACGCCTGCACTGTTTTCCGCATCTTCATATCGTCCGCCGCAACGGCCTTGAATCTGTCATAATAATTATGGACATCCGTATAAAAGGAACCGACGAAAGAGATGTCACACCGATATTCTTCCTTTTCTGCCGGAGACGCCTCCCCGATAACCGATGCAAACAGATCCGGATCTGCACCGAGCGGTACATGCGACACTGTCCGTACGCCATATTCCTGCAGATTTCCGACCATTTCCCGATCAAATATTCCGATGTGATTACAGGGCAGCATAATCTGCCCGGCATATAAAGTAAAGTGCGGACAATCGTATACCCACGCGTAGTAAGGGATTTTGCTCGTATGACAAAGCGCCGAGATGATCGGGAAATAATTAAAGGATATGACCGCTTCTATGCCTTCCCGATGAATAAGCGGTATCATCTCTGCAGCCAGTTCCATATCTCTTGTATAATGTCTGCACACTTTCCGAAACCAAATAATCTCGAATCCGAGTTTTTCCAAATTGGCCGCCAATATCCGTTCGTTATTCGCCTGCCATGCATATAATAAAAATTTCAATCTTTACCACCTGTATTCTTTTAAGAATTTCTGCCGTTCTTCCTCATAGCAGGCCAGATTCATCAATCCGCAGTCATGCACGCACCACGGTGCGCTCATCTGCGGGACGACTACTTTATAGCCGCGTCTGATAAATTCCTGACACTGCGAACAGTCATAAAAATCCCATTTGTCAAACAGATCTTCCCGCCAGGGGATATCATACTGCGTTATCATGAGCAGGCCATCGACTGCTTCCACTTCCGTCTGCTGTTCGTTCCCCGCAAGAAATGTCAGCGTATCATAGATACACTGCTCATAAAGCGCTCCGCACCGTTCTCCGTTCCACGGAACGCCGTTTTCAGGAAGTTTGGGAGAGCCGACCACGCCCATCAGTCCGATCCTTTCAAAAACATGCAGAAAATCCTGTATAAAATCAGGATTGATCAGAAAGGTATCCTGATGCAGATACACTTTGTATTTTGCATCGGAACATCCCATTGCCTCATTGTATCCCGCCGCCATAGACGCGGCATCCTCCACGGTCAGCACGTCGATCCGGTATCCTTCCGGCACGGTTAAATGATCAATATAATACAGACATTCCGACGTGTATAACTTGTCGTTGCTGCAGATAATAAAGCAAACCTTTTGCTTGCAAACCTTTTGCTTGCAAACCTTTTGCCTGCAAACCTCTTGCCCGCAAACCTTTTGGCTGCGGTTCCCCTTTTCTTCCATTACCATTCCCTCTTTTACAGATTTCCCCCGATCAGCCGTAATACTTTGTCTTTATGTACGACGCTGTAGCGGACGGCCGCCGCTAATTCAAAGATCGATATTCCGTTCTCGGATACAAAGGCATAGAATGTCTCCATGCCCCCATCCATAAGGTCAAAATCGATCCTTCTTAGATAAAACCGTAATCTGGTATAGCGCTCCAATAAGCGCTCCATGCTCCCCGCCTTTTCAAAAAGCGTCTGTTTTTCTGCCGCTTTCTCCTGTTTATAGACAGGGAACAGGTAGCGGAGCGTTACAATGTCGTTGTCATTGATCTCGTCTTTTTCATTTGCTTTGATCAACTGCTCCAGTTCATCGTAACGTCCCTGCGCAAACTTTTCTTTGATCTGTTCTTTCAATTCCTGCATTATACGAAATCTTTTCCTTCCTCAAACCGCTGTTCCAGAATATTCTGCAGTCGTTCTTTCCATGTGGAATGGGCTGCCGCCTTTTTTTGATTATCCATGATGACCCTGGCAAATCCCGGGTTATCCAACAGCAGTCTGACGTTTTTCACCAGTCCGTCCATATCGTCCAATTCATAAAAGACAATGTCCCGGCCGTTTTTAAAATGTTTTACCAGATAATCCGACGTGTCGGAAACACATACGGAACCGTTCAGCATGGCATTGTATATGCGGTCATGGGAACCGTACTTAAACCACGGCTGAATATTTAACGTGATCTTGCTCTCCCGCATTAACTCCATACATTCTGTCGGCGTAACACTGTCATGCAGGCGGATATGATCGGGATATCTGGCCTGTACCGGTTCCCAGCCTTTTTTACAGTAAATGTCCACCGTAATGCCTGCTGCCGCCAGAGATTCTATGACTCTGCCCTGATAATATCCGCGCACTTCACTGACAATCTGCTCATATATGGCCCTGAAGCAGATACGTGCCTCTTCCAGTCCTAACTGTAATCCAAACTGGCTCATACAGATATCATATGCTTTTTCCGGCGTCATGAACGGATATTCCAAAAGGATCTTCTTTATGGTATAAAATACTTCGTCGTCGTGTCCCTGCAGAAAGGCAAATACAGGAGAGGAACTCTGCACTTCCTTTCTCGCCCCGACATACAATACGTCAATTTTCCTTTCTTCATAGGGAATTTCTGCAGCTTCCGGCAGCGGAACTCCGGCGAGCGGCAAAAACTGCGTGTTCTTATACGACGGGAAATAGGTATTCATAAATTCCTTATGATAAGCGTCTACCGTAATGATCTGCATACACTTATAATTGCGTTCCAATACCCGCAAATACCATATAGGCGGATCGACATACACATTATGAAACTTCACCTGTTTTACTTCCCAATAATTCCTGCCATGCGCCTCTACAGTAAGACCGACATTGTTAAATGTTATGACATCCGTCGTCTCATCGATCTGTGCATCCAGCTCCTGAAGCCGCCCGATATACGCTTTGTAATCAGATACATCTATCACGACCGCATCCTCCATGTCCTGCGTCATATAATCAATAAACAGATCCAGTGTCTGCAACATGCCTTTTAAAAAAATGACCATGGTATCTATCCTCCTGTATTTTCCCGGTAAACCGATTATTTTTTATCCAACAGATCAATTGCCGAAAACTCCAGCTCCAGTATCCGGAACAAAAACCGGTATGAGCGCTATCCCTTCGGACCCGATGACTTCATCCATGAATGTAAAATCTTCTTCTGTCAGCTCATTATGCAAAATGTACACGGACAGCATAATATTTTTATGATGGCGTTTCAGCGACATGAGCATGATACAGGCATATCCTATATATTCCCGGTTGGTAGATATCATAATATTCATGCGTAATACCCATGCCTTTCTTCTTTATCAAGTCCCATATACGTTCCGAGAAGATGCGTAAACTTTACCGCTCCGTAATAATTCAGATGGGATATATCATAATAGCAGGCCCGCTCCTGCGATATTTCATGCCCCTTAAAATCTATAAAGTGAAAAGGATACTGTCTGCCGCTCTCTTCTATGATATCGTAAAATATCTTCTTCCAGCCTGCATACGCCTCCGCCGCCATTTTTTCCGCCTCTGCATACCGCGGCAGCAGGATAACGAAAACCTTCAGATCCGGATTCAGCTGATAAGCCAGATGTAAGAGTTCATAAAAATGAGCAATATTTTCTTTTATCGTATCCTGATAAGTATTTTGAACGATACTGGTACATACCCGGTATTCGTCCAGATCTTTCTTTTTTACGATCCTGGCTCTTTCAAACAGCTTCACCGGATTGCCGAATTCCCGGTACTGCGTCCCGGCATGCACGTTATCGAAAATTTTCTCCCAAAGCAGCATCTTCTCATGATCTATGCCCGCCAGTTTTTTCTCCTGCAATAATATCTGCATCTGCTCAAAACCATAGTCAAAATTCTTATTTCCGGCAAAATTATGAGCATCCAGAATATAACCGCCGTAATAATAGTAATAACTGACCGCCGTTTTGCTCAAAGACACATCATAATTAAAATAAGTATAGTCAAACATATCAATGACCAGATATTTCAAATCGGCGATACGGCTCCTGTAGTTGGCAAGACAATATTCCAATGTTTTCAGATTATAATAAATATCCTGTGACGGCACAGCCAGATTGCAGAACGGAACATTCAGGCATCTTGGTATGATACCGTAATTGGCATGCGATATCCCCAGAATCATACCATCGTATTTCGGTATCAGAGGATTCTTCATAACCCTGTCTACGATCATATCCGGCACCATGGCACGGTAAACTGCATAAAAATTGATCAGTTTCCCCTCGTCGTCTCCTATAATACATGCCAGCAATTCATACAGATATCCTGCCTGTTTTTCGCTTTCAACCGCTACAATCACCGCATCATATAATGCAAGCATATCCGGTTCCAGCTCTTCCGGCCCGTAATCGTCATCCCAGCAGATGATCTTATCGACCATTTCCACGTCGCGGACGCATCGGCAAACCAGTTCGATATCCTGTTCTTTTCCAATCAATAAGATTTTCATTCCCATACTCCTTATAAGCGTCTATGATATTAATGAGCTTCATGTTTCCCAGACTTTTTTGCAGTGAAAGACAGAACTTTCTTTTTTCTTCAGTCGGATTTAAAATATAAGCCGCAATCCCATACGACTTTTCAAACAGCTCTACGTCGAATTCCTCTCTGACGGAAACCGCCTGAAATCTTCCGAAAAGCTTTTGCCCCCGCTTCTTGGGCACCGCGCCTTCCGGCCTGCCAAAAGATGCGGCATAGGATACTTTCTTTCTATCAGCCGATACGAAATCCAGATAAAAATAATCCCTTCCTTCTTCATGCAACCGATCATTCCAGCATTGGTCGGAACCGATCACAAATGTTTCGCAGCGATGATTCAGCATACCGTATTGAAAATCCGGAAAGTACATCGAGCTTAACAAATAGTGTTCCGCTAAATATGTGCGGCAAGCCTGTCTATAACTTTCTCTTCTGCCGTTTCCAGACCGATCATTGGTTCCCGTAGCAGCGCTTTAATCCCTGCTTTTTATTGTATACCGGAATGATCACACATACCGCCGCGTGCTTATTCAATGTGGTTTCCTCCAACATCTATAATCTGGCATACTCCTATGCCGCCATTCCTGACAATGCACATGCACGTCACACTTTATAAAATATAAATCGGCATCAGCGCACGATTCCAATAGCTTTCTACTGCCAACTATGATACGATAAAGGTATTAAAATCATAAAACTATAGTAACACAAAGGGAGTCATTATGCACCCGATATCTGTATGTATAATAGCCAAAAATGAAGAAAACCGCATAGAAAAATGTCTTTCTTCCATAAAACCATACGATTTTGAAATTGTCGTCGTCGATACCGGCTCTACCGACAAGACGAAGGAAATTGCTGCCAAATATGCTGATAAAGTCGTCGATTTTGCCTGGTGTGACGATTTCAGCGCCGCCAGGAATTTTTCTCTGCAGGAAGCATCCAACAACTGGATCTTCATGTTGGACTGCGACGAATGGATCAAATCTATTGACGTGGAAGAACTGAACTATTTCAGGAAACACCTTTCCGACAGCGTAGGCGCAATATCGAGGGAAAATCTGGTCACATCCGACGGTAAACTGACGCTTAACAACACCGACCATACGGAACGGTTTTTCAACCGTAAGCTCTATCATTATACGGGTATCATCCATGAACAGCTCACGCCCATTCGTGGAGACGATTTTCCATGTCTTCTGCTCCATACTACGATCGGACACACCGGATATGACATGACTCCGGAAGAACAGCTTGCCAAGGGCAGACGAAATCTTTCTCTGCTGCAGAAGCAATTGGCATCGGAAGGAGAGAATCCATATATTTACTATCAATTAGGCAAGGGCTGTGAGATCATAAACGACTATGAATCCGCCTGCGGCTACTATGGAAAGGGACTGTCCTTTGACGTAGATCCTGAACTTGCCTATGTCCAGGCCATGGTCAATTCCTACGGAAATGCCCTGCTGCTTACGCATCAGGCCGAAACGGCCCTGGGATTTGAAGCGATCTATGACGCTTTCGCCTCCTCCGCGGATTTCGTCTACCTGATGGGACGTATTTATATGGCCAACCAAAAATATGCACAGGCTGTCGAACAGTTCGCTAAGGCAGTCACAATAAAAAACTGTAAATTCCACGGTGCAAACAGCTTCTTAAGCTTCTATCATATCGGCCTGATCTGCGAGAAACTGGGCGATATGGCAAATGCTGCCGCATATTACGGAAAATGCGGTGATTTTGCGCCGGCTGTGCGTCAGCTGGAAGCGATACGAAAAGCATCTCTCCCCGCTGACGATCATGGACCGTTACCGGACTTTACGCAGAATAAAAAGCGCTTTATCCTCTTTGGCAGTGATATTTTTATTCTGCAGTACATTATGGAGCAATACAGGCTGGCACTGATAAAGGCGGGGCACGAGGTATTTCTGTTTCCAGCCGTTACTGCGCCGGAGGACTTCACCAAATATGCGGAGCAGATGTTTCTGTTCCGCACAAAGGGCCTGGATGCCATCATCACCTTTAACAACAGAGGGGTTCTGATGCGGACGCGGGACGGCGCTTCTTTATGGGATGAATGGCATGTACCGTGCCTGAATCTTTTGGTAGACCATCCTATGTACTATTTTGATACGCTTGACGAAAGTCCCGCAAGCGCTATACTCGTCTGCGCAGACAGAAATCATGCGGCTTATGCCAAACGTTTTTATCCTGCTGTCAGGCATTCTTTCTTTCTTCCTACTGCCGGAGAAGAACTGCATCCCGGCAGAGAAAAGAAACCGATTGCAAACCGTACCATAGAGGTACTGTTTATCGGCAGTTATAAGTATCATGCGGACTATTCCTATGATGCTTTGGATGAACTTGTAATGGACTACCTGATCGGACATCCTGATCAGACCGTGGAACACGCCATTGAAATCTGCCTGCCGAATATATCGGATCCCTTATTGAAATCCGCCATTCAGGAGCACCGTTTCGTAGAAACGAATTTATGCGCTTTATACCGCATTGAGATCATGCGACGGCTGGCGGATGCAGGCATTACTCTGACCGTATACGGGAACGGCTGGGAACAGACCGACCTTTACGGACATCCGCATTTTATCTGCCATGCGCCGGTTTCCTTCGAAGAAGGACTCTCCCTCATGGAAGAGAGTAAATTTGTCCTGAATCAAATGGCATGGTTCAAAAACGGTGCAAGCGAACGTATTTTCAATGCCATGCTTCAGGGTGCGGTCTGTCTGACGGACGACAGCGTTTATTTACGGGAGATCTTAACAGATCGGCAGCATGTAGTATTTTATTCCTTATCGAATATCGAAGAAATATCTGCCATAGTGTCAGAGTTACTGTATTCACCGCAGAAAATGCAGGCCATTGCCGATCATGGATACCGACTGGCCAAAGCGGGACATACCTGGGAGCATCGCGCCGGACAGTTACTCAACACGCTGTTTCCTTCCGACAGACCGGAGACATAATATCTTCATGCGCCTTTCGGAACGAATCCGTTCCTGAAGATAACGGCATTTTAACAGAAAGGATTTTCCATCTATGGATAAACTGATCAGTATTATCATACCATGCTACAATGTACAGTCTTATATCGATCGATGCTTTCAGTCTCTGCTTGCCCAGACCATAGGCTTTGACAGACTGGAGATCATTTTGGTCGACGACTGTTCCACCGACGCCACATGGGAGAAGCTGACTGCCATCGAAGCCGCATACCCGGAATCCGTCATGATCATCCACTGCGATGAGAACGGTCATCAGGGTACGGCCAGAAATATCGGCCTTACTTATGCTTCCGCCCCTTACATTGGTTTTGTGGATTCCGACGACTGGATCGAACCGGATATGTACGAGAAGTTATACGGGAAAATGACAGCGCACCGCTGCGATATCGTCATGTGCTCCAACTGGCGCGACTATGGGTTTTCCGCAGATCTTTTAGAGCCGAAACAGACCGGAAAAGAAGACAGGCTTTTTCAGATAGACAGTATCGGGAAACGGAAGACTTTTTTAGCCTGCGGTTCCATCGGCTACGGCGTATGGGATAAATTATATACCCGCGAGCTGCTCTTGGATCATCATATCTTTTTTCCGGAGCACCTTGCCTACGAAGACCACTTTTTTTCCATTTTATTATATTTTTATGCACAGAGAGTCTATCTGTTGGAAGAACGGCTTTATCACTACTTTGTAAACCCTGCGTCCACGGTTCTGACTCCTAATGCTTCTCATCATTTCAATATTCTGACGGTCGATATGATGATGTGGGAAGAATGTGAAAACCGCGGTTTCCTGGATATATACCGCAAGGAACTGGAATATCAGTTTTTGAGTCTCTGCTATCTTGCTTCCCTCAAAATGATCAGTTTAAGACTTTCAGAACTGCCCTATGACTTCTTTTTGCAGCTAAAAGAAGAAACGCTCAAAAGAGTACCTGACTATCATACGAACCCTTATATTAAGGACTATGTGACGCCGCTCAACCAGTCCCTTTTGGGATTGTTAGACTATCCGATCACCGAATCGGATTTGAAAACCGTCTGTACCTCTCTGCGGCGGAATTTCATCAAAAATACGCTTTCTATCTTTGTTATGACACATGTGCCGTTTGATCCGCCGCAGAACCCGATCTACCACCCTCTGCATGTCGGCCATGCCATACACAAAGACCTGGGGTATCCGGGCGACGATACCGGCGACAATATTTCCCATCTGAACATGTATTACAGTGAGTTAACCGGCCTTTACTGGGCATGGAAGAATGTGCAGAATACGGAATATATCGGTTTATGCCATTACCGCAGATATTTCCTGAATGAAGACCACTGCGTAATGAACAAGGCCGACTTTATGCCGCTTTTAGCCAGGTATCAGGTCATTATCTCGCAATCTGTCCCTGCGGAAAAATCTTACGAAACAACCTATGCGCAGGCACACAATATACATGATTTAGAGGCTGTCGGAAAGGCGATCGCCAGACTTTATCCCGATTGTCTTCCGTTTTTTCAGGAAACGCTCGCCGGCAGTAAAATCTATTGCGGAAATCTCTTCGTTACCAGGAAGGAGTTATTTGATGATTATGCCGAATGGCTTTTTTCAATCTTCGATCTTGCCTCGGAAGAAATAGACGTAAGCTCCTATGACGATTACCATAAACGGGTCTACGGCTTTCTATCCGAGCAGCTTCTGTATGTGTGGGTCCGTTACAGAAATCTCACATACTATGAAGCTCCGATCGGTTTTACACAGGAAAAATCCGAGACCTTATCTTTAAAAAAGCAATTATCCGCTCTCTTTAAAGAACGGAAAATCAAAGAAGCACACAGGCTGTTTATACAAACGACAAAATCCCGGCCGGATATCATACTTCCCGGTTCCGATTTTCAGATGGAGCTGCTTACCATCCTGCGTATTCTTCATATCTGTACGACAGAAGAAGAACGGCATTTCTCCTCTTTTTTGGACTATTCGACGGATCTGTCCGTACTAACTGCACATTACAAGCGTACTGCCGATATTCTTTCACGCTGTGCCGCCCTGCAGGAGGATACGCCGCTGCCGCAGGACGACCTCGAATATCTGCAGTCCACAGCGGTATCCGCCTGTGCCATAGACGCCATGCTATCTATTTTATTTGAAGGAGAGAAAAAAGATGCGGTTTGTGCTATTCTACGAAACAACAGAGTCCTTTAACTATTTCAGTGATGAAATTGCCGCAGAACTGTGCCGCAGAGGACACGATGCCTTTATCCTCGATCTGCTTCATGCCGATGCTCCCCTGCATTCCATGCAGGAGTTTACGGCTTTCTGCGGGCAGAAAGTGGATGCCGCCATATGCTTTGACCGGATCGGAATCCACAATGAACACTATATCGGCCTTTGGAACCTGTTAGGCACATGCGCCGTCAACATTTTGATGGATCATCCGCTCCGCTTTCATCCTACTATGGAACATCATCCCGACAGGTATATTCAGCTTTGTCCTGATGAAAGCCATGTAAACTATGTCAGAAAATATTTCCCCGAAGTGGAGCATGTCGGTTTTCTTCCCCATGCAGGAACGGTTGACGCAGAACCCGCCGTTCCCTATGCCGAAAAAAAATACGACATTCTTTTCTCCGGTACTTATTATATTCCGGAGACGAAACTGCAGGAAATAGAATCCATCTGTCCAAAAGAGTCTTCTCTTTACCATATTTACATGCAGATTGCACAGCATCTGTCGGCACACACATCCGAAACGCTGGAAGAAGCGGTGTCATCCGTTTTATGCACCGCCCAGATGCCGTTAAACGACAATGCCTGCAGGACCATTATGCGGGGCATCACTCCCATAGACTGGATGATCCGCATGCATTACCGCGAAAAAGTCATTCAAACGCTTATCGATGCCGGCTTCCATGTTCATGTACTTGGAAGAGGCTGGGAGAACCATCCCCGCGCCGGCAGCCCGAATCTGCATATCATGAATGACCGCATTCCCTTTGCAGAAACATTCGACTATATCAGGAATGCAAAAATCAATTTGAATGTTATGCCCTGGTTTAAAGCCGGCACACATGACAGAATCTTTAATACGATGCTTCGCCGTTCTGTCTGCCTGACGGATACGAGTACATGGATCGATTCGCATTTTACGGACGGGGAAAATATTGCATTATACCATCTGGAACACTTGGAGCGTCTGCCGGAAACTGCCGATTTCTGGCTAAACCATCCGACGCAGGCAGAGAACCTGATCAGGAATGCATATGACATAGCATCCGGGAATTTTACGTGGGTAAACTGTGTTGATTCCATTTTGGATATTCTTACACGGACATATCCCATTTCCTGACTGATACTGCCGAATCTATATAGATACTATGAAAAAGGAGTTACTCATGATACCGATATCCGTCTGCATAATCGCCAAAAATGAAGAAAAGAACATAGAAAGCTGCTTAAAGCCGCTCAGAGCATTTGAATGGGAAATCATTGTCGTAGATACCGGCTCGGATGACCGTACCAAAGAAATTGCTTCCCAATATGCCGAAAAAGTACTCGACTATACATGGACGAACGATTTTGCTGCGGCCAGAAATTATTCCCTTGCACAGGCTTCCCATGACTTTATTCTCGTAATCGACTGTGATGAGATATTGATCGATATTGATATTGAGAAAATCTCTGCGCTGATCAGGGAATACCCGGAACAGATCGGTCTGCTTGAAAGACAGAATCATTATGAACTGAATGGCACAGACAGTGTATACACTGACTTGGTAGAGCGTCTTTTTTCCCGTCGGTATTATCATTACAGCGGCATCATCCACGAACAGGTCGTACCCATAGCCGTACAGAAACGCAGCACCTATCAGATACCGCTTATTTTAGACCACCGCGGTTACAACGGCAGCGAAGAAGAGCTTTACAAAAAAGCGCAGCGTAATATTGAACTGCTTCAGATTGACTTAAAGAACCACCCCGATAATCCTTATACTTATTTTCAGCTCGGACAGTCTTACAATATGATACATGATGACGAAAATGCCTGCCTCTATTATGAAAAAGGACTCCGCTTTGACGTGGATCCTTCCGCAGAATATGTCCAGATGATGGTTATCGGCTACGGTTATGCCCTTCTCCATTTGAACCGGCACGAAGAAGCCCTCGGACTTGCGGGCGTCTATGATGCTTTTGATTCTTCTGCAGATTTTGTATGTCTGATGGGGCTTATTTATCTAAGAAACAGTCAATACATGAAAGCGCTGCTTGAATTTCTCAAAGCTACTACTTTCCAGACAGCCCATGTAACAGGCGCAAATTCCTTTATCCCCTCCTACAATATCGGACTGATCAACGAAATGATGGGCGAAAAGGACATGGCGCTTATTCACTACCGCAAATGCGGTGATTTTCCAATGGCTTTAGAACGAATCCGGGAATTGGAAAACGAAAGGGCCGCGTTTGTCAATGCTCCGGAATAAACTTTGCAAAATATTCCTGATACGGCATATCCGGCTCTAAAATAATGTTTTCATGCGAGGTTCCACCCGGAACAAACTGATGGTAATCCCCATAACTTTGTATTAGAATCTTATCGTATTTTGCCGGTACAGGAATCTGTATTCCTTCAAAGGGCATATAAATCTTCTCCTGAAACCACGCTCTTTTTACGCTTTTATAGTGGTCATTCGACAATTCCGACGTGATCAGATTCACGTTCTCCGACTGTCCGGCATAAGAAAGGCTGAATGTCTCAAATTCACGAAGCCTCTGGCTGCGATCCATTTTAATAAGAGCCACAAGCACGTCCATATCCAAAGTAAACCTTTTTCCGCTTTCTAAATCCTGCAGTATTTTCCCGGGATTATGAATCGTATACCAAATCTCTCTCTGCACTTCCAGGACTGCAGAAAATTCCTCATGTACGCCATCCGGAACATCGTCCAGCGGAAAAATATCAATAAAGATTCCCTGATGCAGATTTCTGGCCGGAAACTCGATGGCTGTCGTTCTGCTGTCCCTGAGTTTGGAAAAGAACCACAGCATCTGATCGGTATATGAATTCTGAAAGAAATAGGGTTCTCTAAATTCTTCCGGCGCCACGGCCTGCAGCTTCTCATAATCTTCTCTGAACATTACCACATCGATGTCATCATCCCACGGAATAAAACCCTGATGACGCACAGCTCCAAGCAATGTGCCGTAATATGCATAATAAGTAAGATTGTATTTTCGACATACTTCATCAAATTTCTGTAAAAGTTCCAGTTCTACCGCCCAGACTTTTTTACGTTTCTCATTTACCGGGAACCCGGAGCGTATTTCTTCTTTCAAAAATGATTCTTTCCAGTTCACTGTTATGGTCTCCTATATTCTTGCAGAAAGAGCCGCCGATAGGCGCAGCTAAAGAGCCGC
>ERZ777011.1539-NODE-1539-length-23494-cov-4.036051_pt1 | contig 23494 bp, 21 predicted proteins | sample MGYA00374964_ERZ777011 | MGnify/ENA primary metagenome ERZ777011 (study PRJEB29310, sample SAMD00008975) | mouse gut metagenome | study: EMG produced TPA metagenomics assembly of the Metagenome analysis of fecal microbiota from mouse which was promoted... | reverse complement strand
GGACGTGTCCACCATCGGCAACCCCCTGGGGGAGCTGACCTTCTCCATGAGCCGGGGCATCGTCTCCTGCCTCAACCGGGAGATCAACCTCAACGGCACCCCCTTTAACATGATCCAGGTGGACACGGCCATCAACCCCGGCAACTCCGGCGGCCCCCTCTTTAACAGCTACGGCGAGGTGGTGGGCATTGTCACCGCCAAGACCTCCACCGCCGACAGCCGGGGCACCGCCGCCGAGGGATTGGGCTTCGCCATCCCCATTGACGACGTGCTGAACATGCTCAAGGACATCATGGAGAACGGGCAGGTCACCAGCCACGCCTACATGGGCGTGACCATGGAGGATGTGTCCCGCCACGCGGAGACCGGGGTGCGCAGCGGCGCGTATCTGGTGGAGGTGACTGAGAACGGTCCCGCCGCCCAGGCGGGCCTCCAGGCCGGGGACGTGATTACCATGCTGGGCACCAGCACCATCACCTCCAGCAGCGATCTGAAGTCCGCCGTGGGCAGCAAGAGCTATGTGGCCGGGGACACCGCCACAGTCACCTTTGTCCGGGACGGACAGGTGATGACCACGGAGCTGACCTTTGGCTCCACCATCGACAAGCCCCAGGAGCCCACCCCCCAGTCCAGCGCCGGCGGGAGCCAGCAGGCTCCGGAGGGGAATGGCGGCTATGGCGACTACTACGGCGACATGGAGGACTTCTTCAACCAGTTCTTTGGCCGCTACGGCCGGGCCTCCTGACGGGAAAATCCTTCTTTCTCTGCGGCGCATCCCGCGCCGGGGCGGAAAGAGTTCACATACAGACACTCTCTTCAACATGTAATCCTTCCTCTCTCATCTTAAAAAACCCGGGCCCGTCGCACGACGGGCCCGGGTTTTACGGCCTTATCCGGTTTTCAGACGGCCTCCACCTTTTTGACGATCCGCATGACAGCCTCGTCCGGCGCGGACAGGGCGTAGCAGGAGGCGGAGGAGAAATACCGCCCCTTCCACTGCTTGGGCAGATCCTTCTGCGTGGTCACGCGGTAGCCGAAGGGCTCCAGAATGGCCTTGACCATGCGGCCCACAACGGTGCGCTCAAAGTCGTTTTCAATGTCAAAGCTGGGCGTGGTCAGCGTTGCGGCGTAGTTCTCCACCATCTGGACGCAGGGCCCCAGAGCGGGCTTGTTCTGGTCTGCCGCCGCAGCCATGGCGATGATCGCCTCGTCCTGAGAGAGCAGCGCAAAGATGCTCTGGGCAACGGGATCCGACTCGTATTTGGAGCAGTTGGGATTGGCCTGGATAAAAGCGGCATAGGATGTCTTCATAGTAAACCTCCAATTTATACGTGCGTGAAATTACGTACGTGATTTATGGTGCTATCATACCACAGACATCCGCTGCTGTCAACCCCCGTTTCCCTCGATCTGTTCAGCACAAAAGTCTGTTTAACGACAAATGTGGACAGCTTGCGGGGCGGCCGTTCTCTCTCCCGCGGCCTTTCCGGGGATTTTTGCCTCTCCGGTAGACTTTTTCGCGGGAATATGATATACTTGTCACACAGGGAAGGATATCCCCGCCCCGCTGTTGGGCTGCAGCAGGGACAGCGCCGCGTCGGCGGCGAACAGCAGGCACAGCCCCCGGCAGCAGACGCGTCGCCAGCGGGGCGGCAGCTCCCCCAGTCCCCGCCGCAGCCGGGGTTCCGCCCAGCCTGTCAGGAGCCACCCGGCCAGTCCGAAGGCGGCGGCGCTGGCCAGACACACCCGGCCGTTGAGGCTGCCCGGCCAGCCGGTGTAGTCCCACCAGCGCTGGTGGAACAGCGCCTCCAGGACCAGGGATACGGCGTACTCCAGCCCGCCCCCGGCCAGGGCGCAGGCGGCGGCCAGGGACCAGCCCTTTATCCGGCGGGGCAGCAGCAGAAACAGCAGCCCGCCCACGCCGTACACCGGCAGCCAGGGCCCGTGGAGGAACCCTCGGTTCACCAGGGTCCCTGTGGACAGGCCCACAAATACCACCTCCCAGAGCCAGCCGGCCCCTGAGAGGATAAAAAACAGCAGCAGGGGCGTCTCCAGCGGGTCCCGCCTGCGTTCCGCCGCCCCGTAACAGCCCTCCATGGCCTCACCTCCACGGTTACCCTTCCCCGGAGGGAGGGGATTCATGCGGCGGGAATATATCGTTGATGGGCTGGGGGAACAGTAAAAAGGAGGCGCGGTCATGAGCGATATTCTGGAATTTTCCAGCAGAGAGGACTTCCGGCAGTGGCTGTACCGCAGCTGCCAGACCAGCGCCGGGGTCTGGCTTGTGTTTGGCAAGACCGGCGGCCCCAAAACCCTCAAGGCCTCGGAGGCGCTGGAGGAGGCCCTCTGCTTTGGGTGGATTGACGGGCAGATGCAGCGCGTGGACGATAAAACCTACCGGAAATACTTTTCCATGCGCAGGGACAACAGCCGGTGGTCCGCCAAGAACAGGGCCCTGGCCCAGAGCCTGGAGGAGCGGGGGCTGATGACCGATTTTGGCCGCCGGAAGATAGAGGAGGCCAAGGGGAACGGCCAGTGGTACGCCCCCGATCCCATGGCGGTTACGGAGGAGCAGACCGCCAGCCTGACCGCCCTGCTGGAGGGGGCCGCCCTCGCAAACTTTCAGGCCATGCCCCTGTCCGTCCGGAAGACCTACGCCCGGGCCTATTTTGACGCAAAAACAGAGGCCGGCCGGGAGAAGCGGCTGGCCTGGATCACAGACAGACTCCACAAAAATCTGCGGCCCATGTGACAGGACCGCAAACCGCCGCCGGAGAGAGGAGAAGCGGGCCCGCATATGGGTGGGAGCCTCTGCCGGAAACCGCCAGCGCCCCCCGCGAAATCAAGCAGCAGCGCCCCCCTCGCCAATGGCGAGGGGGGCGCTGTATCAGCGGCGGCTTCTATGCCGCTCCGTCCTGGTTGGGGCTTTGGAAGAAGGGGGGACCCGCTTCGTCCTTTCGCATGAAGAGCAGGCCAAAGGAGTCCGGGCCGCAGTTGCTGGCAATGGCGGAGGACGCCTTTTGCAGATAGACCTTTTCAAAGGGGCAGTACTGCTGCACCAGATTCTGGATATACTGAATCTTTTTCGCCTCCATGCCGGAGTAGGTGATGAACAGGATGCGCCGGTCAATGTTGCCGGTGTCCTGAAGCGCCGCCCGGATGTATTTCTTCGCCACGTGGGTGAAGTTCCCCACCTCCATGCGGTCCACCGTCATCCGGCTCTTCTTCAGCACAAGGATCGGGTGGAGCAGCAGGGCGTCGCAGAGGATCTGAATCTTTTTCGAGATCCGCCCGGCCTGACACATCATGTGGGTGCTGTTGATGATGAAGGCGGAGGAGATGAATCGCTCCATTCGCTCCACCGTCTCCACGATCTCCTCCTTGGAGGCGTGGTGCTCCGCCATGTAGGCCGCGCACAGCACCGCCAGCCCCATGCTGCTGGAGAGGTGTCCGGAGTCCACCACGGTGACGTTTTCAAAGGACTTTGCCGCCTCCCGGGCGTTCTCATATCCCTCGCTGACATGCTTGGCCATGGTGATGTGGATGATGTTCTGGGCCTCGGTCAGCTTCCCGGCAAAGAACCGCTCATAGTCCGCCACCTCCGGGGGCTGGGAGTACCCTGTCCCGCCGCCGGCGATGTGCATCAAAAGCTCATCCGGGTTGAGCTCCTCCACGTCCAGGAAGCGGCCATCGTCCGTGCACACGTAGTAGGGGCACACGGCGATGCCGAACTCCTGCCGGAGGGATTCCGGGAGGTCGCACACGCTGTCTGTGGTGACCAGGATGGAGCGCCGCTGGGACTGCTCGAAGATCAGGATGTCCTTTTCAATATCCGACTGCCGCGCCTCCTCGTTGAGCTGCACCAGCCCCCTGGGGAGCACGCTCAGCACCGCCGCCTCCAGCAGCGCGCCGCTGACCGGCTTGGCCAGATAGCCGCTGAACCCCTCCTTCCGGTAGAGGAGCTGGTTGTCGCTGCCCGCGTTGGCGGTGAGGGCCACCACGGGTACGTCCTGGCACAGCCCCGCCGGCTGCACCCGCAGGGCGTGGAGGCACTGGATTCCGTCCATCTCCGGCATCAGGTGGTCCATGAGAATGCAGTCGTAGCGGTGCGTCTGAGCCAGCCGCAGGCACTCGGCGCCGCTGGAGGCGGTGTCGATCTGGATCTTTGTCTCCGCCAGCAGCTTTTTGACCACCATCAGGTTCATGTCGTTGTCATCCACCACCAGAATGTGGGCGTCCGGCGCCTCAAAGCTCTGCTGGTAGGCCTCCCCCTCGTGGACCCGGGCCCGGGAGGCCAGGGTAAACGCGCCCAGCTCCTGTTCGTCCACGATGTCCTGCTCCAGCATGACAATGAAGGTGGAGCCCTTGGTGTAGACGCTGTTCACGCTGATCTCGCCGCCCATCAGCTCCACCAGCTGCTGGACGATGCTCAGCCCCAGACCTGTGCCCTCGATGTAGCGGTTCTTCTCCTCATCTACCCGCCGGAAGGCGTTGAAGATATAGGGGATGTTCTCCTTCTTCACCCCCTGCCCCGTGTCCTCCACCGTATACCAGACCCGCACCCGGTTTACCGCCCGGCGCTCACACCGGATGGAGAGGGTGACGGAGCCCTCACTGGTGTACTTGACCGCGTTGCTCAGCAGGTTGATGAGGACCTGCTTGATGCGCACCTCGTCCCCGCAGAGCATGCTGGGGATGGAGGGGTCCACGTGGAGCTTGAACTCCAGGCCCTTCTCCTTGGCCTTGATCCATATCATGTTGACGATCTCCGAGAAGAGGGCCCCGGTCTCATAGGAGACGTTGACGATCTCCATCTTTCCGGACTTGATCTTGGAGATGTCCAGGATGTCGTTGATGAGGGTCAGCAGCAGCTTGCTGGCCCCCTGGATATTCCTGGCGTTCTCCGCCACCTCCTCGGAGATGTCCTCCCGCAGGATGATCTCGTTGAGGCCGATGATGGTGTTGATCGGGGTGCGGATCTCGTGGCTCATGCTGGAGAAGAAGTTGTTCTCCGCCCGGTTCAGCTCCTCGATCTCCTTTTTCTGCTGCTGGGTGAGGGCGTTCTCCTCCTCATACATCCGGTTGAGGAACATGAGCAGCACGCTGGTCAGCAGCCCGACCATAATCATGGAGAAGGCGGAGTCAAAGAAGGAGCTGGCAAGGGGGTTCTCCATCACGATGTCGGGGTAGTAGTAGGCGATGCCGTAGCAGAGCATGGTCTCCGCTATGCACAGACCGAGAAATATGTTTCTGCGCCGCCCCAGCAGGGTGATGCAGACATAGATGAAGCACAGGACAAACCACTCCGGCACGCCGCTGTAAAACCCGCCGGCGGAGAAAAAGGTGATCGGAAACAGGGTCAGCAGCAGCACCGTGATGGCCGTGGCCCCGGTCTGAATACGCTTTCTGCGGATGCTGAACTTGACAATCAGGGCCATCGCCGCGAGGCCCAAAATCAGCAGAGCGATATTCAGGGCGCTTCTGCCCATAGGCAGCGTAAAGATCATCGCGATCATGCAGATGCTGGATACAATGCGGAACATCCGCTCCCGCAGGCTGATCCTGTGATCGGTAACTATCTCAAACCATTTTTTTATCACGTCGTCTCCCACCTCATACAATATGCCATCCGGAGCCCTACAGGCCGGCGATGCGGGCGCAGAGGGCAGCATACCCGTCCATCAGCTGGGCGTGGCGGGCCCGGATGCAGTCCACATCGCCCCGCTTTCCCGCCAGCTCCAGCTCCTTGGCCTGGGCGGAGAGCTGCTCCGCCCCGATGGTCAGGGACGTGCTCTTGAGGGCGTGGACCTTCACCGCGTAGTCCGGCCAGTTCTCGCTCTCATAGAGAGCGTTGATCTCCGCCCGCTTCTCCTGGCCCTGGGCGCAGAACATCCGCAGCATCTCCCGGTAAAAGTCCTCCTCCCCGCCGCAGTAGTCCAGCCCCAGCTCCACATTGACGCCGGCCTGGGTCAGGGCCTCATAGGAATGGGCCGCCGCGTCCGCCGGGGTGTCCGCAGTCTGGGAGGGGGCGGGATCCGCTGGAACCTCCGGCGCCGGAGGGATCTCCTCCGCAGGCGGCGTCTGATCCGGCGGCTTGACGCTGTACTGGATGCAGCTCTTGGGCAGCACCTTGCGCAGCACGCGCTCCAGAACCGTGCGCTCAATGGGCTTAGGGACGAACTCCGTGAACCCCTCGCTGCGGAACATCTCCCGGGCGCCGCTGACCGTGTTGGCCGTCAGGGCGATGACCGGCAGGTCCTGATACATGCCATTGCGGATCTCGCGGATCTTCCGCAGGGTCTCCACGCCGTCAAATCCGGGCATCATGTGGTCCAGGAAGATGATGTCATAGGCGATGCTGCCGCACCGGGCCACCGCCTCCCTGCCGCTCAGGCAGGTGTCCACCTCAATGCCGTAGCTGCCCAGCACGCCCTTGGCCACCACCAGATTCATCTCCTCGTCGTCCACAGCCAGGGCCCGGACGCCCACGCAGGTGAAGGGCTTCCGGCCGGCGGCCTGGGCCTCCGCAAAGCCCCGCTCGCCGGTCTCGCCGTTGAGGAGGTTTGCCACAGAGAGGGCGGAGAAGGGCTTATGTATGATGAGCAGCCTGCTGTCGCGGGCCAGGGTGAACTCCCTCTCCGCGATGAGGACCACGCGGATGGTGGCCGCCAGGTCCTCATAGTAGGCCCGGTTCTCCTCATACCCGCGCTGGGAGATGAACACGTGGGTGAGCGGATAGCTGCGCTGGAGCTTGAGGAGACCCTCGAAGTTATGGGTCTGATACCCCCTGATGCCCAGCCCCTCCACCAGGTTGAGGATCAGCCCGTCGTAGTACTCCCGGACCTCGTCGCAGCTGTACCGCTCCGGCGTAAAGTAGCAGGCGATGCAGAGCTGGTCCGGGTGGTTGAGGTTGATGCAGGGCTGGTCGTCCACCACGCCCTGGGGGATCACGATGTGGGCCAGCAGGCCCTGCTGGCCCCTGCTGTCGAAATGAACAAAGCCGCCCATGGCGTTGAGCAGTCCCCGGGCAATGGGGAGACCCAGGCCCAGGCCTCCGGCGAAGCGGCTGCTGCCGGAGTCCGCCTGATAGAAGACGTCGTACATCTGCCGCAGCTGGTCGTCCGTCATGCCGATGCCGGTGTCCCGGATGTCCACCACCAGATTGATGCCGTAGCTCTCCCGGCGGTATCCGATGCGGACGTTGACGCCGCCCTCCTCGGTAAACTTGATGGAGTTTTCCACCAGGATTTTCAGCACGTGGGAGATCTTCTCCGCGTCCCCCACCAGGACGGCCGGCAGCTTGGGGTCGATGTCGAACACCAGCTCCAGGTGGTTCCGGTTGCTCTGGAGGGCGGTCATGGTGATGACGTCGTTGAGCACCGAGGTAATCATATACCCCTTTTTGGCCGGCGTCAGAGTGCCCTCCACGATCTCCGTGTAGTCCAGCATGTTGTTGATCTGGTTGGACAGCCGCTTGCCCGCCAGCTTGATGGAGTTCATGTCCCCTCGGATATCCGGAGGAAGCTCCTTCCCCAGGGCCACCTCACTGATGCCGATGACCATATTGATGGGGGTGCGGAGCTCGTGGGATACATTAGATAGAAAGACGGCGTTCTGCTTGCCCGCTGTCTCCAGCTCCGTCAGCATCCCCTCATACCACTTCCGCTGGGCGCTCCGCCGGTTGATCCAGTATCTGGCCAGGGCGGCCCCGCCCAGAATGATAATGGCGCCCAGGGCCAGACGGAAGGCGTCCCGGGACGTCATGCGGGGGGAGATGGTGCCCAGGATCAGTATGTGGTAGAGCAGCTCCAGGAGATACAGCGCCGCGATCCCGTGGAGGATCCACTTCTTATTGAGCATGAACAGCGCAAGGATCAGGATGCAGGCCATAGCGGGTATGTCAAAGAGGCTGCTCTCATGAATGCTGAAGAAAAAGAACTCCGTGAGCAGCAGGCCGGTGCACAGGTTCTCATAGAGGGCGTTGGAGCCGATCCTGGCGATGTGCAGAATCCACACGCTGATGCAGCCCGCCGACATGAGAAGGACCATCCAGAGCTCCCACGCCAGAACAACCGTGACCATGCTCAGCATGGCGCTGAAGCCAGTGGTGATGATGGCCAGCAGCAGGTGCCTGCTGGTCTGCTCCTCTGCCCTCATTGCTTCTCAAACTCCTGGGAGATCCGCCGCATCAGCTCCTGGGGGCGGAAGGGCTTTTTCAGGTAGTTCACCGCGCCCAGCCGGATGGCGCTGACTACGTCGTCCTCCTGGCCGGAGGCGGTGAGGAAGATCACAGGGATATCGGCGGCGAAATCCTTCATGCGCTCAAAGGTCTCGATGCCGTTCATCTCCGGCATGTCGATATCCAGGAGAACCATGTCAATCTGCTCCTCATCCTCCTTCAGCCTGTTCAGCGCCTCTGCTCCGGACTCGGCCAGGACCACCTGGTAATCCTGCGCCAGGATCATCTTGGTCCGCATCAGGTTCATGCTGTCGTCATCTACTACTAAAATCCGTTTTTTCATGGAATTGCCTCCCTACATTTCTTAATCTGGGTACATACAAGGCCCATAGGGGTTATTCTATATGATATTGATGAGAAAATCAAGTGGACTTTTGGGGGAGGAGCCTCCACATGGGATGCAGACCATAGAACAGGTCCGCAATCCGCCTGCGTTTCCATAAAAATGCCGCAGATTTTCAAAACCTGCGGCATGAGACACAATATGACAGGCAGGGTGCCGGAGACGCAGACGCTTTACAGGGCGCCTCTTTGCAGCAGCACAACCGTCTCCACATGCCTCGTTCGTGGGAACAGGTCCACCGCCGCGGCCCGGGCCGCCCGGTAGCCCGCCTCCGCGAAGCGCCGGATGTCCCGCCCCAGCGTACCCGGATCGCAGGAGACATACACCACCCGCTCGGGACCCATGGCGGCGACGGCGGCAATGACCTCCTCGCCCAGCCCCTTCCGGGGCGGGTCTACCACCACCACCTGGGGCCGGAGCGCCTCCGCCGCCAGCCGGGCGGCGGTCTCCCCCGCGTCCCCCAGCAGGAACCGGACGTTTTCCACGCCGTTGAGCCGGGCGTTCTCCTCCGCGTTCTCCACGGCAGCCGCCACGATCTCCGCGCCCACGGCCTGCCCCGCCTGCCGGGCCATCACCAGCGTGATGGTCCCCGCGCCGCAGTACAGATCCAGCGCCGTCTCCCGGCCCGTCAGTCCGGCAAACTCCACCGCCTTCTCGTACAGCCGCTCCGCCTGGGCCCGGTTGACCTGATAGAAGGACGGCACGCTCAGTCGGAAGCGCAGGCCGCACAGGGTGTCCGTCAGCGTGTCCTCCCCCCACAGCGTCCTGTACCGCTCCCCCAGCACCACGTTGGTGTCCCGGTCATTGGTGTTGAGCACCACGCCCACCGTCTCCGGGCAGGCCGCCCGGATGCGTTCCACCAGCGCCGCCTCCCGGGGCAGGGCCTCCCCGTTCACCACCAGACAGACCAGGGCCCGGCCCTCCCGGCTGGTGCGCACGTAGATATGCCGCAAAAGCCCCTGGCGGGTCCTCTCATCGTAGGCCGGGACGCCCTCCACCCGCAGATATTCCTCCACCGCCCGGGCCACGGCGTTGGCCTGCTCCGCCTGGAGTCGGCAGTCCGCGGCCGGCACCACGTCGTGGCTCCGGGCCCGGTAGAACCCGGCGCGGCCCTCTGGGCTCACGGGGAACTGGCTCTTGTTGCGGTAGCCGTCCACCGCCTGGCTGCCCAGAATCTCCTCCACCGGGATCTCCGCCCCGCCGATGCGGCGCAGGGCGTCCTCCCCCCGCTGACGCTTGGCCTCCAGCTCCTCCTCGTAGGAGACGTGCCGAAAGTCGCAGCCGCCGCAGGCGGGGTAGTGGGGGCAGTCCGGCTCCCGCCGGGCGGGGGAGCGGGTCAGGATCTCCTCCACCCGGCCGTAGGCCACGTTTTTCAGTACCTTCAGGATGCGCACGGCGCACGCCTCGCCCCGCACGCCGCCGTGGATGAACACCACCTGTCCCTCCGCCCGGGCCACCCCCAGCCCCTCGGCGGTGTAGCCGGTGACGGTGACAGTGTGGACCTGATTTTTTTGAAGCTGCGCCATAAAAACCTCGCTGCGTGTTCCGCCCGCAGGCGGGAAATCCGGAGGCTACGCCTCCCACTTGTCGATGAGCTGCTTGAGCTGATCGGCAAACCGGGCCAGATCCTTGTTGGTGCGGCCCTTGCTGCGGAGAATGACCTCCTGGAGCAGCTTGCCCACAGCCGCCAGACGCTGGTAGGCGCTGGAGATTTTGCCGCCGTGGGCAGCCGCCCGCCGCTCGGGCAGGTAGCCCCGCTCCAGCTGAACGCCGGCGGCCAGATCGTAGACCTCGGTGTACTGGGGCGCGTGGGCGTTCATGCCCAGATGCTGTAAGCTCTCGGCAAAGTAGGGGGCCACCTCCCGGTCCCCGTGGACCACAAAGACATGGGCGGGGTTCTCAAAGGACTGGGCCCACTCCAGCAGATGATCCCTGTCCGCGTGGCTGCTCAGGCCCTTGAAATTCACAATTTCCGCCTGCACCGCCACCTCCTCGCCGAAGAGCTTCACCGTCTCCGCCCCCTCCAGCAGGGTGCGGCCCAGGGTGCCCGGGGACTGGAAGCCCACGAAGACAATGGCGCTCTCTCTGCGCCACAGGTTGTACTTCAGGTGGTGGCGGACCCGGCCCGCGTCGCACATGCCGGAGGCGGAGATAATCACCTTGGGCGTCTTATCCGTGTTGAGCATCTTGGACTCCTCCAGGGACTCGGTCATGTGGAGCCCTGGGAAGGAGAACATGTCCGTACCCTCCCGCACCAGCTGCAAAGCCTCGTCGTCCAGGTAGCCCCGCAGGTCGCCGGAGAAGATGGTGGTGGCCTTGCTGGCCAGGGGGGAGTCGATATACACTGGGAAGTCCTGCACGGATTTCACCAGATGCTCCTGCTTGATGCGGCGCAGGAAGTAGAGGATCTCCTGGGTGCGGCCCACCGCGAAAGCGGGGATAATCAGGTTGCCCCCCCGTCCCAGGGTGCGGTCAATGACCTTGGCCAGCTCGGAGGTGTAGCTCCACACCTCCTGGTGGTTCCTGTCGCCGTAGGTGGACTCCATGACCACGTAGTCCGCCCGGGTGAGCAGCACCGGGTCCCGGAGGATGGGCTGGTTGAGGTTGCCGATATCGCCGGAAAACACGATGGTCTTGCGCACGCCGTTTTCCGTCAGATCCATGGTGATGCTGGAGGAGCCCAGCAGGTGCCCGGCGTCGCTGAAGGTGACCGTCACCCCCTCGCAGAGCGGGAAGGGGACGTTGTAGCGCCGGGTGTGGACAAAGCCCTGGACCAGCTCCGCGTCCCGGATGGTGTAGAGGGGCTCCACCAGGGGCCGGCCCGCCCGCAGGTTCTTGCGGTTGGTGTACTCCGCGTCGGACTGCTGGATGTGGGCGCTGTCGATGAGCATGATCTCCATGAGCCGGGCGGTGATCCGGGTGGTCCAGATCTGGCCGGAGAAGCCCTGGCGCACCAGCAGGGGAATGCGGCCCGTGTGGTCGATGTGGGCGTGGGTCACCAGGACGTAGTCAATGGTGTTGGGGGCGAAGGGCAGCTCCCGGTTGTCGATCTCGTCCCGGCCCTGCTGGAGGCCGCAGTCGATGAGGATCCGCTTGCCGTTGATCTCCAGGCAGTGGCAGCTGCCGGTGACGCACTGGTCCGCGCCAAAAAAGCTGAGTTTCATTGTGGGGCCCTCCTTATTTGATATACTCCATTGTAGCACAATGTCCAGCAATTGACAATAGCGTCGAAGGGGGATTGTGCAGGGCGACGAAAATCGATCCTACAGCAGGGCCCGGTACTCCTCCAGCGCCGCCAGCCCCGCCTCCGTCACATGGTAGAGGTACCGCCGGCCGCCGGGCTCCGGCTCCCGGCCAAACCAGCCCAGCACGTTCCTGCCCAGGATGGCGGCGATCCCCTCCCCGCCCCCCAGCTCCCGCACCTCCTCGGCCCGCAGGGGGCCCCTCTGGCGCAGGATGTCTGCGGCCCGCAGGGACTGCTCCTTGTAGGCGGTGAGAATCTTCTGCCGGGTCACGCCGCCGGTGTTGGCGCTGCCGGTGCGGCCCTGGTGCTCCCGGATCACCGCCCGGCGGCGTCTGCTGTCCCGGCGGGGCGGGGCCGCCTCCCTGGGGTGGACCGCCACGTCCACCTGGGCGAGGCCCTTGGAGGTAAAGCCCACAAAGATGAGCCCCAGCTCCAGCCGGCGGCACAGGCGCTCCATGTCCCGGATATGGGGGGCACGGTAGCCCCGCTTGGGCAGGGGCACAGCCACGTAGACCCCGTCCGCCACCCGCTGCCGGTCCAGGGCCTGATAGATGAGCTCCAGGGTGAACCCCCGCTTGAGCTCCACCACGATCAGCTCCCCGTCCCGCAGGGCGGCGATATCGCAGTCCTTGACCTCCCCCTTCACCTGGTAGCCCAGGTTCTCCAGGTAGTCCCGCACAGGGCCGTAGAGGTCCCTCTCCCGCAGCGGCTCCATCAGTACCCCCGCCTCCGGTCCACCAGATTCTCCAGGGGCTCTCCGGCGGCGTAACGGCCCAGGTCCCGGCAGAACATGTCCACGTCCAGACCGCAGGTGAGGCCCAGGGCCATGTTCCCGGACACGTGGGGGGTGAGGATGGTGTTGGGGCATTGCCAGAGGGGGTGGTCCGGCGGCAGGGGCTCCGGCTCCATCACGTCCAGGGCCGCCCCGGCCAGCCGCCGGGCCGTCAGGGCCTCCACCAGGGCCGGCTGGTCAATGGCGGACCCCCGGCCCACGTTCACCACCAGGGCCTGGGGCCCCAGCAGGGCGATGCGCTCCCTGGAGAGAATACCCGCCGTCTCCGCCGTGGCGGGCAGGGCCATCACCAGGGCGTCCGCCTGGGGCAGGAGCTCATCCAGCCGCCCGATGGGGAGGACCCGGTCAAAGGCGGGCTCCTCCGCCCGGCCGCTGCGGCACACGCCGGTGACGGAGGCCCCCAGGGCCTTCAGCCGCCGGGCGGCGCTGCGCCCCACGTCCCCGGTCCCCAGCGCCACTACCCGGCTGCCGGTGAGGGAGCGGATGGGAGTGAGGCAGGGCCAGCTCCTCTCCGCCAGAGCGGACTGATACTCCGGCATCCGCCGCAGCAGCATCAGCAGCACCATGACGATGTGCTCGGCAATGGCGGGGCCGTAGGCCCCAGAGCTGTTGGAGAGCAGGCAGCCCTGGCTGGGCCAGATAGCCTCGTCCAGGTACTTCTCCACCCCGGCGAAGTCGCTGCACAGCCAGCGCAGGCGGTCCGCCTGTTTCAGCCACGCGGGGTCCGGGTGGCCGTAGATGACCTCGTAGTCCCCGATCCGGTCCAGAAGGGCCGCGCTGTCCCGACTGCAGTCGTAGAAGTCCAGGTCAAAGCCCTGTTCCGCCGCCGCCGTCCGGAGCTGGGCCCGGTAGCGGTCATTCATGAAGCTCACGTATACGGCGATTTTTCTCATAGCCGGATGACCTCGTTTCGTTATGTATCGTATTTCTGCTGCCTTTTATGGTAAAGAATACAGGGCGGCTGACGCGCCTGAGGGGCCGCCGGATCATAGGCGCGCCAGAATCGCCTCGGCAATCCGCAGGCCGTCGGCGGCGGCGGACATGATGCCCCCGGCGTAGCCCGCGCCCTCGCCGCAGGGCCACAGACCCCGAATAGCGCTCTGGCCCTCCCTGTCCCGAAGGATGCGCAGGGGGCAGGAGGACCGGGACTCCACCGCCGTGAGCACTGCGTCCGGGTCCCCGTAGCCCCGGACTTTTCTGTCCAGAATGGGCAGGGCCTGGGCCAGGGACTGGCAGACAAACTCCGGCAGCACCTGCCACAGATCGCACCAGCGCACCCCCGGGCGGTAGGTGGGCGTCACCCGGCCGGGGCCGGCGGAGGGCCGGCGCAGCAGAAAGTCCTCCACCCGCTGGGCGGGGGCGATGAAGCCGCCGCCTCCGGCGGCGTAGGCCCGCTCCTCCAGGGCCCGCTGGAAGGCGATTCCCGCCAGGGGGCCCTCCCCCGGGAAGTCCTCTGGGGTCACGCTCACCAGCAGGCCGCCGTTGCAGTTGACCTTGTCCCGGGCGTAATCGCTCATGCCGTTGGTGACCGCCCGGCCCGCCTCGCTGGCCGCCGCTACCACCTCCCCGCCGGGGCAGACGCAGAAGCTGAACACTCCCCGGCCGCTCTCCAGGTGGCAGCTGAGCTTGTAGCTGGCAGCCGGGAGGCGGGGGTGGCCCGCCAGGGCCCGGTACTGGGCCAGGTCAATGTCCGCCTGCCGGTGCTCGATGCGCACCCCCACCGCCAGGGCCTTGGGCTCCAGGGGCACCCCGGCGGCGTGGAGCATCTGGAAGGTGTCCCGGGCGCTGTTTCCCAGGGCCAGCGCCACGTGGTCCGCCGTCAGGCGGCAGGGGCCCTCCGGCCCCTCTATATCCAGGGCCCGGACCCGGTCCCCCTCCAGCGCCAGACCCGTCAGGCGGCAGCCGAAGCGGATGTCGCAGCCCAGCTCCAGGAGCTCCCGCCGGAGGCTGGTCAGAGCGCGGCGCAGGTAGTCCGTGCCCACGTGGGGCTTGGCGTCCCAGAGGATGGTCTCCGGCGCGCCGTGGGCGGTCAGGGTCTCCAGAATGAACCGATGGCGCATATCCCGGGTGCCGGTGTTCAGCTTGCCGTCGGAGAAGGCCCCCGCGCCCCCCTCGCCGAACTGGACATTGGACGCGGGGTCCAGCGTCCCGGAGGACCAGAACCGTTCCACATCCTCCTGCCGCCGCTCCACGTTCCACCCCCGCTCCAGCAGGATGGGCGGCGCGCCGCACCGGGCCAGGGCCAGGGCGCAGAAGAGGCCCCCGGGCCCCGCGCCCACCACCACGGGCCGGGTCCGGGGGGCGGAGACGGCGGGGGGCAGCCGGTAGACCGCCTCCGTGGCTGGGAATACGCCCCTGTTCCGCCGCCGGCGGAGGACCTTGTCCTGGTTCTTCACCGCCGCCTGGAGGGTGTAGACAAACCGCACCCCCTCCCGGGCGTCGATGGCTTTGCGGAGGACCCGTATTTCCCCGATCTCCGACGCCGGGACCCCCAGGGCCGCCGCCGCCTTCCGGGGAAGGAGGGCCTCGTCCTCCTCCAGGGTCAGCTTGATGTTCTCAATTTGCAGCATCTTGTTACCGCCGTTTCTGTTTTTAATCGTGGTCATTCTTTTCTTTTATAAAAGAAAAGAATCAAAAGAAAATTTTAGAGGTGGGCTTCCTGCTGCCCCCTCCGCCGGGGTCGCCCCGCCGATGGGCAGGCCGATGGGGGACCGGACCCGGTCGATCTCCTGGGCCGTGAAGCCCTCCGCCAGCAGGCGCTCCCGGGTGGCGGCCGCCTTTTTCCGGCTGCCGATGCAGCCGATATACCTGGCCGGGGTGCGGAGGGCCTGTGAGAGGACCTGATAGTCCCCCTGGTGGCCCGGGGTCATGATGACCAGGTAGTCCTCCGCCGTGATGGGGTCCAGCCGGGCCAGGGCCTCCCGAAAGGGGCCGGAGACCCGCGCCGCCGCATCGGGGAAATATTCCCGGTCCACCGCACCGGGCCGCTGGTCATAGACCGCCACCCGGAACTCCGCCATGGCCAGAATCCCGGCCAGCGCCTGGGAGACGTGGCCGGCGCCGAAGAGGTATACGGTACCCGGCCGGACAAGGGGCTGGGCGAAGAGGGTCCGGGCCCCCTGCCGCTCCAGCCGGCCCCGGCCCGCCAGCAGCCCCTCCAGGGTCTCCGGCGGCAGGTCCAGGCCCCGCAGGCCGTTTTGCCGGTCATAGGTCCCCATGCGCCACCCGGCCCCCTCCGCCGCCGTGACCAGCCAGGAGGGCCCCGGCCGGTCCAGCAGGTCCAGAATCCGGGCCGCCGCCTCCCGGGCGTCCCTGTCAGCAGGGTCAAAGTACTGGAAAAAGATTTCCACGTCCCCGCCGCAGATCATGCCGATGTCGGCGATCTCCCCGGCGGAGAGGCGGTAGGTCTCAAAGCAGGACCGCTTCTCCGCCAGCATGGACAGCGCCAGGGCCTCGGCCCGCCGCTCCACCTCGCCGCCGCCCACCGTGCCGGCCGCTCTGCCCGCCGCCGTCACCAGCATCCGGGCCCCCGCGCCCCGGGGGGTGGAGCCCCGGCTGGCCGCGATGGTGCAGAGCACCGCGCCCCGGTCCAGCTGGGCCGCCAGGGTACTGAACAAATCTTTCATGGCCCGCCCCTCCTACGGCCGCTCCCGGATGGTCACCGCCACCCGGTCCCCGGGACCCTTGCCGATGCTGCGCTGGATGTCCTTGCGGATGCCGATGATGTGGCACACGGACCCGTCCTCGTTCTTCACGCCCATGTTGACCAAGCTGCCCTCGTAGACCACACTGTCAAAGGTGGCCCGGACCTTCACCCGCCCCCGTCCGAACTCCTGGCGCAGGTCGTAGGGGAAGCGGACAAAGGCCCCGCCCTTGTCCGGGACGGGCTCGATCAGAGCGGTAAATTCATAGGTCTTTTCGTTCATAAAACCATCTCCTGCTGTATGATCCCAAAGGAATATATCGTATTTTGCACTCAAAGACGAGGTAAAGGAAGCCGAGCAAATCCGCAGAAACGTTTATAGTATTATGCGCCAGGAACAGCGGGAACAGCAGCCATACAGAAACCAAAACAAGGAATGATAAAGTTCCAGATAGAAGCCCTTGATTTTGGGGTTCCTTTAGTTTATACTTAAGAAGTCCCAAAGTAGGAGGTGACAAATTTTGGGTGATAAAAAAATGGGGCGTCCTACTGACAATCCAAAACCCTATCACATGACCGTAAAATATGATGAGGAATGCAAGGAAATTCTTGAGCAATATTGCAAACAAGAACAGGTTCCCCGTATGGAAGCGGCGCGGCGAGGGATTAAGAAGTTAAAGGACGACCTGAAAAAATGATGGGAAGTGGCGCACTCCTACCAAGAACCACACCACTTCCCCAGCCGACTATTGCCAAAAGGCAAAAGTGACGTAAATACTATATCATGCGTCAGCTTTCCTTTCAAGTAATATCGGACAAAAAGGGAAAGGACGGTTCAAACGAGGTAAAGGAAGCCGAGCAAATCCGCAGAAGCGTTTACAGTATCATGCGCCGGGAGCAGCGGGAACAGCAGCCACACAGAACGCAAGGTGTCGTTTTATAAATCATGTGAAAATGGGTGTTGACAATTTGGGGTCCAAGTTGTAAAATTAACTTGTACCCCAAGTTGGAGGTGACGCTGTTTGGCACGCAAAAAGCCAGGCCCCCATCCAGAGAAACCACTGGACACTCAGATTAAAACACGAGCCGACAAGGAAACAATGGAAAAAATTGAGTATTGCATGACAAAACTCAATATCACACGCTCTGAGGTTTTAAGACGCGGTGTTCACAGCCTGTATGAGAGCCTACAAGAAAAATGATGGGAAGTGGCGCACTCCCACAAAGAATCCACCACTTCCCCAGCCGACTATTGCCCAAAGGCAAAAGTGACGTAAATATTATATCATGCGTCATCTTTCCTTTCAAGTAATATCGGACAAAAAGAAAGGACGGTTCAAACGAGGTAAAGGAAGTCGAGCAAATCCGCAGAAGCGTTTACTGTATCATGCGTCAGGAGCAGCAGCCACGCAGAAACCAGAACAAAGAATTATAAAACCCAAAAGAGAAACCATTAACTTTGCGACGTCGGTAAGTTATAATATTAGTGACCCCAAAAAGTGAGGTGATAATTGTTGGGGAATAAAAAAATGGGACGTCCTACCGATAACCCGAAGGACATTTCTCTCAAAGTCCGCCTTGATAAAGAAACGGCTGAGAAGCTAGACGAGTGTGTTGAAGAACTTGAAGTATCAAAAGCGGAAGTTGTTAGGCGTGGTGTCCATAAGGTACATGACGATCTCAAGAAGAAATAGAAGGAAGTGGCGCCCACTCGCTAAAGTATCACGCCACTTCCCCAGCCGACTATTGCCCAAAGGCAAAAGCGACGTAAATATTATATCATGCGTCAGCTTTCCTTTCAAGTAATATCGGACAAAAAGGAAAGGACGATTCAAACGTGGAAAACATTCTGGAAATGCTCTACAATCTGCCCCGCGAGAAAATTCACGCGCAGGACGCGCCGTTTGTCAGAACGGCGCGTATCAAAAGCGAACATCTGGAATTGCTCGCCGCTTCTATGACAGACGAGCAAAAAGACCTGCTGGATGCATACTTAGATGCCAGCTGTAAAGTCGAGGACATGATGGACTTTGACCGCTTCCGTTTTGCGTTCCATTTTGGGGCGCAGCTTATGGCGGAACTGATAGAGGGCAGGGGGGATGTGTTATGAGAGAATCCATGATACGCGAACTCTACTATGGCAACGTCAGCCCGTGGGAGCGCAGGCGTGTGTACTCCCCTGAACGTATCGCGCTTACTGATAAAATTGATGACATAGTACAGCATTTCAAAAACCTGCTGTCACCTGAAGAATACAAGAAGTTTGCGGAAATGCAAGAATTGGAATCGCAGGCTGACGCAGAAGATGCGGTAGATCTTTTTGAACATGCCTTTTGTCTGGGCGTACGTCTGATGATTGACATTTTCGGCTATAACGAGAAATGATTGACCGGGCAGGAAAGTAAATTGCGAATAAAGAGAGGATTGCCATATGGCGGTCCTCTCTTTCGCCGCTCCGCCGATCCAGCCTGTCATTTCACCGCCGAAAACGGCCCCTAACCGTCCATAGGGATTTTTTCCCCTGTGGATGGGTAGCGGAACCCCTGAAAATGAAAAGCCTGATCCTTGACATATTCTGCCCCACATGCTAAAATAAATGTCCTTTTTGTCCCGGAGTTCCCACTCCGGCTCTGGAAAGAGGGCAGCTCCGCTCTGGACGGGGAAGGCTCGTGACCTCCTGTTCAGCTTGCGGGCGGAGCTGTCTCCCGCCGGCCTTTAAGGCCATGATGGCGCGCCTGATCGCCATCCGCTGGTCTGACCGCCCCGGGGCCATCTTTCAGACAAGGAGCAAAAGACAATGATCGAAATGAAAGGAATCTCAAAGACCTACCGGGTCCGGCGGCGGGAGGCCGGCCTGGGCAGCGCGGTGAGAAGCCTCTTCTCCCAGGACTACACGGACATACCAGCCCTGCGGGAGATGACCTTCTCCATCCCGGACGGCCAGATCGTGGGCTACATCGGGCCCAACGGTGCGGGCAAGAGCACCACCATCAAGATCCTCAGCGGCATTCTCCGGCCCGACAGCGGAACCTGCACCGTGGACGGCCTCACCCCCTGGACGGACCGGAAGCGCCACGTGGCCCGGCTGGGGGTGGTCTTCGGCCAGCGGAGCCAGCTGTGGTGGGACGTGCCGGTGATGGAGTCCTTCCTGCTGCTGCGGGACATCTACCGGACCCCGGAGGCCTCGTTCCGGGAAAACCTGGACCGGCTGACGGACCTGCTGGAGCTGGGGGATCTGCTCAAAACCCCGGCCCGGATGCTGTCCCTGGGCCAGCGGATGCGGTGCGAGATCGCGGCGGCCCTGCTCCACGGGCCCCAGGTCCTCTTTCTGGACGAGCCCACCATCGGCCTGGACGCGGTGAGCAAGCTGAAGGTCCGCTCCTTCATCCTGGAGCAGAACCGGCTCTGCGGAACCACGGTCCTGCTCACCACCCACGACATGCAGGACATCGACGCCCTGTGCTCCCGGGTGCTCCTCATCGGCAAGGGCCAGCTCCTCCTGGACGGGGACACGCCCCAGATCCGCGCCATGGCCGGGGAGAACCTGTCCACCGAGGAATCGGTGGCGGATCTGTACCGCCGCTTCGGCATCTGAGGGGGGCGGGCACATGAAAAAATATCTGTCCTTCTTCCGGATGCGGATCATGGCCGGGCTCCAGTACCGAGCCGCGGCCCTGGCGGGCATGAGCACCCAGCTGGTGTGGGGGGCCATGGAGATCCTGCTCTATCGGGCCTTCTGGCTGGAGCACCCGGATCGGTTCCCCATGGGCATGGAGGCCCTGGCCTCCTATATCTGGCTCCAGCAGGCCTTTCTCACCCTGTTCGCCCTGTGGAACTGGGAATTTAATATTCTGGAGTCGGTGAAAACCGGGTCCGTGGCTTACGAGCTGCTGCGGCCTGCGGACATCTACGGCATGTGGATGGCCCAGTCTGTGGGGAACCGGCTGAGCCGGGCCGTGCTGCGGATGGTCCCGGTGCTTCTGGTGGGCGCCCTCATCCCCGGGCCCTACGGCCTGCGCCTGCCCGCCTCCCCGGCGGCCTTCGGCTTGTTTCTGCTGTCCGCTGTGCTGATGGTGCTGGTTGTGTGCGCCTACAGTCTGCTGGTCTACGCCCTGACCTTCTATCTGACGGACCCCAACGGCATCATGGTGCTGTCGGTGGCCCTGGCGGACCTGCTGGGCGGGGCGATCGTACCCCTGCCCTTTCTGCCCGACGGCCTGCGGCAGATTGCCGCCCTCAGCCCCTTCGGGTCCATGCAGAACGTGCCCCTGCGGATCTTCAGCGGGGACATCCCCCTGGCGGCGGCCCCGGCGGCCATGGGGCTTCAGGTGTTCTGGGCGGCGGCCCTTATGGGGGCCGGGTACGCGCTCACAAAAACCGGCCTGCGCCGGGCAGTGATTCTGGGGGGCTGAGAGATGAAGCTATACCTTAAATTTCTGTCCATCCATCTCCGCTCCGCCATGACCTACCGGAGCTCCTTCCTCCTCAGCTGCCTGGGTCACCTGCTCATCACCACCAACGTGTTTCTCAGCGTGGTGTTTCTGCTGGACCGCTTTGACAGCATCGGCGGCTACACCCTGCCTCAGCTGGCCCTGTGCTTCTCGGTGATCCTGGCGGCCACATCCCTGGCGGAGTGCTTCGCCCGGGGGTTTGACGCCTTCACCCGCATCCTTTCCCAGGCCCAGTTTGACCGGATCATGGTCCGGCCCCGGTCCCTCTTTTTCCAGGTGCTGTGCCAGGACATGAAGCCCACCATGCTGGCCCGGCTGCTCCAGGCGGTGCTCATGCTGGCCTGGGCCATCCCCTCCGGCGCGGTGGCCTGGACGCCGGGGAAGGCCCTGGTGCTTGCCCTGATGATCCTCTGCGGCGCGGGGATCTTTTTCGGCCTGTTCCTGATTAACGCCGCCGTCTGCTTTTTCACCCTGGAGCATGTGGAGGCGCTGAATATCTTCCTGGACGGCCCCCGGGAGTACGGCAAGTACCCCTTTGGCATATACGGCAAGCCGGTGCTGCTGGTGCTCACCTTCCTGGTGCCCCTGGCCCTGGTGCAGCACTGGCCTCTCCAGTACCTGCTGGACCGGGGCCCGGCCTGGTACGGGGCCCTGCCTTTGGTTTCCCTGCTGTTCCTGATTCCCTGCGCCCTTCTGTGGCGGCTGGGGGTGCGCCACTACTGTTCCACCGGATCCTGAATACGCTGCCGCAAACCGGCCCCGGGCGCAAGGACTCCTCCCTGCCCCGGGGCCGCTGCACGCACAAAAGCGGGAAAATCGCTTTTCTGGGGCAGCCGCCGTCCTGTCACGCCAGGGCCGCCACCACCTCCGCCAGGGCGCCGTCCAGACAGTGGCACACCACCTGCGCGCCGCTGGAGAGGACCTCGTCAATGGCGTTGGCCGGGGCAAAGGCCTGGTCTGCGGCCCGGAGCATGGGCAGATCGTTGGCGTGGTCCCCTACGCAGATGAGCTCCCCGCAGCCGCACAGCTCCCTCAGCCGGAGGGCCATGTCCCCCTTGTTGGCCCCCTTGGCCGTCATCTCCAGCAGGTGGTCGCTGGAGAAGATCATCTCATAGTCTGCCAGCCAGCCCCGCCCGGCGGCGAAGCCGCAGAGGGCCTCCAGCTCCCCCAGCCGGCCGATGAACAGGGCCTTGACCAGGGGCAGGACCACTTGGTTCCGGTCCGGGGAGGTGATCTCCTGGAAGGGCAGGCCCGTCAGCTGGGCATGCTTGTCGTTCCAGTCCGAGGGGCGCATCACCTGTACCGGGCCCGCCTCCGGATACAGCTCCAGGGACACGCCGGGGAAGGCGGCCATCACCGCCGCCAGATGGTCCAGAACGCTCTCCGGCAGAAAGCGCCGGACCAGATATTCTCCCCGGGTCAGATCGTAGATGGCCGCGCCGTTGTCTACGATGGAGGGGGCGTTCATGGGGATGCCCTCCGCCTGCCGCCGGAAGGCGGCCAGGGCCCGGCCCGTGGCCACGGCGAAGCGGCCGCCCTGGTCCATCCAGTACCGGATGGCCTCCAGGTTCCGGGGGGAGATGGGGGGCAGAGCGCCGCCCTCCCGCAGGGCGGCCTCCGTGTAGTGGAGGGTGTTGTCGTAGTCGCTGAGAAGCAGCTTGTTGTCAAATGTTCCCATAGGGGCCTCCCAACTGTTGATGGCTCCATCATACAACTTTTGGGCGCAAAGCGCAATTCGATTTTACCTTGTTGTTTTTCACATCTGCAACGCCTTAAAAATCAGGCTTTTTCAGGCCCTATTGCATAGCATTCCATTCGGTTCTTGGGGAGAGGCCGGGGCGCGGGGGCAGGGTTGTCAAATCCTGTTCCCCGTTCTCGGCGGCAAAAATCCAGACGGTCAGGGGGATAAGAGTGGAGATTTTTCGCGCCCTTTGCGAAAAAATGCGGCGCGTCCCTTGACCGTCTGGATAGGCGGAACGGGGTAAAGTGCAGGTTGCTTCCCTGGGTGAATGTGGTATAATTTCTCCAGTACAGACAGACCGGCAAAAAAGGAGAGAACATCTATGCTCAATGCAGGAAGCAGGATAGTAAATAATTGGATATATCCTATTGACAAAGGCTATGTACTGATTGATACAGGGTATGAAAGCGGATTTGCACATTTTAAAAAGCAACTGGCAAAGATGCAAATAGCCCCTCAACAGATACGATATATTTTTTTGACACACGCTCACGATGACCATGCAGGTTATCTGAACGAAATACTCTCGGAATGCTCTAACGTTCAAATCGTTATGAGCGGCAAGGCGTTAGAAAGATTATATAGAGGGCAAAACTCTTTTCATGGCGGCTGCACAACGAAGGTTGCCTTGTTCTTTTGTTATTTAATGAAGTTCGTTGGCAAAGGCAAGCATTTGTTTCCCTCAATAAAGCAAAAATATCAATGCAGATGTATTCAAGTTACCGAACAAAACCGTAAACAAATAGAACTTTTACTGCAAGGAAAAATCATTGATACGCCCGGTCACACCGCCGATTCCATATCGCTTTTACTCGATGACGGTTCTCTATTCTGCGGTGATGCTGCTATGAACGGCTTGCCAAGTTTACACAGAATAACCATTTGGGCAGAGGAGAAAACGGCTTTTCTGAAATCTTGGGAAACAATCATTGCTCTTAGACCAAATCTAATATATCCGGGACATGGCAAGCCGTTTGGATATGACGACCTTAAAATAAATCTAAAACGAGCAAAAAATATGGAATTGTTACCGATTCAAT